>Ga0209415_10009022_pt1 | contig 17173 bp, 17 predicted proteins | sample PeaSoiSIISIP2007_FD_187696 | JGI IMG/M metagenome (GOLD analysis project Ga0209415, IMG submission 187696) | Peat soil microbial communities from Weissenstadt, Germany - SII-SIP-2007 (SPAdes) (version 2) | ecosystem: Environmental > Terrestrial > Soil > Wetlands > Peat | place: Germany... | reverse complement strand
ATTGCCTGCAAGGCGGCCAAGGATCGGGGACGCAATCGAGTCGAGGTGTTTCAGGATTCCGACCAGAGCATCATCAGGCGCCATACCGACATCCTGGTGATCGGAAAGCTGCGCGATGCCCTGGGTAACGACAGTTTCAGGCTCGACGCGCAGCCGATTCTTCCGCTGCGCGGCAACTATGGCCGGCCGCGGTTCGAATTGCTGATCCGCATGTTGGGCGAGCACGGCGAGATCATTCCGCCCGGCAAATTTCTCTCCTCGGCCGAGCGCTATCAGTTGATGCCGACAGTCGATCGCTGGGTGGTGCGCCGCGCCTGTGAATTGCTGGGCGCGCACAGCGCGGCGGTGGGAGAGGATATCGCGCGCTTCGCCATCAATTTGTCGGGGCAATCGTTGCAGGATGAATCGTTCCTGGATTTCGTGATCGAACAAATCGAGACCAGCAAGCTGCCGGCGAATGTACTGTGCTTTGAATTGACGGAAACCGCCACCATCGGCAATCTGGTGAAAGCCGAGCACTTCCTGCGTGCGCTGCAGGATCTGGGATGCCAGTTCGCGCTGGACGATTTCGGCACCGGCGTCAGTTCACTGGCCTATCTGAAGGACTTGTCGGTCAATTACCTCAAAATCGACGGCAGCTTCGTTCGCGATTCGCTGGTCAACACGCGCTCGGAGTCGATGATCAAAGCCATAGCGCAGCTGGCGAAAGTCATGTGCATGGAAACCATCGCGGAATACGTCGAGACCGATTTATTGCGGGCGCGGATGGCGGATTTGGGCGTCGACTATGGACAGGGCTTTGCCATGGGCAAAGCGCAGCCGCTCGAGGATCTGCTGAAGGTACTCGCCATCTACGAAGCGACGGTGAACACCTGGAATGGGGCCGCCGTTTCCGAGAGCGACGACGGGGCGGGGAAACTGATCGTCACCGGCTGACCGGAGCTCCCGCGCCGGGGCGGCTACAACGGCGGCGCGAGCCGCGCGCGACGGAAATCGCAAGAGTTTCCCGCCGAGGGTACAATGCGCCATGACAGGCGCTCCGGCTCAAGCACCCGAACTCACCGTGCAGGCATGATTCAACACGGATCGAGCGCTCGCCCTGTCCGCGCTGCGCGGCCGAGTGGTGGTGCTGGTCGATAGAAGCGGGCTGATACGCAAGCATACCTTCGGTGTGTCGGATGATTTGGCATTGGGAGCGCAGATCGGCGCGCTAGTCCAGGAATCGCCGGCCACGAGGTCGATCGCGCGCAATACGGCAGCTTAGCGTCCCTAAGGCCTAGGGTTCCAAAGCGAAGCGCATGCGGATTCGCGCGCGCTGGGCAATCGGCCCTGCGCCGCCGCGCACCACGGGTTGGTAGCGCCATTGCGACAGCGCGCTGATCGCCGCTTGCTCGAACACGCCGGGAGGATCCGCGGCGCGCACCGTAATGTCCCGCACCGCGCCGCTTTCCGCGATCGTGAATTCCAAATCCACCGAACCCTCGGTCGCACTCTTCAGCGCCTTGCTCGGATACACCGGCCGCACCGACCTCAGCAGCGTGAGTCCGCTCGCATCGATCCAGTTCGAAAGGAACGCCCGTTGCGCGAGTACGGCGTCCAGATCGCGGTTCGCGGCGGCCGCATCCGGCGAGGAATAGCCCACTGAAGCGGCTTCCTGGAGCCAGCTGCGCGCGGCTTCGTATTGCTGCAATTCGAGCGAGTGCCGGCCTTTGGCAACCAAACGGGCCCCGAGATCTTGAGCGAGGGGCGCCAGGGCCGCATTGGCGGGATCGATGCCGCGCAAAGTCAGCACGTAGTACTTGGCGCTGTCGTTTGTGGGCTCGATGAGGCGATCTTGTTGGAGCCTCTCGCGGGCGAAATTCAGCAATCGATCCCGCTCGGCGGCGTCCGCTTGTTGCAGGCGCAGCGAGAGTGCCAGCTGTACGTTGCGCGCCGCGCTGCTCTCGGGATCGATGCGCAACGCCTCTTGCACATAAAATTGCGCATTGTCGCGATCCGGGTCGGTGAGATGCCCCTCCTCCATGCGCTGTACGGCGAGCGCGGCGAATTGTTCCGCCGGATCCGCGACGGGCGCCGCCGCCGGTGCCGCCGTCCCTGCGGCGTTGGCTCGAACGGCGGCCATAGGCGCCTTGAGTTGCTCGTGGGCTTTCGAAAGCTGCGCGCTCAGCAAGGCGAGACGGCCGTCTTGCGCGCCGGCTTTGCGCGCGGTCTCGACGGTAACCGATGCCTCGTCCAGGCGCTCCTCGAGCAAGGCATTTTCCGCCCGCGTCAAAAGACGCTCGCGGACTTCGGCGAGTCCGGCCCGGGCATCCGCATCGGCGGGATCGCGCGCGAGAGCCTGCAGATACAGTTCGAGCGCGCCATCGCCGTCGAGCGCCGTAAGCCGGTTCGCCGCCAAGGCGTCCGCCGCGCGCGCGAGCAGCGGCGTTGCCGGTGGGGGAGGCGCCGCCGTTTTGACCGCTTGCTGCGGATCTGTCTCGTCGCGAGCAGCGTGGCGCAGCAGCCCTATCGCGCCGAGGACCACGAACAATGCCGCGCACGCGGCACCGATCAGCAGCGCACCATGGGTCTTCCCCGCCGGGGCGATCACTCCGTCGTTGTGTTTGCGCTGTTCGGCGTACTTGCGGACGGCGGCATCGACAAACAGGCGCGCACGTCCGGGCGACATCGGTTTGTGAATGAATCGATATACCGTGCCGTCGCTGATCGCCCGCGCGAGCGCGGTCTCGGCCTCCCGACTGCCGGCTACCACCACGATCAGGTCGGGAAATTGACGCTTGATCTCTGCGATGAACAGGTTTGCGGTCTCATTCAACGCCTGCGCATCCAAGACCAAAATGCTGACGCCGCCGGCGACCAAGAGGTCGCTCACCTTGTCGGAGGAGGGGACGTGCCAAAGCCTGCGCGAACCGCCCACGGCCTCGCGCAACGTCTGCAGAAAGATTTCATCGCCGGTGAGCACCACGAGCTCGACGATCTCGCTGGCGAGGCTGAACCGCATCGCGGCGATCGAGCGGTCCTCCTCCTCGGGAGCTAGCACCGGTCGTTTACTCGCATGAAGGCACCTTAGGACTTAGGATCGTTATCGCCTAGGGAGGCCGCGTTGCAGCATCTCGGCTAGCCTTGCGTTCGCTTGGCTAGTGTCATTCCAGCGGCGACGCTATACGATACGGTGTCTCCCGCTGCTAACAATGAATGCTGCGTTGCGTCAAGCGGTTTCTGTGACTGGGTACTCATTACAAGAGCGACAACGCTCATCATGGGGTGGCATTGAGCGAGTCAATTGATATCGCGTGCAAATTGCCCATTGAGCAGCGCGCGGCGCTCGAGCAGTTGCTGTTTTTCAATGTCAACCAGCACCGCGTTCGATCGGGCATTCAGCAGTCGATCGATACCTATGGGGTCCCGGAGATCTACGAGGAGGAGGGCGGCCTGCGCATCCGCGTCGGCGACATCGAAGGGGTGCAATCGCTGTTTGCGGTCTCCACGGCCGGCCGGCTGCTGGGGGTCGCGGTCTTCGTGCGCTCGGCGCACGAACGGTTCGTGGTGTTGCATCTCGTGGTGGCGCCGCGCTCGACCTCGGCGCCGGATCTCAACACCCGGGTGCTGCTCAAATTGATGCACGAGATCCGAAGCGCGGCGCGCCGCACCCGCGGTGTCGAGCGCATCGAATTGGTCTATAGGGATCGCCACCCCGTGCGGCTGCACGTCTGAGCGAGCCGGCGATGACGGGTGTGCAACGTCATGCGGACGGCAAGCTGCGCTGCGCGTGGTGCTCCAACGATCCTTTATACGTCGGCTACCACGATAGCGAGTGGGGGGTGCCGGTCCACGAAGACCGCAAGCTCTTCGAAATGCTGTGTTTGGAGGGCGCACAAGCGGGATTGAGCTGGCTCACCATATTGCGTAAGCGTCCCGCCTACCGCCTGGCGTTCGATGACTTCGATGCCGAAGCAATGGCCCGCTATGTTAAGCCCAAGCGTGAGCGCTTGCTCAGAAATCCGGGCATCGTCAGGAACCGGCTCAAGGTCGACGCGTTCGTCGCAAACGCCCGAGCGTATCTTAAAGTCTGCGAACGTTCGGGGTCGTTCAACGACTACATTTGGCAATTCACGGACGGCAAGGTGCTGCGCCGTCGACCGCTGCATCTAGAAGCCGTGGCGAAATCGACGGCGCACAGCGATGCGATGAGCAAAGACCTTAAACAACGGGGCTTCCGCTTCGTCGGCTCGACCATCTGCCACGCCTTTATGCAGGCGGTGGGCATCGTGGACGAGCATCAACGCAACTGCTGGGTCACCAAAATGGCATCCCGCGCCGCGCCGGTGCCGTAAATCTCACTTCTTGGGGTGCGCCTGCGCCTTGGCGGTCGTTTCGGCTTTGGCGACCGACTGCGCCGTTTGGCCGAATAGAATTTTCTTTTGTTCCTCGGTCATCGGGGCGTTGCTGCCGAACTTCGCCCCGAGTTCATAAGCGCGCAGCGTGGCCGGGCGGGCCTTGATGGTTTCGAACCAGCGCTGCAGATGCGGGAAGTCCGCGAGATTCTGGCCCTGCGCCTCGTGGGGCACCACCCACGGATAGGCCGCCATGTCGGCGATGGAATAATCCCCGGCGACGAACTCGCGGTCGGCGAGGCGCTTGTTCAGCACGCCGTACAAGCGGTTCGTTTCCTTGACATAGCGCTCGATGGCATAGGGAATCGTCTCCGGCGCGTAGCGCGCGAAATGATGATTTTGTCCGGCCATCGGGCCGAGGCCGGCCACCTGCCAGAATAGCCATTCGATGACCTCGGTACTGCCGCGCACGCTGGCCGGAATGAACTGCTCGATCTTCTGGGCCAGATACAGCAGGATGGCGCCGGATTCGAATACGGAAATCGGCGCACCGCCGTCCATCGGAGCGTGGTCGGCGATCGCCGGCATACGGTTGTTGGGAGAAATGGCGAGAAAATCCGGGTTGAATTGTTCTCCCTTACCGATGTTCACCGGCACCAGGCGGTACGGCAACTCGCTCTCCTCCAGGAACATCGTTATCTTGTGGCCGTTGGGAGTGGGCCAATAGTACAAATCGATCATTGTTGATCCTCCGGGGGCTCAATCGGCATCCTATGCTCTCGCAAAATCGCTATCTCGACATCTTCCTCGCGCGGTATGGCGCGCATTCGCGCGACCTGCGCACGGGCGCGCGCGTTGCGCAGCCACGGCAGTATGGGTTCGTTGAATAGGTTAGCGGTCGACACCCGCCACTCCAACACCCGCCTACGCTCCGCCACAACCCGCGCCTCCTTGCTGTCCGGCGGCACCAAACGCCTTTCCAGGCCGAATCCCGCCAATTGCGCTATGACCGTGTCGCCCCGCTGCATTATTTTCGACACCTTGAGACAGTTTGCCTGCCGCTCGGTGCCGAGCGAGTCGCGACAGGCGTTTTGCAGCGGCGCAAACGAGGGAACGATGGTGGCGCCGGCGACCAGCATCGCCTCGCTCAAGCGGGCCAAATCCGACGGCACATAATTCGAGGGTAACGTGCTGTGCACCTTCTTCAACGCATCGAACAGCAGCACCACGGTGCGATTCCAATACACGTCGAAACGCGCCCCTTGGGCCATATCCGCAAGGACTCTAGCGACTTCAATGGGATCCTTTTCCTTCGCGGCCGCCGCCAATGTCGGCATCCAGGCGGCGCTGTTGTCAGCGTCCACCCAGCGCATGGTAGTCGCGGCGTCCCGAATGTCGCAGCCAGGCGTGTTGGCGCAGATCTGTAGGCGCATCCAGGCGATCGCCGGGTTTTCGGGATCCAACTCGTTGGCCCTGTCGGCCAATTCGACGGCCGCCGATTTATGCGAGGCGAGGCTCAGGGCCGCGGCGGTCGCAAGCGAGCGGGCATCGGCTCGGCCGATCAAGATTTGCGCCGCGGCGGCTCGCCATATCTGATATTTGTCCGCCGCCGGGCCAGGCCCGTGCGTGCCGCTCGACGAAAACGCGAGCACCGAATGCGCCGACATCAGTGCGAGGACGGCCAGGCATCGCTTGATCACTGGGCGCGGTTGCCGGCGGCGGTGAGGCCCGCGGTAATGGCAAGCCGCATGGCGTCTTCAACCGAAATGTCGAGCGGCTGTATCCGTTCGCGGGGCAAGTAAATGGTGTAGCCGCCGAATGCATAGCTCATGGGAAAATAAACGGTGACCCAATCGCGTCCGCCATGTGCGAAGAGCACTTCCGGAACGTCTTCGCGAGTGACGAAGCCGATCGCGTGCACGTCGGCGAAGCGCGCCAGCACCACGCGTTGCAAATCGCGCTTCTCGCCGCTCCCGGACGGCAGCAAGCTGACCACGTCGCGAAAGCCGCCGTACAGAGTTTTGACGAATGGGATCCGGCCGAGGAAGTCATTCCAATATTTGAGGAATATCTTGCCGGCGTACGCGTTGACCAGGCTGCCGACGAGCAGCAGCAGAAAGAACCCGGCGATCAGCCCCAATCCCGGCCAATAGTGCTCCGGGCTGAGCAATCCGATGCCGAGGAGGGCTCGCCGCAGCCAACCCTCGACCGTGTGGACCAACCACCAAATGACGTAGATCGTCAGGGCCAACGGCAGCACCGTCACCAAGCCGCTCATGGTAAGCGTCAAAATCTTTTTCATGGGCTAATCATAAGCTACTGCTGGCGCGGCAGTACGAATCGCAAACCTTGAAAATCGAGGACCACGCCGTCGCGCCGAATGCGCTCGAGGACCGGGCCTTCCGCAAGCGTCGCCCCTTCCCGGTATTTGCGCATATTGATGTAGACGAACCGCTCGGCCCGCCTGGTCGCATACACGTGCACATCGAGGTGCAGCTCGGGCAGCGCCTGCTGACCCGTCAAATTGATTTCACTGATGGAGGGCAATACTTCTTCGTCGGCCTTGTTGTCCTCATCGGTGAGGAGCGGATCGCCATGATGCGCCGAGCGCGCTGGCGCCGTGCCGGCGGCCGGCAGGGTCGCATGATCGGTGCGTGTTTCGTGAGCCGTCGGCACGGCGGGCGGCTGCGTTGGGCCGGCGGTTTGGGCGTCCACCGGGATTTCCGGCGCATAAACCGGCGCAGCGTCCAAGGGACTGAAATGCTCCGAAGCGGTGGGCTGCTGTGCCGCCGCCGTCGAAGCCGCCGCCGCGGGGTGCTGCGCACGGGCGGAATGGGAATCGGCGCCCGTTGCGCCGGTACGCGTCAAAACGTACAGCAGAACGATCAAGTTGATTCCGAGCAAGGCGACCAATGCAACCGCCCAAAGCGGCAGCCGGCGAGAATTTTGCGCCATCGCGGATTCCATCAAACCGGGGATGGCCTGGCGCTGGCGCTCGAGTTCGGATTTTTTGAGGGCGTCGAGAATGAAGGACATGGTGAACCTCAGCCGCGCGGCGCATCGTGCATCAGCAAAGGCGAGCCCGGCTCGGCCAGGGCCGTGTCGAGCACGACCTGGGTTTGTACGCCGGCTATTCCATCGACGTTGAGCTGGTGTTCCCGCTGAAAATTTTGGACCGCGATCGCCAGCTCCTCGTCGTAGAGGTCGCCGCGCTCCGGATCGGCGGCCGCGCCGTAGAGCGCGTTGAGGCTGCGCCGCAGCCACCGCACTTCGTCGCCGCGCATACCCACCGTCAACGGCCGCGTGTGGGTGGTCTTGGGCTTCCAGACCACGGTGAATGCTCCGAACCAATCGCGCGACAACTCATCGAGCGGCACGCGCACGCTGTGCTCGCCCAAATCCAGCGTCGCGAATTGATCGTCCAAGCCGGACAGGACGACGCGGTACCTTTGTCCCTTATCATCCGTCAGGGTCAATATGGCCGGCCGGTTCAGCGCGCGCACCTGTGCCCACGCGCCGTGCTGCTCCAGACAGGCGAGTCCGGCTTTTTGCGCCTGGCCGCACGGGTCGCGATCGTCCACCATCGCCGTTCCCCAGAGCGACAGCAAGCGGCGGAATGCTGCCGTATCACCGGTATCCGGCTCATTGGCGGCCAGCAAGGCGTTGATCGACACCGGCGGCGGCGATGCCGCCGCGGGAATGACTCGAGCGGCAGGCGCCGCCGCTGGGTGCGCATCGGTCGCGGGCCGGGAATTTACCGCCCCGGATGCGGTTTTGACCGCGGCTCGCAATTCGGAGAATTGACGCTGCCAATAGCCGAAACCTGCGAACGCCGCCGCAGCGGCGCCGGCGAGGAGCAGTGCGCCGGCGGCCCACCGCAGCCAGCGCGGCGCAAACCGTCGCCCGTACACCTCGCCGGCTGCGCGGCGCACCAGCGCGGGCCCGAGCTTTCTCTGTTCCTGGGTGTATGCGCCGAGCAGCGCACGATCGCAGCACACGTTGATGACGCGCGGAATTCCCGACGACAAGCGATGCATCTCTCGCAAGGCGGCGGGTGTGAATATTTCGCCGGAGGCACCCGCGATGCGCAGCCGATGACGCACATACCGCAGCGTTTCCTCGCGCGCCAGCGGCTTCAAGTGATAGCGTCCGGTAATGCGCTGCGCCAGCTGGCGAAGCTCCGTGCGGTCCAGCAACTCGCGCAGCTCCGGCTGACCGATCAATATGATTTGCAGAAGCTTCTGCGTCGCGGTTTCCAGGTTGGTCAAGAGGCGGACTTGCTCCAGGACCTGGGCGGACAAATTCTGCGCCTCATCGACGATGACGATGACGCGCCGGCCTTCGGCATGGGCCGACAGCAATCGCCGATTCAGCGCGTCCACCATTTGTTTGACGCTGTCGCGATCGGCCTCGTCCAACGGCACGCCCAATTCCTCGCAAATGGTGAGCAGGAATTCCACGGGCGTTATCCGCGGATTCAAGATCACGGCAACATCGGCATGATGCGGTATGCGCGACAGCAGCGTGCGCACGACGGTGGTCTTGCCGGTGCCGACCTCGCCGGTCAATTGGATGAAGCCGCCGGATTCGTTGATGCCGTACAGCAGATGAGCGAGCGCTTCTGCGTGGCGCTCGCTCAAATAGAGATAGCGCGGGTCCGGTGTTATCGCGAACGGCTTTTCGCTTAGGCCGAAGAAACTGGTGTACATGGTTGCTCGATGATACCAAGCTCACCCGTGCCGCGGCCGGGCGGCGCCGGATCTTGTCAGGGAGCTCGCACGGGTCAATGCGTCCCTCCCGAATCGATCCCGGATGCCGTCGACGGCCGCATCGAGGCGAGAATCCTTGGGCTGCGGTGCCAAAAACAGATCCGCTTGCCGCGGCTGTTGCAAATCGGCGGCCCCTACCCCGAGCAATCGCACTGCCGCATCCGGGTGAAAACCCAGCCACTCGGACAGCAAGAGGCGGGCCAGGGCGCAAATCGCGGCGGTGTCCTGGGTCGGCGGCTCCAATACCCGCTGACGCGTATGGGTCGCGAAATCAGCGCGTCGAATCTTGACGGTTAATTGACCCGCGACCAGGCGGTGAGAGCGCAAGCGCGCGGCCGTGCGATCGGCGAGCGCCCACAACCGCCCCTCGAGATCCGCGGCTCCGCGGATGTCGGTCTCGAACGTCTCTTCCGTGCTGATCGATTTGGTTTCCCGATCCGCGACCACCGGCCGTTCGTCGCTTCCAGTGGCGAGGGTCTGCATGGACTTGCCGCGCGCGCCGAAGGCCCGCCACAGCACTTCGTCGCCGGCCCTCTGCAAATCGCCGAACGTGCGGATTCCCGCCGCATGGACCGCCGGCAGAGATTTTCGGCCCACTCCAAGCAGCCTTTCAATAGGCAAGGCGTCCAATACGCCGTTCATATTGTCCGGCCCGATGCGGCACATGCCGTCGGGCTTGTTCAGGTTCGAAGCGATCTTCGCCAGCAGTTTGTTCGGTGCGATTCCGACCGAGGCGGTGAGCTGTGTGGCGGCGCGAATTCGGCGACGAATCTCGCCGCCGATGAACTCGGGACTGCCCAACAGCCGCTGGCCGGCGCTGACGTCGAGAAACGCCTCGTCCAAGGACAGACCCTCGACCAGCGGCGTGAACTCGTAAAAAATGGCGAAAACTTGCGCGGACACCTCTTGGTAGAGAGCCATGCGGGGCGCAATGCACACCGCCTCCGGACAGCGCCGCAACGCTTCGCGCAGCGGCATTGCCGAGCGGACACCGTAACGGCGCACCGCGTAATTGGCGGCGGCCACCACGCCCCTACCGCCCGTGCCGCCGACGATCAGCGGCTTGCCCTTCAATTCCGGCCGATCCCGCTCTTCCACGGACGCATAAAATGCGTCCATGTCCACGTGCAGAATCGTTCGCAAGGCCCCTCAGTCCACGGTGATCGTAATTTTCTGCGAATGCAGCGGCGGATTGAACGGCATGTGCGCATAGTCGGCAAACACCAATTCGAGCGTGTGTTTGCCCGGGGGCAGCGTCAGCGAGGTCTCAGTTTGACCCTTGCCGAAATGCAGGATCTTGTCGGTCACGGGCAGGGGCGCATCGAGATTGAGTTCGCTCAGATCCGTATCGATCAGCAGATGATGATGACCCGTGTTGTCGAATTTGACTCCTGCCGGGGCCACACCCATGCCCTTGAGACCGAATCGCACGGTGAAAGGACCGTGCACGATCGCGCCGTTCTCGGGCGAGATAAAATACACTTCGGCGGCGGCGGGCGCTGGCATACGGTTCTGTGCGAGCGCCATCGCCGCCAATGCGCAGGCGGCCAGCGCCGGAATGAGACGATTCATAGAAGCTCCATGTGTTGCAAGCTGCTGCGTTCTTCCAACAGCTCACGGTGAGTCGCCAGCATTTTTTCTCGGCTGAATTCATTGATCGCCAAGCCTTGAACGATAGCGTACCGTCCGCCGCTGCAGGTAACCGGGTACGAATAGATGACGCCTTGAGGAATGTCGTAGCTGCCGTCCGAGGGCACGCCCATGCTCACCCAGTCGCCGTCGGCGGTGCCCCGCACCCAGTCGCGCATGTGATCGATCGCCGCCGATGCGGCGGACCCCGCCGAGGACGTGCCTCTCGCCTTGATGACCGCGGCGCCGCGTTGCTGCACCGTCGGTATGAAGGTGTCCTTGAACCAGCTTTCGCCCACCACCGAAAGCACGGGCTTGCCGGCCGCCGTTGCGTGATGCAAATCGGGATATTGGGTAGCCGAGTGGTTGCCCCAAATGATCATTTTCTTGACCTGGTCCAGCGAGACCGCCGCTTTCAGGGTCACCTGAGCCAATCCGCGATTGTGGTCGAGGCGCGTCATGGCGGTAAAGCGGTCCGGTGTCAAGGCCGGTGCGTTGCGCTGCGCGATCAGCGCGTTGGTATTGGCGGGATTGCCGACCACCAGCACTCGAACGTCGCGGCTGGCGGCGGCGTCCAGGGCCTTGCCTTGCGTCGAGAAGATCTTCGCGTTTTCCAGCAGCAGGTCTTTGCGCTCCATGCCGGGGCCGCGCGGCCTCGCGCCGACGAGCATCGCAAAATCGCAGTCTTTGAACGCGACCTGCGCGTCATGCGTTGCGGTGATCCGATTGAGCGTGCGGAAGGCGCAATCCTCGAGTTCCATCGCGACGCCCTGCATGGCCGCACCGGCCGCCGGGATCTCGAGCAGATTCAGATTGATGGGTTGATCGGGACCGAGCATTTGGCCCGACGCGACCCGAAATGCGAGCACGTACCCGATATTTCCGGCAGCTCCCGTGATGGTGACTGTGACTGGCTTTTCCATGAGTGATCGTGATCTCCGTGGCGCAGTAGGCTTCGAATGGTAGCCGAAGCATAAGGAATTTAGGCCCCATTCCAGCCGCGCCAGGGGCCCCGGAAGGTGAATTCGAAACTGCTTGTATGTGTTAGTTATTTATATTACTATATCACCAGGTCACCAAAACACATGATAGCAGCAACTCAAGGAGTCAGTCATGAATTCGAAGATTTCCACCAAACTCGCGGCCCTCGGCATGGCTTTGATGATGAACGGTTTCATATTGGGCGGTATCGCCTATTTGTTCGACGCCCAGCCACTCGAGCATCTGCGGGTATTGGCCATGGCGGGCGCCTGATTAGGATGGTGAAGGCGTTCTGCTAGATTAGCGTGCTACATGACCCCGACACGGGGCCGGCACATACGAGCGGGAAATGGATCCAAATTGGAACGACAACCAGCCTATCTATCGCCAATTGCGCGACCGAATGGTGGCTCTCATCTTGGAGGGCGCGTTGAAGGAGGGCGATCCGTTGCCTTCCGTTCGCGCGGTAGCCGCCGACTATCGGCTCAACCCACTCACCGTGCTCAAGGGGTATCAGCAGCTCGTCGACGAACACCTGGTCGAAAAGCGCCGCGGTCGCGGCATGTATGTGAGCGAAGGCGCCCGGCAACTCTTGCTCGCCGGGGAGCGAGAGCGCTTTCTGAATGAACAATGGCCCCAGACGCTCGCGGTCATCCGCCGCCTGGGATTTACCGCGCAGGAGCTGTTCGCACGAGTTCCCGCACTGACCCATCCGGCTCCGCCGCCGCGCGGCAGCGAAGCAAAGGACGACTGAACCCATCATGCCCGCCTTAATCGAAGCGCGCGATCTTACGAAGAACTACGGTTCGCAGCTCGCGCTCGATCGCGTGAATTTCAACGTCGAGAGCGGCCGCATCGTCGGCCTCATCGGACCCAACGGGGCCGGAAAAACCAGCGCGTTGCGCGCCATTCTGGGGCTTACCTCCTACCGGGGGCAGCTCAACGTCCTGGGCCGCGAACCGTTCGGCAACCGCGCCGCCTTGATGCAGGAGGCAAGTTTCATCGCCGATGTCGCGGTGCTGCCGCCGTGGCTCAAGGTCGAACAGGCCATCGATTTCGTCGCCGGCGTGCATCCGCGATTTCGCCGCGACCGAGCACTCGCGCTGCTCGCCAAGACACAGATCACCGGCAAGCGCCGCATTCGAGAATTATCCAAGGGAATGAAAACCCTGGTGCATCTCGCGCTCACGATGGCGATCGACGCCCGATTGCTGGTTCTCGATGAGCCGACTCTGGGCCTCGATATCCTGGCGCGGCGCAGCTTCTATGATGCGCTGGTCAACGACTACATGGACGCAACCAGAACTATTCTCATCACCACCCATCAAGTCGAGGAAGTGGAGAATCTCTTGACCCACGTGCTGTTCATCGACAAGGGGCGCATCGTCCTCGATTGCTCGCTCGACGACATCGCCGCGCGCTACGCCGCGGTAGCGGTCGCCGACGATAAGATCACCGAGGCGCGCGCACTGCGGCCGTTCTACGAACGACCGATGCTCGGCAAGACGCTGCTGTACTTCGAGAAACCGGATCTCGGAAGACTCGCGGCTTTCGGCGAGGTGCAGAGGCCGAGCGTTTCCGACCTGTTCGTCGCCAAATTATCCTAGGAGCGCCTCATGAACACATACCTATGGCTGATACGCCGCGAATTCTGGGAGAACCGGGCCATTTGGATTGTGCCGGCCGGGATCGGCGTGGCGCTGACCTTTGCGGCCTTGTTCGGCCGGATCGATTTCGGCGTCGCGATCTCCGCGGAACAGCAGCATATGATCGGTCCAACGGTGTTGTTGGCTTACGGGTTTACCTTCTTCGCGGTGATGTCCATCTACTCGTCCTGGTACTTGATGGAGTGCCTGTACGCCGACCGGAAAGACCGCAGCGTGCTGTTTTGGAAATCGCTGCCGATATCCGATGCGGCCACCGTTCTCGCGAAATTGTTCACCGGCGTGATCGCCATTCCGCTGGTATATTTTCTGGCGGCCGATGTCTCGACGGTGCTGATGGCATTCATCGTCTCGATGCGGGCCCATGCGTATCTCGGCAGCGTGCTTTGGCAGCCCGAACTGTGGCTGCAATTGCACGTCCTATGGCTGTACGTGATCCTTACCACCGCCGTTTGGTTTCTGCCCTTTACCGGATGGTTATTGTTGGTCTCCGCTTGGGCCAAGCGCGCGGTGATGCTGTGGTTGGTGCTGCCGCCGCTGGCTTTGTACGGGATCGAACATTGGTTCTTCGGTAGCCACGTTTTCGGCAGCCAATTGACCGAACGTGCCCTGGGCTACCTACCGCGGGCTTTCTATGACCGGTCGAATCCCTCGGCCTGGACGACGACGGCGATCGGCAGCGACGCCATTACCGCGCCGAGCAGTGTTTGGCACGTGCTCAATCCGATCGGATTCCTGTCCAGTCCGGCCACCTGGGTCGGCGTGCTGGTGGGGGCCGCGATGATCTACGGCGCCATTCAATTGCGCTTGCGGCGCGCCGAAACCTAGGAGCCTGTCTGCGTATTCCGCCTTAGGTAAGTCCACGGGGATTACGCAGACAGGCTCCCGGCACTTGGGATTCGCCGCCCGGCAGTGCAAAATAACGTCGGTGCCGAGCCGCCAATTCCAAGGAGCAGCGAATGTACAAGACGAAAATTGATCTATCCGAGAAATGCCGCCGCAACGTAGCCGTCATCCTCAACGAGCGGCTGGCCGACGCGATCGATTTGCAGAGCCAGGTCAAGCAGGCGCATTGGAACGTGAAGGGTCCTCACTTCATCGCCCTGCACGAGCTGTTCGACAAGATTTCCGATGCGATCCTCGAGCAAATCGACCTCATCGCGGAACGCATTACGAGCCTTGGCGGTACCGCCGAGGGTACCGTGGCGGTTGCGGCCAAGCGCAGCAAGCTCAAAAATTATCCGCTGAGCATTACCGCGGGGAAGGATCATTTGTTCTATCTTTCCACGCAGCTGGCGATGTTCGGCAAGGCGGTCAGAACCGCGATCGACGACACCGCCAAACTCGGTGACGCGGATAGCGCCGATCTGTTCACGGGGATCTCTCGGGATCTAGATAAATATTTGTGGTTTCTCGAGGCGCATCTGCAGGATAAGGCTTGACGGGACTGCGCCGCCGGCTCAACGAGCGACGGCGGCGCACGGGTTGTCGCTAATCCAATAAGTGCGAAAAATAGCTGTTGCAAAGCCGATTGAGGGGGTCGGTGCGCCTCCGTAGCGCGCGAAACAACTTGGCGCGCTCGCCGAATGCCTTGCTCACGTGCTCGGGCTGCAACGCGCGCGATTGATTGAAGGTGGGCACTCCGCCCAAGGCGGATGCGAAATCGTTGAAATCGATGAGAAATTCATCCCACCCATGGTCTCCGGTCGAGGAGGGCTCCAAGGTAAACATGGGGCCGGTGAAACTGACGCTGAACAGCGAACTGCGATCTTGATGCAGCCGGCTTGCGCCGTTGACGACGTTGCAGCGATATCCGTGCTCCTTGTAATAGGATTTGCAGAAGGCGAAGTATTCGCCCAAGAGTTTGGGATATTGGGCCTGAGGAAACGCCCACAGGGTATAGGTATACCGCGATTTGCAGGCCTCTTTCGGAAAATCACGGATCCACTCGTGGGCGTGCAGCGCTACCGGCCGCGCCGCGCGGTCGAACGTCGCGCGCAGAGCGCGCTGCATTCCTGATACCACGGCGCCGGCCACGCCGGGCGCGGCGAGCACGCTGCCCACGGTCGAACCGAATGCGGGCAACACGTTGCGCATCACCGACTGGCGGATTTGCCAGATGCCGGAGCGGCTGATGCTCGCAGTCTCATCGAGCGTGCGGCGTTCCACCATGATTTGATCGTTGAACGGCGATATGTGCAGCCGCAGCGCTCCCGGTGTTTTGACGATGCCTGCGAAGCGCGCGACGAATTCTTTGAGGGTAAATTCCTGATAGTCGATTTTCACCGGTGTCAGCGGCTGCACGCGCAGCACCACTTCGTGAACGACGCCCAACAGGCCGAAGCTCGAACACAACACCCGCAGCAAGTCCGCATTGGAGTCCGTCACGGTCTTCTGTTTGCCTTGAGGGGTGATCAACTTCAGTTCCTTGACCAGGGAAGAGAGCTGAGCCGTGCCGTCTTGGTAGGAAGGCTGCGGCAGTGTGGTCACGGCCACGGCACCCAAGGTCATGTGGCCCATTTCGGGCGTCAGCGGCAACTCCTGACCGCGCTCGGCTAGCGCGAGCGCGAGCGTGCCGACCGTCACGCCGGCCTGCGCGCGCACCGTGGTCTCGCCGTATTCCAGGATCTTATCGAGCGACCCCAAGTTGACCGTGGTTCCGCCGTCGCCTCCGACGCAGCGCGTCTGCGAATAGTCGCCGCCGACTATGCGAACCGGCGTCGGGTACGCTTTGATATTCGTCAGAAGGGTCGGTATAGCTTCGGCACTCTTGGCGCGAAGCACCATCCGCGGCCGCCGGTACAAGCCGGACGCCGACGTATCCGTCCCGCGCGAACCATTCACTTTGACTACCATGTTTCCCCCGAAACGCAAAAAACAAGCGGGCAAAAAGCCTGCTGCTCGGAGCACATACCTTAAGGGGGGCGCTGAATGCGCGGATGGCGCGATTCGGTACTGGCGACCCCGCTATCGTCAGACTTCTGCCAGAAGTCCCTTAGACCGGTGGTTTTGCGTCCCCACCTTTCGGCGGGTTTGCCCTTGAACAGCACCCCTACTATGCGAGCATCCGGGGTCCGAAGTAAAGGGGTTTCTTATCCCATGAGCAGGAGCGCTTCGGCATGTTCGACTGCCTCGGGCGTGCCGCACACCACGACCACGTCGCCCTCTTTGAATACGGTATCGGGGCTTGGCTCGCGCCCCACGATTCCTTCACGCCGCACCGCGCTCACGGCCGCTTGCGAGCCTTTGGCGGTGAGTTCAGCGATGCTCTTGCCCACCGCCCAAGCATGAGGAGGCAGTATCACGCTGTGAAGCTCTTCACGAAATGCATGAGTGTCATCGAGTAATTCGGCCCCATCGGCCCGAAAATGCTGCCGCAGCATGCCGTAGCGGTGACTGCGAATGTCGTTCACGGTGCGGATGACCCGCGAGACCGGCAGCTTCAGCAGCAGCAGCAGGTGGGATAGCAGCATGAGGCTGGCCTCGAAGGTCTCCGGCACCACTTCGGTGGCGCCGGAAAGCTCAGGTCTTGGAACAGACAGATGGCCACGGCGAGACGGCCGTGAGTGCGGTTGTTCTCCGACTGCTCGGTCAGCTGCGAAATGATGATCGCCGTCGAGGATATCGCCACCGCACCGCCTATGACCACGGCGACCGCCGGCGCGATATCGAACACGGCGATCGCGCCCCCGGCCACCACGGCAGTCGTCACCAGCACCTGGGCGCCGCCCACGCCGAGTACGTCCCAGCGCATGGCGACCAAACGCGGCAGCGAGAATTCCAGCCCGAGCGTGAA
>Ga0209415_10009021_pt1 | contig 17174 bp, 5 predicted proteins | sample PeaSoiSIISIP2007_FD_187696 | JGI IMG/M metagenome (GOLD analysis project Ga0209415, IMG submission 187696) | Peat soil microbial communities from Weissenstadt, Germany - SII-SIP-2007 (SPAdes) (version 2) | ecosystem: Environmental > Terrestrial > Soil > Wetlands > Peat | place: Germany... | reverse complement strand
GGGGGCGGGTGCAGGGGGCGGCGGGACCGGGGCCGGCGTCTGGGCGCTCGCGGGCTTGATCGGGACGGTGCCGCACGGCCTGCGCACGCTGCCGGCCTGCACGGTCACCTGCTCGGAGTAGCTCAGCCCCCCGGTCGTGATCGTCACGGTGGTGGTGCCGGCGTTGAAGGGGCAGAACAGGCCGGAGTGCGAGCCCGACAGCGAGCTGGGGACCGGCCTGCCGTCGGAGCCCTGCAGGACGGTGAGGGGGTTGGGGTTGCTCGGTTCCTGCTGGACGAAGTCGCCGATGTCGGGGTTGGAGGAGGTGAAGGTGTATTCGGGCGCGATGAACCGCGAGCAGACCGCGCCGATGCAGGTCTCGGGGATCGGCACGTAGGGGTCGGGCGCGACGGTGCCGCTTGTGCCCGTGCCGCCCGCCAGCTCCAGGCCGCCTGTGGGACGCCGCGCCAGCCCCTGGAAGAGGACGGGCTGGCTGCGGCGCAGCAGCGTGCCGCCGGTCGCGTCGAGCCCGAGCTGGGAGATGTTGGGGACCAGCGTGGCGCTCACCGGCGCGCGGTTGCTGGCGCTCTCGCGCGCGGCGGCGTTCACGCTCACCAGCAGGAAGCCGCCGGCGCCGAGGAATTCTTCGGGCGCGACCGGCGGCGCCACGTAGCCGAGCGTGCCGCTCCCGTACGCCGGGATCGCTTCGGCGCCCGCGCCGATCTGCTCGGCGCGGTTTTCCCCGGCGCCGTCGAACAGGTACGCCGAGGCCCCGTCCGCGAGCAGCACGCCGCTCAGCGCGGCGGCGTCCTGGCCGTCGTAGTTGGGGGCGCTCGGGTCGGCGATGTCCGCGCTGCCCATCACGATCGCCGGGTGGCCTGCCGTCCTGGTCTGCGCGAGCTGCGCGGCCAGCCATTCCAGCTCGCCCGCGCCCAGCGCGGAGGCCGTGAAGTCGAGCACGATCACGCGCACCGTGCCGCCCTTGCCGGCGGAGTCGAAGGCGTAGGCGCCGCTGCCGGCCGGCGGCTGGGGCGTGCCGGCCGGCGCGCTACCGGCCGGCGCGTCGCCGCCCATCGCCGCCGCGAAGGTGGCGAGGCCGCCGCCCGCGTCGAGATCCGAGGGGGTGGGGGTGACGTACGCCGGCAGCGCGCCCGCCGCGCTCAGATCGGCGCGGTATGCCTGCTGCTCGCGCGCGAAGCCTCCGGGGACGCCGCTCAGCGTGTGCGCGGCGCCTTCGGCGACGTGCGCTCCCGTGTAGAGGAAGGCGTGCAGTTCTTCGTGCTGTTCGTGGATCTGGGCGGCGCGCGCGAGCGCGGCCGACAGCCACGCGTCGGGGCCGGTCCCCTCGTTGGCGAGGTCCGCGCACGGTCCCGCGCACTGCGCGTCGCCGCCGACCGCGAAGGTGACCTGCCCGCTCGGCACCGCGATCGGGGCGGCGGAGCCCTGCGGCGGCGAGAGGTCGCCGCCGAGGCGCAGCGCGGCGGCGCTCTGGCTGGTGAACTGAGCGCCGACGTTGGAGGACTGCTCGACGATCCCGCCCGTCTGCCCGCCGACGGCCCAGCCGCGCGAGCCGTCCGGCGCAACGTCGAGCGCGAGCACCGCGTCGGGCCAGTCGGGCAGGTCGGTGTTGTTGATCGAGGGAGCGCTGGGGTACGCCTGCTGCTGCATGTCCTGCCAGCCGCTTGGGCCCTCGCGCAGCAGGTAGCCGCTGACCGGCAGCGGGTCGGGGCCGATCAGCAGGCCGGGCTGGCCGAAGCCCGCGGCCGGGGGGTTGTCGATGTTGAAGATGTAGGGGACGGGGTTGTTGGGGTTGGAGATGCTGTCGAGGTCCACCGAGAGGAGCGCGCGCACGCTCGACCCTTCGCGGATCGCCGCCAGCGCGGCGATGTTCTGCGCCTCGGGCAGCGGCTGGCTGGAGAAGCGCCAGGGAGCTTCCCTGGAGTCGCGCTCGATCACGACCCCCGGCCCGGCGGCGACCGCGCCGCCGTCGGGCAGCGCCGCGACCTTGGAGAGCACGCTCGCGCTCACATCTGTCTTGAGAGCCCCACCCGTCCCCGCTTCGCGCAGGGTGGCGAGCAGTTCCTGCGCACCCGTGTCCACATGCCAGCCCGAGCCCGAGCCGTCGTTGACGAGCAGCCCGCCGGCCTCCTTGCCTTCGATCGTGGTGCGGTAGGTGGCGAGCGCTTCGCCGCCGGCGAACGCCACCGAGGTGAAGTTGACCTGCGCCACTTCGGGCGGCAGCTTCTGCTGCGTCCAGGTCTTGTCGTAGCCGAGCAGCGCGCCCTGCTTGCCGACGGCGTAGCCCACCTGGGGGTTCAGGGGAGAGAAGGCGATCGCAGTCAGGTTGGCGTGGAAGTTCAGCGGCTTGGCGGGATCGGGCTCCCACAGCCCCGTGTCCGCGCGCCACAGCCACATCGCGCCGCCGTCGCCGACGGCGTAGGCGCGGCCGGGCTCGGGCCACGCCACCCCGCGCAGGCGCGGTTCTTCGGGCTTGCCCGCGCCGCTGTAGAGGAATTCGGGCGTCCAGCCCTCGCCGGGGATATAGCGGGCGACCTGACCGCGATCGCCGGCGGCCAGCACCTGCGCGCCCGGGTCGCCGGGCGTCGTGCCGGGCTGCGTGGCGATCGCGCTCAGCGGGCGGCGGAAGGGCAGCGGCCAGGCCTGCAGCGCGGAGGGCTGGGGGTTGGGAGTGACGTGCTCGACCTGCGCGCTGTTCATGCCCGCCTGCGCCACGGCGGAGAGCCAGCCTTCTTCGGGCGTCGCGAAGGCGGCGTCGCCGGAGGAGTTGCCGCCGCCGCCGACGATGTACTGAAAGTCGCCCGTGCTCTGAAAGCGCAGCAGCGCACCGGCGCCGAGGCCGGCGAGGATCCGCGTGCCCAGATCCGAGCCGGAGCCTGGCCAGGCGAAGCTCCTGTAGCTGGCCGGCAGCGGGGCGCCGAGCGAGCCCTGGCCGCAGGCCACCTGCGGAAAGCACCACGTGCCCAGGATCGTGCTCGGCGCGGTGGCGTCCACCAACAGCGATAAGTCGGCCGTCGTGTTCGGAGCGGACGGGGAGATCAGCGAGGCGTCGACCCACACCCCCTGGGTGGTGGCGCTCAGCATCTGCCCGCCGGCGCGCGCGAAGACCCTGTCCCCCGGGCTCGGCCCCCAGCCGGCGGGCTGGCTCTGCACCCACACCGGGCCGGAGGCGCCCGCGGTGCGCTTGAACAGCGCCGGCGATCCGTCGCTCGCGCCGGCCAGCAGCCATGCGACCGGCACGGGTTCGCCCCGCGCGGGCGGGGCGGCGATCGCCAGCGCCTTCAGGCCGCTCGCGCCGGTGCACGTCCCGCCCGTGTACTGGGCGCAGATCGGCTCGCGCGTCCACTGCCCGCCGTCGTAGTGCAGCACGGCGGCGGGCGAGGCCGCTCCGGGCACGATCAGCGCGCCGGTGCGCTTTGCGCCCGCGCCGGTGTCTTCGAGGGCCGTGAAGATCGGCGTGCCCCTGGCGGGATAGAGCGCTTCTCCGGGTTCGAGCACCCCGCCCGGTTCGCTCTTGCTCTTGGGCTTGGGGGCCGGCGCCTGCGCGAAGCCCCCGCCGCCTTCGCGCGTGAGGATCGTCTGGTGCTGGACCTTGACCATCTGCCCCTTGACTTCTTCTTCTGATTCGAGGCTGCTCTGCAGCGCCATGCCGCCGCTCGCGTCGACGCTGGGCGTCCCGCTCCAGCTCAGCGCGTTGCCCTTTTCGTCGGCGACGGGCACGACCTGCCAGCCGGGGGTCCCCGAGGCGTGGCGCAGCAGCACGGTCCGGTCGAGGACCGGCTGGCCGCCGACGCTCGCCGGGACCGCGCCGATCGAGCCGGTGGCCCAGACCACGCCCTGAACACCCCCCGGCTTGCCCGCTTCTTCCAGCGGCGCGGCGCCCGCCATGTTCACCGCTGTCGCGGGGAGACCCAGTTCCGGCTGGAAGCTCAGCCCTCCCGACTCCTGGCTCGTGTGCGCCACGACCCCGCCCGAGCCTGAGGCGCCAAGACCCGACCCGGTGGCCTGCGGGGCGAGATCCAGGATCGGCGCCCCGGCCAGCGCCGGCGGCGGCAGGTCGACCCCGCCGGGCCGATCGGGCAGCGAGGCGCCCGAGGGCGTCAGCGGGACGCGCGGCTGGGGCAGTTCGGCCAGCCGCGCCATCAGCGTGCGCCACTGCGCGGGTACCAGGCCGGCGTTCACGTTCCCGCCGGCCGCGGCTTCGCGCGGGGATGGCGCCACGCGCGCCCTCGCCCGGCCCGGCGAGTGTCCTTCGCCAAGCGCGCTCAGCGCCTGCAGCAGAGCCGGCGGGATGCCGGCGAGCAGGCGCGCGCGCAGCATCACCGATTCGACGTACACGCTGGAGTGGTTGTAGGCGTAGACCGCGCTCGTGAGGCTCTGCGCCGAGCCGGCCGCGCGCAGGTAGCGGGCGGCGGCGAAGATCGCGTCGGCCGGGTTGTAGGGGTCGCGCACGCCCCTGCCGGTCGCATCGACGCCGTACTCGGCCCACGTCTGCGGCAGGAACTGCATCCAGCCCTCCGCGCCGGCGCTCGAGATCGACAGGTCGCGCCCGTAGTCGGTCTCGACTTCGTTGATCGCGCCCAGCACCTCCCACGGCACCCCGTAGCGGGCGGCCGCCGACTGGTAGATCGGAAGCAGGAAGGGCGGCACGCGGTAGTTTTCGATGAAGAAGCCGGGCACCTGACCGGAGGGGAAGGGTGTGCCCGCGAGCGGACTCCCCGGCGTGCCGATGCCGCCGGCCACAAGCGGTTCGGGGGGCAGGCCGACGGTGGCTCCGATCGGTGAGGCGCCGGGGATTTCAGACGCGGACGGCCCGCCTGCCCCCGGCGCGCCGGCGGCGGTGGAGCCCTTCCCACGCTTGGCCGCGCCGTGCCGCCTGTGCTTGTGCCGGGGTCGCCCGCGTCCAGGGGAGACGCTGGCCGGCTGCGGGGCCTGCCGAACGACCGACGGCCCTGCTTCGGCCGGCACCTGCTTCTTGTCGAGCGGAGAAGGGCCAAGCGGTGCTGGAGTTAAAGTCGAGGTTGAGGCTTCGACCGTGGAGGTCTCCGGGGCGGGGATCGAATACAGGCTCGTCGATGTCGACGCCGATGTCGATGTTGACGCCGAGGTCGACGTCGATGTCGAGGCGGTGGTCACGGGGGAGACCGTTACGGAGGTCGTGGTGCTCGTCGCCGAGACCGAGGATGTCGCCGAGGAGCCGATCGCCCCGGAGGCAAGCGCCGACGCGGATGCGCCGACGACGACGGCCAGGGCGAGGAGGACCGACAGAGCCCGCAGGACGCGGCTCATCCGGAGATACCGACGATACTCAGGGAGATGGACATGCTTTGGAGGTAGGGGCCAACGACCGCAGTCGAGCCGCAGAGGCCTGTAATCTCGCGGCATAGCGTCACCACAAAGGTGAAGAAGTGGTGACCCTTCGCGGTTTGCGCATCGCTCCTGTGAAACTGTGGTGAACCGAGCGCCGGGCCCGGACCGACCCGGCTTACGATGGGCCGCATCAGTGTGCCGCCTCTGCATCTCCGCGCGCAGCTCGTGCCTACCCGCCTCCGCGCGCTGCTCGGGCCCACGCGCCGATCCGCGCTGCCGGCGCCGATACCGGCGCGCCGCCGGGCGCTGCCCGCGCCGGTGCTGGCGCTTGCTCTCGCGGGCGCCCTGCTCGCTGCCGCGAGTGCACATGCGAGTCTCACGCCGGCCAGCGTGATCGATGGCCCGAGCCCCACGATCCTCAGCGTCGACGGCGCGGCGATGGCGCCCGACGGCAGCGGCGCGATCCTCTACCGCAAGCTCGTCGAAGGCCAGGCCCACCTGTTCGTCGCGCGTTTCGCCGGCGGTGCCTGGCAGCCCCCGGTGCAGGTCGACGCCGGCCAGCCCTTCAGCGCGAGCTTCCCGGCGATCGCCGCCGGCGACGGCGGCCGCGTGCTCGTGGTGTGGGCCGAGCCGTTCGCGGTCATCGCCCAGGCGACCCGCTACGAGCTGATGTCCGCGGAGCTCGACCCGGGCGCGAGCCAGTTCGGAGCGGCGATCCAGGTGGACCCCAAGGACATCGGCGACGGCAGCGCCGCCTACCCCTCGCTGGCGATGGCTCCCAACGGGCAGGCCTACGTCGCCTACCGGGTCGTCACCGACAACCTCATCAACAACCAGACGATCGTGCCGCCGCGTCCCGGCGACGAGCTGATCGACGTGCGCGTCGCCCACTACAACGGCCAGGGGCTCGCCTGGACCTCGCTGGGCAGGATCAACGACCACCCCCAGCTGACGATGCGCCACCCCAGCTGGGAAAACGCGCCGGCGATCGGCGTCAGCCAGACGGGGAACGCGGTCGTGAGCTGGCAGGAGCCCGACGCCTCCGGCGTGGCCAGGATCCTCGCGCGGCGGATCTTCGGCAACCGGCTGGGCAACATCGTGCTCGACGTGAGCGCCACCAGCGCCGAAGGACAGCCGATTCAGGCCGAAGCCGACGCCCCGGCGATCGCGGTGAGCATCTTCGGCGAGGCGAAGATCGCCTACCGCCTGGCCGGCGGCGCGGGCTCGCCCTACGGCAGCCCGCGCATCCTGCTGAACACGCTGCCCGCCGAAACCGACCCGGCCGGCGCCAAGCTGCAGGGGGCGAAGGTGCTCGCCGCCGGCTCCACGCTCGGCCCCCCCAGCATCGCCGTGGGCAGCCGCGGCGAACTGCGCGCCGCCTACGACAGCGCAGGCGCGGCACAGCTGGTGAGCGGCAGCGACTTCGAAGCGCTCAGCGCGCCCCTCTCGCTCGGCGGCGTGGGCAGCCCGCGGGAGTCGGCTGCGACGAATGCGACACGGGTGCCGACGAGCATCAACCCGGCCGGCGGCGGCGTCAGCGTGTGGCCCTCCGCCGACGGCGCCGGTCTGCCCGTGATCGCGGCGCGCGAGGACTTCGCCGGCGGCGCCTGGCAGTCGGCGCTGCTCGCCGCGCCGATCAGCGGCCCGGTGGGAGCACCCGCGCTCGGCGGCTCGAGCAACGGCGACGCGCTGATCGCGTTCATGCAGGGACCCTCCGAACAGCAGCAGGTGGTGGGCGCCGTCGCCAAGGCTCCGCCCGGGCAGTTCCTGGCCACCACGCCAGTCGGCTGGGTGCGGGGGAGCGCGGCCGAAGTCAGCTGGGAAGCCCCGTCCGAGGCGTTCGGGCGCACCACCTACTCGGTGCTCGTCGACGGCCACGTCAGGGCGCACGGGCTCAGCGGCTCCTCGCTGGCGCTGGACCCGCGCGCGCTCGGCGACGGCGTGCACCAGGTGCAGGTGCTGGCCACCGACAGCCTGGGGCAGCAGACGATGACCCCGCAGGCGACGTTGAAGGTCGACGCCAACCCACCGGGGGTCACCGTCCGGCGCATGGGCGCCCGGCGCGTAACCGTCAGGGTGCTCGATCGCGCCTCGGGGGCGCTCGCGGCAGACACCTCGATCTCCTTCGGCGACGGCGCGCACGCGATCCACCGGCTGACGGCTCGCCACACCTACGCCGCCGGCGGGACCTACACGGTCACGGTGCGCAGCCGTGACAGGGTCGGCAATATCCTCAACGTCCACCTGAGGGTCCAGGTTTGATGCGACGCGTTACCGCGATCGGCCCGGTTGGCCCGACCCACTCGCTCCGCCGTCTGACTCCGCTGCTGGCGCTGGCCGCGGTGCTGGCGAGCTGCGCCCCCGCGCAGGCGGCGTTCGAACCGTTCAGGCTCGTCTCCGCCGAGCCCACCTCCAGCCAGCCCGCGCTGCAGGCCGACTACGCCTACGACCCCGCGATCTCCGCCGACGGCCGCTACGTGGCGTTCACCGGCTCGATCGCATCGGTGCCCGGCATCTACCGCAAGAACCTCGCCAGCGTCGCGCTCGAACTGGTCGCGGCGGGCAACAATGCGGGCGCGCCCTCGATCAGCGCGGACGGGCGCTACGTGAGCTTCACCACCGACCAGAACCCCGCCACCGGCGCCCCCGACGGCGACGGGGCGTGCAGCGCCGTGTACGTGCGCGACATGCAGAGCCGCCCCGCGAGCGAACCCGCGAAGCCGATCTCCACGAGACCCGAACCGTGGGCGCCCGAAGTGGCGCCCGCAGGCCAGGAATCCCCCGCGTTCACGCTGATCTCGGCCCCCAGTGGCTCGGCCACGAGCCTGACCTACCTACCCCCCGCGGGAAGCCTGACGTGCGGCGCGGCAGCCGCCGCGCGCGTTGCCCTAAGCGCCGACGGAAGGCGGGTGGCGTTCACCGTGCTCAGTCCGTCCGACCTCACAGGCGCCTGCAAGCTCGTCGAAGAAACAGAAACATGCCCCACGCCGCCCGACCAGGTGGCGGTGCGCGACTGGGAGACCCAAACCACCACTCTCGTGAGCACGACGCTCGCATCGCTTGGAGGTGCACCGGAACCCGTTCCGCACGCGGCGGCGCTCAGCGGCCCGACCTCCACCGGCGTCATCGGCCTACCGGGGGGCGGGTCGGCCAACCTCGCGGTGGGCGCCAGCACCGCCGCGATCAGCGCCGACGGCAGCACCGTGGCGTGGATGGGCGAGGAGGTCGCCGCCCAGGCCCCCGTCGCCACGCCGCTGCCGAGCGTCAACGGGATCCCCAACAGCTACGCCGAGCCGCTGTGGCGGCGGATCGCCGACGGACCCGCCGCGCCCACGCGCAGGGTGCTCGCCGGCGAGGACCCCTCCGCCGCCGAATGCCCGCCCGCCTGCCCGGGCGGACTGGACCTGGGGTGGGACACGCAGGGCGTCTCCGGGCAGGAATACACGGGCGCCGCGCCCGAGTACGGCAGCTACACCTCGCGCGCGGGAACCAGCTTCCTGGCGGGCGCTGGCCTCGGCGACCCGCTCGCCGCGGTGACGCCGCAGCTGAGCGCCGACGGCATGAGGGTCGCGCTGCTCTCGACGCAGCCCAACTACGGCGAAGACCCCAACTTCGGGCTGCTCGACGCGACCAAGCCGCCGCCCGCCAACGCCTTCGTCGTGGACATGGCGCCGGGGCTGACGCGCGCGCAGGCGATCCAGCGGCTGACCGACTGGGCCTCGCTCGACTTCACCAACCCCGAACTCGCCTCGCCCGTCACGAGCATCGCGCTCTCTCCCGACGGGACGCGCGTGGCCTTCACAACCGAGCGGATCGCCTTTCCGCTGGCTCCGCCGGCGCTGATAACACCGACGCTCAGCCAGGCCGGCGTGACGCAGCTCTACGAGGTCAACCTGCTCGGCGGCACGCTCGCGATGGTGAGCTTCGGCTACGACGGCCAGCCCGCCAACGGAGGTGTCCTCGCGACGGCGTTCAGCGGCGACGGCAAGACGCTCGCGCTGGCCTCGGGCGCCACCAACCTCGTCTACGGCGTGGTCAACCAGGGCAGCGAGGTGTTCACCACCGAAGAGATCCACTCGCCCTCCGCGCCGGGGCAGCAGAGCGTCACCGCGCTGCCGCCGCCGGCGGCCGCCGCGATCCCGTGGAGCATCAGCGCGACCGCCACGCCCTCCCCCGACGGCACACTGGTCCTGTACGTGTCGGTCCCCGGCGCCGGGCGGCTCAGCGCGCGCGCCGTGAGCGCGGCCGGCGACCTGAGCGTCCCCTCCGTCGCGACCCGCGCGCACAGGCCCGCCAGGCGCCGCCGCGCCCACCGCGCGAGGGCCGCGCGGCGCAGGCGGGGCTCGAAGCACAGGCGCAGGTCGGGCAGAGCCCCGACGCCGAGCGGTGTGCAGATCGCGCAAGCCGCGGCGAGCGCCACCGGCCCGGAAGTGATCGAGCTGCATCTCGTGCCCGCCGCGCGCTACGACCCGCTGCTGCAGGCCAGCAGGTTCGGTCTGTACACCACCATCACGGTGACCTTCACCGCGCCCGGCCACCGGCCCCTGCGCCAGACGCTGCAGGTGAGCTTCCCGCGGCGTCCGCCGATCTACAACCTGCCCACGCCCGCCTACGGGCTGCCCAGGTCCGCGCGCCATGCGGTGCCCAGGCACGCACGTCATCCGCCGTCCGGGCATGGCAGGCCACGCCGCACCAAGCCCGGGAGCAGGCGCGGATGAGCCGGCGCGCACTGCTGGCCCTATCGGCGCTGCTTGCGCTCGCCGCGTTCGCGCCGGCCTCCGCCGAAGCGGCCGCCGCGTGGCAGTTCGCCCCGGTCAGCGCGCCACCCCCGGCGCCCGGAGTGGCGCCGGCCGAATACCCCGTGCCGCTGGGGCAGATCGGCGACATCGAGTTCTGGGCGCCCAACCGCGGCCTGCTGATCACCGGCGGCACGGGCAGCTCCTGCGCGGCCAGCTCGGGCGCGTCGGTGCAGTGCGGGCTGTACGCCTACAACGGCCGCGGCTGGCACGTGCTCGCGACCGTGTGCGGCGGCGCGCAGGGACGCATCGCGTGGGCGGGGCCGGACGAGTTCTGGACGATCTCCGACCAGCGCCCCGGCCAGATCGTCACCCAGGAAGCCGAATACGGCCGGGTCTCGCTGTGCCACTTCAAGGAAGGCAGGGTCGTGGGCTCCTACGCGATGCCGCTCAACCAGCCCAACTCCTACCGGCCGATGAACGCCGCCGCGTGCCTGTCCCCCAGCAACTGCTGGTTCGGCGGCGAACTCGGCCAGGCGCCGAACCTCGGCGCCTTCCACCTGCACTGGGACGGCCACGCGGTGACGGTCGTGTACTCGCCCGAGGACCACGAAGTCTTCGCGATGGCGCTCGCGGGGCCGGGCACGCTGCTGGAGAGCGTGGGCCTGAAGGTCGAAGAAGGCGAAGAAATCCACTACGGCTCCGAAGACCCCAACCACCCGGCGCTGCTGCACCAGATCGACCCGCCGGGCTCGAGCGTCGACTTCCACAACCTGCTGATGCCCGACTCCAGCTGCGCGGCAAGCGAATTCTGCGCGCCGCTGCCCGGCTACGGCACCAACACGGGCGGCCTGCCGGTGGAACCGACGACGCTCGGGCCCTTCGCGCTCGGCAGCGACTACACCCCGTCAGGGAGCAACCCCGCGCCGGCGCAGCTGTGGGCGATCGCGGGGCCCTACGAAGCGGCCGAAGCCGCCAGCTCCGGCGCGGGCGTGGCGCACACGATCGCACTGCGCTACGCCGAAGACCCGGCCACCCACGAACGCGTGTGGACGCAGGTGCTCGGCAGCGAAGAATTCGGCGGCAGCGATCCGTTCATCCCCGGAGAGACCCCGCAGGGCATCGCGCCCGAACCGGGGGTACCCGCCGCGTGGATCTCGCTGCACGCCACCACCGGCCAGGCCCAGGTCGCGCGCGTCAGCGCCGAAGGCACGATCACCGAGCGCGACACGCTCGGCGAAGCCCAGGGAGTCGGCCAGCGCGGCAACGCCGGCCCGATCGCGTGCCCCGCGGCCAACGACTGCTGGCTGGCCACCACCCGCGGCTGGCTGTTCCACTACACCGACGGCAGCGAACCGGCCGAACCGGCCGAACCGGCCGAAGCGGACACCGACCCCAACTTCGCCAGCGTCATCACCTTCCGGCCCACCGACGACGGCGTGCTGCAGCTGCCGGCCGACGAACCGCCCGCCGACGACTCGCTGGCCAACCTGGCGCCCCCGCCGCCACCGCCTCCGCCGCCACCGCCCCCGATCCCGCAGGTTCTCTCAAACGCCCCCGTGGTCGAAGGCGTGCGCTCGCGCGTGATCCACGGCAACGAGCTGGAGCTCAGCTTCAAGCTCGTCGCGGAAGCGCACGTGCAGCTGATCGCCAAGCGGGGCGGCCACGTCGTCGCGGAGACGCCGCGCGAGACGCTCAAGGCCGGCAAGCGCAAGCTGCTGCTGCGCCTGAACCGGCGCCGCTGGCCGAACAAGCTGGCCCTCAACGCGACCGCGCTGCACCCGCTCACGGTCACCACCCCAGGCGCGAGCTCGGGCTCGGGCGCCGGACAGAGCCTGACCGCTCCGATCGGCGCCGAAAGCGTGTCCACCTGAGCTCAGGCTCGCTCGTCAAGCCGCCGCGCCAACCCCTCTCCGTCAATCCCGCCGGCGGCCTGCTCGGCGAGGAACTCGCGCCGCTCCTCGGCACTCCGCCAGGGGCGGCGGAAGAGCGACTCTTCGCGCATGCTCAGGGACAGCTCGCGGTTGCGCCGCGCCTGAGCGTCGTCGCGGAAGCTCGCCGTCCGTTCGCTCTGGAGGCCCCCGTGGAGGTAGAGCTGGGCCTTCGCGCGGCGCCCGTCGGGCAGATCGATCTCCTGGAAGCCGTACCCCGCGCGCTTGATCCGCGTGGTCCACTCCGCGTGCTCGTGGCCCCACCCGCGAAAGCGGGGGTCCAGGAAGCCGACCTCCGCCAGCACCCGCGCGGAGATCGACAGGCACTGCGCCGTCGCCGCCGGGTTGACGAACGGGTCGGCCGCGGTCCCAGCACCGGAGACGGTGTGCTTGGCGACCTTGGGGTGGTGGTAGGCGAGGTGCCCCCAGCGAGCCGTGCCCTCGATCCACTCCCGCTCCCAGCCGCGCTCCACTGGAAAGACGTCGTCCTCGAGCGCCAGCAGCGGATCGCAGCCCTGCGCCGCGAGCGCGAACAGGCCGCGGTTCTTGTTGTGAGCCACACCGCGGTTGGAACCGGTGATGACGGTTTGGCCCTGTGCGCGGCACCACTCGACGCTCCCGTCCTCGCCGCCGTCCTCGGCCACCACGAGGCGGTAGGGAGCGCTCGTGAGCCGCGCGATCGCCTCGAGCAACGACGGCAGACGCTCGGGGCGGCCGTAGGTCACGACCGCGATCCCCAGCTCAGTCATCGGGCTCCAGCAGTGCAAGCGCCATCCGCCTGGCGGCCTCCTGCCACGGCGGCATAGCGGTGCGCAGGTGGCGCTGACCGTTCGCCACCAGTCGCGCTCGTAACTGCGCGTCTGCGAGCAGCGCCAGCACATTGCGCGCCAGCGCCTGCGGGTCGCGCGGCGCGCTCACAAGCGCGGTATGCCCGTCGATCGCGTAGTCGCGGCTGCCCTTGGTGTCGGTGGTGGCGAGCGCCGCGCCGCAGGCAATCGCCTCCGCGCCGGTCAGCCCGAAGCCCTCCTCCCAGCTGGCCACCACGTGCACGGCGCACTCTCCCAGCAGGGCAGCGACCTCCGGCCGGGTGGGGTTGTGCAGAAACGTCCCCTCCACGGCAGGCCGGGTGGGGCTGGGCAGCGATGTCCCCTCCCCCACAACCGGCTCCGTCCCGAACAGCGCCAGCTCGACGCCGGGGCGCTGCGCGCGCACGATCGCCAGCGCCTCGAGCGCATCGTCCAATCCCTTCCAGTCCAGGCGGTGGGTCATCAGGCTCACGCGCGGCGGACGTTGCGCGGGCGGCGTGGGACCGGGTGCGAACACCTCACGATCGAGGCCCTGCGGCACGTACGCGCAGGGCACCCCGCGCGCGAGCGCCAGGTCCTGCAGCCAGCGCGCGATCGCCACCGCCTCGCGGGCGCCCGACAGGTTGGCCTCGACAACGGGCGAGCCGGGGGTGCCGTAGCCCTGGAACAGCATCACCGGCCTCCCGACGCGCGCCGGCAGCTCGAAGAGGGCCGCGGCGTCGCGCAGATCCGCCGGGTACACAAGCACATCCGCCTCGGGGAGCGCGTCGGCCCAGGAGGGCGCGTCGGCCACGGCCGGCGCGTCGCCACACGAGCCCTCCAGCCAGCGCACCTCCACACCGGAGATCTCCCGCGAGGGGCGCTCGCGCACCGCCACACACACATCCGCCACACCGGCCAGGTGGCGCGCGAACTGCTCGATCACGTAGATCCCGCCCGTCGTCGCGCGCTGGTGGGGTGCGATGAAGGTGACACGTGGACGGGCCCGGCCGCCGGGCTGCGCCAGCCGCTCGCCGCGCCGCGCCAGCTCACCGGCCTGCTGCACGAACCGCCGCTCCAGCACCTCCACCTCGTCCTCCGCGCGGCGGCCGGGGTGGCGCATCTCCTCCAGCAGCTGTCGCCGCTCGCGTTCGCGCTCGCTCAGCTCCTCTGCGGAGAGCGGCGCCTCGTCCTCGCCGTCGGCGATCCGCTGGACTACAGGTCTGCGCGCCAGTTGGCGCTCCATGCGCCGCTCCGCCCACGCGCGCAGCTCGGTGTCGACGTGGGCCCGCACATAGTCCACGAGCTCCGCCTCCGCCGGACGACCAGCCGCGCGTGCGCTCCAACTGTCGGCCAGCCGCCGGTACTCGTCCTGCACCCGGGTGCTCGCCGGCAGCCCGGCAAAGCCCAGCAGCAACTCCAACCAGCGCTCCTCGCCGGAGAACAGCGCCTCGTATGGCAGCAACGCGGCCCCCTCCTCCTCCTCTCCTTCCCCAGCCCGCTCCGCGTCAGCCGCGTGCACGGCCGCCAGCGCCTCGTTCCACATCTTCACCGCCAAGCGGTGGTCGTTCTCGGCCGGCCACCAGTCCGCGGGGTCCGCGGCGCGGCGCGCGAACGACCTCGCCACGGCGAGCGGGTCGCGCACCAGCACCGCCACGCGCGCCTGGGGAAAGCGCGCCAGCAGCTGCGGCAGCACGCGCGTGTAGAGCGGCACCTTGTCGCCCGTCACCGTCACCCTGCCGCTCTCCCAGCGCGAGCGCAGGCGCGCGTACAGCAGCTCGCCGCGGATGTCCGTCTCGGCCAGCACGGGTGAGAAGAACTGGGCCGGGGTGAAGTGGAAGGGGTCGAGCTGCGCGCGCACCCGCTTGAAGCGCTCGAATCCAAGCGCCACGTGGGGGTGCTCGTTGAGCAGGAACGCCAGCGCGCTGGTCCCCGAGCGGGGGCAGCCGGCGATGAACAGATGGCGCTCGTCGGGCACGGGGCGATGCTTGCATCCGCGCCGCTTTTCACACCCGCTCACGCGCCAACGTTCACCAGACGTTCACATGGTGGTTGCGGCCTCGTCACAAAAAATGCCGCTTTGCAGGCGAATCCTACTGTTAGAGATGGTTGCCCCATCTGAGCACCCACCGCCAGAGATGGCCGATTCACCTGTGCGCTCCTCGCCGCCGGTCCCGGCCGCGCGCGTGGACCTGCACTGTCACTCCACTGCCTCCCAGGTTTCGCGGCTGGGCGTGCAGCGCGCCGTGGGCCTCCCCGAGTGCGCCACCCCGCCCGAGGAGGTCTACGAGCTGGCCCGCCGCCGCGGCATGGACTTCGTCACGATCACCGACCACGACACCGTGGCGGGTGTGCTGGAGATCGCCGAGCGCCCCGACGTGTTCGTCTCCGAGGAGCTCACCACCTGGTTTCGCGGCGAGCCCCAGGCGGTGCACGTGCTCTGCTACGACATCACCGTCGAGGACCACGAGTGGCTGCAGGCGCACAGCGGCGACGTCGAGCTGTGCGCCGGCTACCTGCGCGAGCGTGACATCCTCAGCGCACTGGCCCACCCCTACTACACCGTCGGCGCCCCGCTCACCGCGCGCCATCGCCGCCGCCTAGCCGAGCTGTTCGACATCTGGGAGGTCCGCAACGGCGCGCGCGCCCGCGAGCTCAACCGGCCCGCCGCGATCTACGTCGCCACGCGCGAGGGCATCGGCATCGGCGGCTCCGACGATCACGCCGGCGTCGACATCGGGCACACCTGGAGCGAGACCCCGCCGGCGCGCACCCCCGGCGAGTTCCTTGCACACCTGCGCGCCGGCCGCGTCCTAGCGCGCGGCGACCAGGGCTCGGCGGCCAAGTGGGCGCACGCCGCGATCGCGCTCGCCGCGCGCGCGATCGGGCGTGGCACACGCGACGACCGCTCCCTCGACCCTCGCATGGTGATGAACCTGGTCCAGCGCCTGCTGCGCGAGGGTGACGCCCGCCACGGCGCCGGCACCCGGGATCTCACCCCCGACGATGCCCGCAGGCTCCTGCGCGCCTGGCTGGCCGCAGTGGACCTCGACCACCTCGACGAGCGCGGGCTGATCGCCCACATGCAGGAGGACGGCTTCCGCCACGCCGACCTCTACCGGCGCGCGTGCCGCGCCCACGAGCGTCGCCTGCGCGCCGCCGTCGCAGGCATCGTGCAGGCAGTCACGGCCGGGTCCAACAGCGATGAGCGGATGGCAGCGGCCGCCGCCGGCGTCTTCCAGGGCTGCATCGCCGCAATCCCCTACGCCCCCGCCGCCGCCTTCCTCGGCTCCGAGAAGGCCAAGCTCGACTCGCGCGAGGGCGAGACCCCGCGCGTGGCGATCCTCGCCGACGGCATCGGCTCCACCCACGGGGTGACGCGCACGATCGAGGAGCTCCGCCGGCGCGGCGTGCCGGGCTTCGAGGTCGAGGTGATCGGCACCGACCCCGAGGTGGACCGCCGCCTCTCCGCGGTTGCGGAGGTGGAGGTGCCCTTCTACCCGGGCCTGCGGATCGGCGTGCCCTCCCTCACGGTCGCCGTCGAGACCCTCGCCGAAGGCCGCTTCGACGCGATCCACGTCTGCTCGCCCGGCCCCGTCGGCATCGCCGGGGCGCTGGTCGCGCGCGGCCTGCGCCTGCCGCTGGTGGGCAGCTACCACACCGAGCTCACCGCCTACGCCGCCCTGCGCTCGCAGGACGCGGGCGTCGCGCAAGCCATGGACCTCGCGGTGCGTTCCTTCTACGGCGCCTGTGACCTCGTCCTCTCCCCCTCCCCCGCCTCCGACGAGGCGCTCCGGCAGATCGGCGTGAGCGACGGGCGCACAGCGCGCTGGGATCGGGGCGTGGACACCGCGCGCTTTGACCCCTCGCTGCGCGGGGAACTCCAGCTGCCTGGCGACGGCGCCATCAACGTCCTCTACTCCGGGCGCATCACCCGCGAGAAGGGCTCGGAGCTGCTCGCCGACGCGTTCCTGGAGGCCCACCGCCAGGACCCGCGGCTGCACCTCGTGCTGGCGGGCGGCGGACCCGAGCAGGAGCGCCTGCGCGAGCGCCTCGGTCCGCACGCCACCTTCCTCGGCTGGCTGGAGGGCCTCGAACTGGCGCGGGTCTACGCGAGCGCAGACGTCTTCCTGTTCGCGAGCGCCACCGACACCTTCGGGCAGGTGATCCTCGAGGCGCAGGCCTCCGGCCTCCCGGTGGTGGCGCTCGCGCGCGGCGGCCCCTGCTCGCTTGTAGAGCACGGCATCAGCGGGTTGCTGTGCGAGCCCGACGCTCGGGACCTCGCCGCACGCGTCCTCGAGCTCGCCGCCTCGCCGCTGCTGCGTCGACGGCTGGCCGCCGCCGGCCTCGCCGCCGTGCGCGAGCGCACCTGGGAGCGCGCCCTGGAGCGCCTGGCCGACGGCTATCGGCGGGGG
>Ga0209415_10009019_pt1 | contig 17179 bp, 16 predicted proteins | sample PeaSoiSIISIP2007_FD_187696 | JGI IMG/M metagenome (GOLD analysis project Ga0209415, IMG submission 187696) | Peat soil microbial communities from Weissenstadt, Germany - SII-SIP-2007 (SPAdes) (version 2) | ecosystem: Environmental > Terrestrial > Soil > Wetlands > Peat | place: Germany... | reverse complement strand
CTCACCGCGCTCACCGAGGCCGCCACTCGCCACGGCGTCTGCGTCCTCGGGGGCGGGATGCCCGAGAAGAGCGACGACCCCTCGCGCCCGTACAACACGTCGGTCCTCGTCGAGCCGAAGGGGACCGTCGTCGCGACGTACCGCAAGGTGCACCTCTTCGACGTGAGCCTGCCGGACGGGACCTCCCTCCGCGAGAGCGCCGCGACGATGGCCGGGGGCGCGGCCGTCACGGCCGAGGTGCTCGGCGTCCGGGTGGGCCTGAGCATCTGCTACGACGTGCGCTTCCCGGAGATGTACCGGAAGCTCGTCGACGAGGGCGCGCGCATCGTGACCGTGCCGAGCGCGTTCACGCTCACCACAGGCAAGGACCACTGGCACACCTTGCTGCGGGCGCGCGCCATCGAGAACCAGGTCTGGGTCCTCGCGCCGGCGCAGCACGGGCGGCACCCGCGGGGCCGGCTGACGTACGGCAAGTCGCTCATCGTGGACCCGTGGGGCGAGGTCGTGGCGCAGTGCTCGGAGGGGGAGGGGATGGCGGTCGCCAGCCTGGACTTCGAGTACCAGGACCGCGTGCGGACCTCGCTCCCGGCGCTGCTGCACCGGAAATGGTGACGCGCGTTCCGCTGGTCGACCTCGCGGCGCAGGAGGCGGAGGTCGCCGAGGAGGCGCTGGCGGCGGTGGCCGGGGTGGCGCGGGGGGCAGAGTTCGTCCTGGGCGCGCGCGTCGAGGCGTTCGAGCAGTGGCTGGCGCGCGAGTGCGGGGCGGCGCACGCGGTGGGGGTCGCGTCGGGGACGGACGCCATCGAGCTGGCGCTGCGGGCGCTGGGGGTGGGGGCGGGCGATGCGGTGGTGACGCCGGCGCTGTCGTTCGTCGCGGCGGCGGGAGCGATCGCGGCGACGGGGGCGCGTCCGGTGTTCTGCGACGTCGAGGCGGAGACGATGAACGCGAGCGCGCGCACGGTGGGCGACGCGCTCCGGCGGGCGAGGGGAGCCGGGCTGCGCGTGCGGGCGGTGGTACCGGTGCACCTCTTCGGGCTGTGCGCGCCGATGGGGGAGCTGGCGGCGCTGGCGGCGAGCGAGGAGGTCGCGCTGGTGGAGGACGCGGCGCAGGCGCTCGGCGCGCGGGACGACGCGGGACGACCCGCGGGCGGCGCGGGGGACGCGGGGTGCATCAGCTTCTACCCGACGAAGAACCTCGGCGCGTGGGGCGACGGCGGGGCGGTGGTCACCTCGCGGGACGACGTCGCGGCGCGCGTGCGGCGGCTTCGCACGCACGGCGCGGTCGCCCCGTACCGGCACGCGGAGCTCGGGCGCAACAGCCGCCTCGACGCGCTCCAGGCCGCGGTGCTCCTCGCCAAGTCGCGCCACCTCCCCCGGTGGCAGGCCGCCCGCGCGCGCCTCGCGGCCCGCTACGCTGCGGAGCTCGCCGGCCTGCCGCTCCGGCTGCCGCACGTGCCTCCCGCTCCGGCGACGCACGCCTGGCATGCCTACGTCGTGCGGACCCCCCGTCGCGACGCGCTGGGCGCCTTCCTACGCGATGCGGGGGTGGAGACGCGCGTGTACTACCCGGTGCCGCTCCACCGGCAGGAGTGCTTCCGCGGGCTCGACGAGCCGGCGCTGCCCGTGGCGGAGGGCATCTGCGGCGAGGCGCTCGCGCTTCCCCTGTTCCCCGCCATGACGGAGGCCCAGCAGGGGCACGTGGTCGAACGGGTGCGGAGGTTCGTCGGGTAGGTCCACAAATAGCGAGCGGACGGCCCGGCAGAGTGGTTGCTCCGCCTGCCGTCCGCTCTGATTGTGGTGGCTACGCCGCTAGGCCTTCGGCGGCGTCGCCGGCGCGGGGCTCGCCGGTGCCGTGGGCGCGACCTCGGTCACCGGCGCGGGCGCAGGAGCCGACGGTCCGGGCGTCACGACGAGGGTCGCCGTGACGTTGCCCTTCACGCCCTTCTTCTGCTTCGCGCTGGTGGTGCCCCTGGCCTGGCGGGTCGCCTTGGCCTTCGCCGCGGAGACCGCCTTCTCTGCCGCCGTCCTCGGCGCCCGCGCCTTGGGAGGCGCGAGGTCGAAGTCGGCGAGCGCGTCGGCGCTCGTGCCGAACGTGGACCGGACGAACTTCGTGTACTCGCCGATGAGAGCGAGCAGCGAAGGCGCCGCGACCCCGTCTGCGTCGAGCGCCACCTGCGTGGCTGCCCGCGCCGTCTCGACGGCCGTCCGGTTGTTGACGAACGACTGCATGTCGCTCGTCACCTCGTCGACCGTGTGCGTGCCCCCTCCGAACGAGAGCACCTGGCTCCCGGTCGGAAAGCGCTTCGTGGTCCCCGCGATCATCTTGGTCACGTGGACGACTTCGTCGCTCTTGGAAATGCTGGTCATGGTGTCCTCTTTTTCCGAGGGCTTTGTTGCCCTCACCCGTTAAGTGCCCACGTGGATCCCGATTCCGCGATTTTCTTTCGTCCGGGCTGACGATTGTTTCGGCCAGGGCCGCGGCCGACGCGGCCAGCCCGGCCCACGTGCCCGCCAGCGGCGCCGGTGTCGCTTCCACGCGCGGGCGGATCGCTGCCCAGGCGCATGGGCATCACTTCCAGGCGCGGGCGCATCGCCGCCCAGACGCATGTGCATCGCTTCCAGGCGCGCCCGCCTCGCTTCCAGGGACGACTGGGATGCTGCCCAGACGCGCCCGCCTCGCTTCCAGACACGCCGGGGATGCTGCCCAGCCGCGCCCGTCTCGCTTCCAGGCGCGCCTGGGATGCCACCCAGACGCAGGCGTCTCGCTTCCAGGTGCGCCTGGGCAGCAACCCAGCCGCGCTCTCCTCGCTTCCCGGCGCGCCTGGGCAGCACCCCACCTGCATCGGTCTCGCTTCCAGACGCGCCTGGGCAGCGACACACCCGCCCCTGGGCAGCATCCCTTGCACGCGTGCCCGTCTTCCCCGAGCATCTGGGCGCTCTCCCCCATGGCGGAAGAAGACGAGGACGACGACGATCTCGCCGGCGAGATGCCCGAGCTCGACGAGCTCGTGGTCCTGGGCGACGACCGGGCCGCGCTGGAGCTCGACCCGAAGGTCGTACGCCGCTTCCTCTCGAAGCAGCGTGCGCTGGACATCTGCATGGCCGTCGTCCGGCCGCTCGTACCCGCGCAGCACGTCGAGGATCTCGCGGCGGACGCGGTCGTGCGCGCGCTCAAGGCGCGCCCACCCCGCGTGGAGGCGGTCCTGCCCGCGTGGCTCGCCGTGATCGCCAGGCGGGTGGCCGCGCGATGGCTCGAGAAGAGGAAGCGCCGCGCGAAGCACGAGGGCGCGATGCCCATCGCCAGGGCGCGCGAGGACGACTACACCGGTCACGCCGTCGAGGACCACGTCGAGCCGGTGCGCGGCTTCTTCGACGATGGGGCCGCGGAGGAGGCCGAGGATCTCGTCGAGCCGTACCTCGAGTCGATCCTCGCCCCGCACGATCGTCCCATCTACGACGTCCTGTGCGAGCGCGCCGCGGGGAAGAAGACGTACGCGGACCTCGCCGCCGAGCGGGGCATGTCGGTCGACCAGCTCTATCGCAAGATCCGCCGCTTCAAGACGAAGTACGCGCCGCGCGTCCGGCGCCGTCGCACGATGATGCTGCTGCTCAAGCTCGGCGGCGTGGCGGTCGGTCTCGCGGTGGCCGCGGTGCTGCTGTACCTCTTCCTCCACCGCCCTCCCTCGAAGGACGACGCGCTGCCCGATCCCGCGACGCACCCGCTGCCGTCGGCCACCGCGTCGGTCGAGGCGCCGCTCATCGCGGAGCAGACGCGCAAGGACGCGAGGGACCTGCGCGACTCGGCGCTGGTCGAGTGCCGCGCCTTGCGCTGGGGCGAGTGCCTGAAGCGCCTCGACGCTGCGAAGGCGATGGATCCGGCAGGAGACGACGCGCCGGAGGTGCAGAGCGCGCGGGCGCAGGCGAAGGATGCGCTGGAGGGGAAGAAGCCGTGAAGGCTCGGCCGTCCCCCGCGCCTACGTCTTCAGATGCTCCCGCGCCACGTCCGCCCACGTCCCGCTGGGCTCGAGCTCCAGGTACTTCCGCCAGTGCGGCCTCGCCCTTCCGGCCTCCCCGACCTGCTCCCAGGCCATGGCCAGGTTGAAGTGCGCATCCGCGAACCGCGGGTCCCCCTCCAGCGCGCGCTCGAAGTACGCCGTCGAGCCGCGCGCGTCGCCGCGCTCGAGCATCACGTAGCCGAGGTTGTAGTGCGCCTCGGGCTGCCGGAGGTCCACCTCGATGGCGCGGCGGTAGAGCGTCTCGGCGGCCGCCTCGTCGCCCCGGCGGAAGCGGATGTTGCCGAGGTTCGTGTACGCGATGGCCAGCGTGGGATCGAGGCGGATGGCGCGGCCGTAGAGCTCCTCGGCCTGGTCGTACGTCGTCGGGTCCTCGTCGAGCGCGCTCGCCTGCACGTAGAGGTCGTACGCGGTGCGCGCGCGGGCCGGGCTCGTCTCCGGGCGGAGCACGCGCACCACGTCGTCGCGGAGCGCCTGCACCTGGAAGTCGAGCACCATCTGCCCCGTCAGCGGCTCGTACGTCCCCTCCTCGGCGCGCACCAGCACGCGGCGGCCGTCGCCCACGATGCGCAGCTCCTGCAGCGGCCGCGTCACGCGCGGGAGCGCCAGACGCAGCGCGCCGATGGCCTTGGCGACGTCCCGCAGGCGGACACGGTGCTCGAGGAGCTCGCGCGTCGCCCGGAGGGCGATGAGGTCCTGGAACGTGTACGCCCGCAGCTTGCCCTTCTGGCCGGAGGGAGACACGATCTTGGCGCGGTCGAGGGACCGCAGCCGTGTCTCGGTCACGCCGAGGAGCTTGGCCACCTCGCGCCGCGAGAAGAGGTCGGTGACCGGCTCGCGGCCGTCGGGGGGAGGGGGGATGCTGGGCGCCGCGGCCCCGTTGGTGCCGTTGGCCTCGCCGAGGCGGCCGCCGCCGGAGCCGAAGGCCACGTGGATGACGTTGCCCTTGCCGCGCTTGCGCTTGTCGTCGTCAGTGGTGTTCATGCTTGAAGAGGGGATCGAGCTTCGGTTCATCGCGCCGACTTCGCTCGGGCGCGCCCCTCTATCAACGGCGCCTGGACGTCGACGTCAATCCTCACCCCTCGCTCATCCGCCTCGACGTGTATTTCGCAGGTGAATCGACCCAGCCGGCAGGGCGACCGCGCGCAGGCCTCGCGATGCGCCACGCGCACGGCGCGAAGGCGGACGTGCAGGTCGCGTCCCACGAGGGCGGCGAGGAAGGCGGGCCCCACGCCGCAGGCCTCGGCCGGATCGACGCGGAGGATGAGGCTCGTCGAGCCGTACCAGACGCGCCCCGCCTTCTCGTCGCGGACGCTCCCTTCGCTGACGGTGTCGGCCTGGTCGAAGAGCTCGCGCCAGCGCGGATCCGGCGCGCGCACCAGGCTCGCGGAGCGCGCGAGGACGAGCGGGAGCCCCCGCGACTTGGCGAGGCCAGGTCGGATCACGAAGGCGATCGTGGCAGGCGCGGTGGCGCGGGATCCACTTTCGTGTGACTCACACGCGCGCTTCGGCCTCGGGGGCGCTCTCCAGGGGCACGGCGATCTGCTCGACGTGGAGGCCTCGGGGCGTCGACTCGATCCACGTCGCGTGGGCCACGCGGGGGCCGGCGCCGGGGGCCTCGCCGACGCTGCCCACGTTCACGACGCGCACGCCGCCGACGAGGCGGTCGAACGGGAGGTGACTGGCGCCGCACACGATGATGTCCGCCGTGTCGTCGCCGATGAGGGCGTTCACCTCCGCGTCGCTCATGTCGTGGGTGATCGGCTCGCCGGGATCGGCGGGCGAGCCGTGGACGAGGAGCAGCTCGCCGCCGTCCTCCAGGGGGACGCGCTGGTGCGTGGGCAGGCGGCGGATGCGCTGCAGGATGAGGTCCCCCAGGGCGTCGCGCGCCGTCTTCATCCGGTCGAGGCGCTCGCGCTCGTGGTCGCTGCGGGGCCGGAGGTCGGCGGGGTCGATGGTCGCCACGGCCCGGTCGGTGAGGCCCTGGACCATGACGGCGCCGGACGCGGAGAGGCGCCGCCAGGTCTCCAGCGGCTCGGGGCCGGGGAAGACGAGGTCGCCCGCGACGAGGAGCTTGTGGAAGGCGCGGCGCTCGGCCGTCGCGAGGACGGCGCGGAGGGCGTCGAGGTGACCGTGGACGTCGGAAATGCAGAGGAGGAGCATCGGGTGAGCCGGCGGGAGGATAGCGCGCTTCTACGCCTCGTCGACGCCGGCGCGAAGCTCGCGCACGAGCTTCTCCACCGCCCCTCGCCGCTCCGCGGGCGTCTTGCCGTCCTCGATGAGACGCACCAGCGCGGTCCCCACGACCGCCCCGTCGGACTTCGCCGCCGCGGCCCGCGCCTTGTCGCGCGAGTCGATCCCGAAGCCCACGACGACCGGCAGCCCGAGCTCGGCGCGCAGGCTTGCCGCTCGCTCGCCCGCCTCGCGGGCGTCCACCGCGCCTGCGCCGGTCACCCCCGTCACCGACACGTAGTAGACGAACGGCGTCCCCCCGCGCACCGCGGATTCGCGCACCGCGGCCACCCGCTCGGCGCTGCTCGTCGGCGCCAGCAGCGGCACGACGCCGAGCCCGTGGGCTCGCGCCGCCTCGCGCAGCGTCGCGCCCTCCTCGATGGGGAGGTCGACGACGAGGAGGGCGTCCACGCCGGCCTCCGCCGCCTCGCGCACCGCGCGCTCCTCGCCGCGGACGAAGAGCGGGTTGTAGTAGCCGAAGAGGACGATGCCCACGTCGGGCTCGGCCGCGCGCACCGCCCTCGCCGCCCGCAGGGTCGCCTCGAGGCCGCCCCCGTGAGCGATGGCCCTCTGGCTCGCCCGCGCGATCGCCGGACCGTCCGCCGTCGGATCGCTGAACGGGACGCCGAGCTCCAGCACGTCCGCGCCGGCCTTCACGCACGCGAGCGCCAGCTCGACGCTCTCCTCGACGCTCGGATCCCCGACGCACAGGTAGGCCACCAGCACGTTGCCGCGCGAGAGCGCCGTCTCCAGGCGCTTCACGTCAGCCTCGCCAGCAGCGTCGACAGGTCCTTGTCGCCCCGCCCCGAGAGGCCCACGACGAGGCTCACCGGTCGCCGGCGCTCGGCCGCCAGGCGTCGGGCGACGTCCCCCACGCGCGCGAAGGCGTGCGCCGTCTCCAGCGCCGGGATGATCCCCTCGGTCTCCGCCACCTGCTTCACGGCCGCGAGCGCCTCGTCGTCCGTCGCCGAGAGGTACGTCGCGCGGCCGCTCTCCTTGAGCCACGCGTGCTCCGGGCCGACGCCGGGGTAGTCGAGGCCCGCGCTGATGGAGTGCGCCTCGGTGATCTGCCCGCCGTCGTCGCAAAGGACGTAGCTCTTCGAGCCGTGCAGGACGCCCACGCGCCCGGCGCCCAGCGTCGCCGCGTGCTTCCCGCTCGCCACGCCCTCGCCCGCCGCCTCGACGCCGACGAGCGCCACCGCGGCGTCCTTCACGAAGCCGCGGAACAGGCCGATGGCGTTCGAGCCCCCGCCGACGCAGGCGATCGCCGCGTCGGGCAGCGCGCCCTGCTGGGTCAGGGCCTGCGCGCGCGCCTCCTCGCCGATGACGCTCTGCAGGGTCGCCACGAGCTCCGGGTAGGGGTGGGGACCCGCCGCGCTGCCGATGCAGTAGTGCGTCGTGCGGACGTTGGTCACCCAGTCGCGGAGGGCCTCGTTCATCGCGTCCTTGAGGGTGCGCGAGCCGCTTTCGACCGGGATGACGCGCGCTCCGAGGAGCTTCATGCGCCCCACGTTGGGAGCCTGCCGCTTCACGTCCTCGGAGCCCATGAAGACCTCGCACGGCAGGCCGAAGAGGGCGCACGCCGTGGCGGTGGCGACCCCGTGCTGGCCGGCGCCGGTCTCGGCGATGATGCGCGTCTTGCCCATCTGCCGGGCCAGCAGCACCTGACCGAGGGCGTTGTTGATCTTGTGCGCGCCGGTGTGGCAGAGATCCTCCCGCTTCAGCCAGAGGCGCCCCAGCGCGCTTCCGCCGGGGTCGATCGCGCGCGCCAGGCGCCGGGCCTCGCCCAGCGGCGTGGGCCGCCCGACGTAGCTCGCGAGGAGCCCGCGCCACTCCGCCTGGAACGCCGCGCCGAGGACGATCTCCGTGAAGGCGCGCGTGAGCTCGTCGAGCGCGGGGACGAGGGTCTCGGCGACGAAGCGGCCGCCGAAGGGCCCGTAGTAGCCGGGGCGAGGCGATGCCATGGGAGAGGGGCCGTTGTAGCATGCGCCCCCGATGCCCGCCGAAGCCGCCGAGCGCGATCTCCTCGCCACACGCCCCGAGTTCCCGACGCTCACGAAGGGGGTTCACCTCATCAGCCACTCGCTCGGCGCGATGCCGGCGGCGGCGCGCCGGTACGCGACGCAGTTCATCGACGAGTGGGAGAACGACTCGATCGCGTCGTGGGGCGAGCACTGGCTGCCCGCGGTGCGGAGCCTGGGCGATCTCGTGGGGAGCGTCCTCGGGGTCGCGCCGGGGACGGTCTGCATGCTGCCCAACGTGTCCATCGTGCAGGCCATCGTCGCCTCGTGCTTCGACTTCGAGGGGCCTCGCAACAAGGTGGTCTACGACGATCTCAACTTCTCGACGGTGCACTACGTCTGGCAGGGCCAGGCGAGGCGCGGGGCGGAGGTGGTCGTCGTCAAGAGCGAGGACGGCATCCACCCGCCGACGGAGAAGCTCCTCGAGGCCATCGACGAGCGGACGCTCCTCGTCCCCATCAGCCACGTCCTCTTTCGCTCCAGCGCCATGTACGACGCGAAGCGCATCATCGACCGCGCGCACGCCGTCGGCGCCATGGTGCTGCTCGACGTGTACCAGTCGGCGGGGACGGTGCCGCTGAAGCTCGCCGAGTGGGGGTGCGATCTGGCGTGCGGAGGGTCCGTGAAGTGGGCGTGCGGTGGGCCGGGGGCGGCGTACCTCTACGTGCGGCCGGATCTCGTCGACAAGCTGGAGCCGATGGCGACGGGGTGGTTCGGGCACGCCGAGCCCTTCGCGTTCGACATGGGGCCAATGCGCTACGCGAAGGACGTGTGGCGGATGATTGGCGGCACGATGCCCGTCCCCGCCGTGTACACGGCGCGCGCCGGGTGGGAGACGGTGGCGCGCCTCGGCGTCGAGCGCATCCGCGCCAAGTCGCTGCGCCAGACGCGGCTGCTCCGCAACCTCGTGCAGGCGCGCGGCTTCACGGTGAACACCCCGCAGGACGACGGCGCGCGCGGGGGCACCATCTGCTTCGACTTCGCGGGCGCCGACGTGGTCTCGCGCGAGCTCGTCCGCCGTCGCTTCTTCCACGACTACCGGCCGCGGTGCGGGCTGCGGGTGAGCCCGCACTTCTACACGACGGACGACGAGCTCCGCGCCTTCGTCGACGCGCTGGACGAGGTGCGAAAGAACCCGCCGGCGCAGGCGGGCCGCGCCTCTTATTGACCCGTCCAACTCGGCGCGCGGCTCCCGAAGAACGCTTCTACGGCGTCCTTGTGGTCCTCGCTGGTCCAGGTCGCGATGAAGCGCTCGCGCTCGCTGGCGCGGACACCGGCCGCGGGGTCGATCGCCTCCCGCAGGAGCGCCTTCAGCGCCGCGGTCGCGAGAGGCGCGCCCTTCGCCACCTCGAGGCCCCAGGCCACCGCCAGCTCCACGCAGCCGCCGTCCTCCGTCACCGCGTCGACGAGGCCCATGGTGAGGGCTTCGCGTGCGTCGACCTCCACGGCCGCCAGGAGCAGGCGGGTCGCCGCGCCGTGTCCCACCATCCCGACGAGCTTGGGCAGGATCCCCCACGCCGTGGTCACTCCCATGCGCGCGTGCTTGAAGCACACGGTCGCCCGGACGTCGGCGACGCGCAGATCGCACGCCGTCGCCAGCTCGGCCCCGCCGCCGATGGCGGCCCCCGGGAGGGCGGCGATGACGGGGAGGGGGAGGCGCGCGATCGCGTCGCACACCAGGCGCCCGGCGTCGGCCAGCCGGGCGGCCTGCTCGCTCGTCGTCGCCGTGCGAAGCTCGCGGAGGTCGCCGCCCGAGACGAAGGTGTCGCCGGCGCCGGTGAGGACAATCGCGCGCAGCGTGGCGTCGTCCCCTGCGTCGGCGAGGGCGCGGCCCAGCGCGGCGAACGTCGCCGAGTCGAGCGCGTTCTTCGCCTCCGGGCGCGACAGCGTCCACACCGCCACCTCCGCGTTCGCCCCTCTCCGCTCGACGACCAGCGTCTCGCGCGCCACCCCTCAGCCCCCGTTCAGTCCGGGCCGCGCCTTGCCGGTCCGGCCTCGACCTTCGGGCACTTCGTCCCCGGTACGGTTCAATCGCGGTCCGGGGCGGGAGGAGGGCGGCGCGCCGTCGCGGATGCGGGAGCGGCGGCGCTCCTCGTCGAGGGTGGTGCGCTTGTGGTGCTTGCGACGCGCCAGCCAGCGTTCGGCGTGCGCGATGATGGCGCTCGCCACGTCCTTCCCGCTGGCCCGCTCGATCCCCTCCAGGCCGGGGGAGCTGTTGATCTCCAGGATCTTCGGGCCTTCGCGCGTCTCCAGCATGTCCACGCCGGCCACCTCCAGCCCCATGACGCGCGTCGCCGCGATGGCGGCGCGACGGCAGCGCGGATCGAGGTGGGCGCGCACCCCGAGCCCGCCGCGGTGCAGGTTGGAGCGAAACTCGCCGGCCTTGGCCTGCCGGCGCATCGCCGCGACCACGCGACCGCCGACGACGAGGACTCGAAGGTCCCGCCCCTTCGCCTCGGCGATGTACTGCTGGAGGATGATGTCCTGCCCCATCGCCCACAGCGTCTCCAGCAGGGACGTCACCGCCTGCGGCGTCTCGGCGATCATCGTCCCGATCCCCTGGGCTCCCTGCTGGAGCTTCACGATGCACGGGGCGCCCCCCACGTGCGACAGGGCCTGCTCGATGGAGTCCGGCGTTCGCGCGCAGACGGTGACGGGGACGTCGATGTTCTTCTTGGTGAGGAGCTGCATCGCGCGCAGCTTGTCGCGCGAGCGGGCGATGGCTAGAGCGGTATTGAGGACGGGCACGCCCATGAGGTCGAACTGGCGCACGACGGCGAGCCCGTAGTTCGTGATGGACGCGCCGATGCGGGGGAGCACGAGGTCGGCGTGGGGAACGGCGCAGTCGCCCAGATAGAGCGACGGGCGCCCCCGCGAGATGACGATGCGGAGGTCGAGCGGGTCGGCGACCGAGACCTCGTGCCCGCGCGAGCGCGCGGCGAGCACGAGCCGGCTCGTGGAATAGAGGGTCGCGTTCCGGGACAGGAGCAGCAAGCGCATCGCGGCAAGCCCGGAGGCTACGCGCCGCGGCGGAGGATGCAACCGACGGTTATCGCGCTGCCCGTACCGCTGAGGTGCTCCGTACTCACCCGATGCCGTCAGTCATCGCGCATCCGCTGCGGTCGCAACGCGGGCCGGCGCAGGGGGTGCGCTGCCCGTCCAGAGTCGCGGTCCGAATTCCGCTGCGAGGATGAGGGTGAGGCCGACGAGGCGAAGCCAGAAGTGGGCGCGGTGGGTCATGGTGCTGCTCGACGTGGGACACCTCAAGCACGCGGCGTGCCGGGCATGAAACGGCCCGATCCGCCGCCTGGATCCCATGGGACCCCATGGCGCCCGCGTCAGACTCCCCGCACGCCGTCGCCAGTCCGACACACGTCGGTCATCCCGCCACGCGCCGGAATGCCGTCAGGGCGGCCCCGCACATCGCGGCGGCGAAGGCGGCCAGCACCCCGACGTCGAGCGCGGCGGAGAACGCGTGCGGCTGGTCGATGGCGGCGCGCATGAGGTCGACGCCGTAGCTGACCGGGTTGGCCAAGACCAGGACTCGCATCCACGGCGGCAGCCCTTCCGGAGGGAAGACGCCGCCGGACAGAAAGTAGAGCGGCAAGACGACGAAGTTCGAGATGACGCCGAACCCCTCGAAGGTGCGCATGCGGCTGCCCACGGTGACGCCGAGCGCCGTGATGGCGACCGACATGGCGGCCATCGCCAGAAGAAGACGCAGCGCCTCGACCGGGCCGAAGTGAACGTCGACCAGCGGGGCGAAGGCGGCGGCGGCGAGGCCTTGCAGGAGCGTGACGCAGGCGCCGGCCACGGTTTTCCCCACGACGATGGCGGTGCGCGAGACGGGCGCCACGAGGACCGCGCGCAGCATGCCGAACTCGCGGTCCCAGACGATGGTGACGCCCTGGAACATCCCCCCGAAGAGGATGGTCATGGCGATCGCGCCGGCGTAGGCGAACTGCTTGTAGCCGAAGCGGGCGTCGAGCCCGGTGAAGGCGTGGTGCAGGCCGCCCGCGAAGAGGAGCATCCAGATGGCCGGCCGCCCGACCGCCCCGAGCAGCTGGCTGCGGTCCCGCGAGAACCGGAGGAGGTCGCGGCGCGTCAGCGCGGCGATGGCGGCCAGGTCGGTCGCGAGCGGGGACACGCTTGCGAGACGGGCGAGCTAGGGCGCGGGCGTCGGCGAGGGCGGAGCCGCGGCGACGGCCTTGCGGATGGCCTCCTCGAGCGGGTCCTTCACGCTGGTCGACGCGGGGATATTGGCCGAGAGGGAGGAGGGCTTCGGCTTCGGCGCGACGTGCCGCCAGGCCGCCGCGGGGGCGGCCTTGGGGACCGGAGCCGAGGTGGCAGCCGTCGTCGCCGCGATCGGGGTGGCCGTGGCGACCGTGGGCGGTGGCGAGAGGGCCAGCGCCGGGGAAGGAGCGGGGGCGGGCGACGGCGCGGGCGCGGCGGCCGGGGCCCCGAACGTGACGACCCTCGCGTCACTGGCGGCTGCGGTGGCGGGAGGCGCGCGGCGCGCGAGCGTGCGACCGAGCGTCACCCCGCCGGCGACCGCCACGGACAGGCCGAGGACGACGGACACAGCGAGGACTCCTGCTCGCCCGCGGCGCTTCTTCGCCTGGAAAGGCGGCAGCGTCATCGACGCGGGCGGGATGGACGCCGTTGCCGGTGGCACCGTCAGCGAAGAGATGGCCGACGGAGTGAGTGGTCGCTGGAGGGATGGCGGGGGCGGCGGCGTCGGTCGCTCCATGGGCATGCTCGCCGCGAGCTTCGCCAGATCCCTCAGCTCCTGCCGCGTACTGTCACGAGTTGTCATGGTTTCCCCTCGCGTGGCGAAGAGGATCATCAAGGGGTCCCCTTGGGGTGCCCCAGGCGCGTCTCTCGACCATTTCGGTGGGCTGGTCTCGGGGGATGTAGGAGAGCCGGGAGCCCCTCAGCGCCTGCCTCGGGCGCGCAGGTTCGTGGCCATCGCCGCGTGGCGGCCGGCGTTCTCGTCGTGGACGTCGCGGATGCCTCGGCCCGTGAGCGCCACGAACGCGTCCTCCAGCGTGGGCCGGACCACGGCGGCCTCGACGATGCCGGCCCCCCGGTCGGCCAGGCGCGCCAGCATCGCCTCCGGCCGCTCCCCCTCGATCGCCAGGCGCCCCCCTGCGTCACGCTCGCCGACGATGCGCCACCCGAGGGCCGCCACCGCCTCGCGCGCTCGCGTCTCGTCCTCGCACCGCACGACGAGGCGCTCGCCCCCCGCGCGGGCCACGAGCTCGGCGGGGGACCCCCGCGCCACGAGCTTGCCGTGGTCGACGATCGCGACGTCGTCGCAGCGCTCGGCCTCATCCATGTAGTGCGTCGTGACGAACACCGTCCGCAGCCGCGTCGCCGCGATGGCCGCGAGCTTCTCCCAGACCGAGCGGCGAGTCTGCGGGTCGAGCCCCACGGTCGGCTCGTCGAGGATGAGCACGGAGGGCTCGTGGAGCGTGGCGCGCGCGATCTCCAGACGGCGCTTCATTCCACCCGAGAGGGTGCGGACCCGCTGCTTCGCGGCGGACGCCAGACCCACCGACGAGAGCGCCTCGGCGATGCGTGCGGACCGGTCGCGCGCCGCGATGCCGTAGATCGAGGCGTGGAGCTCGAGGTTCTCGCGCGCGGTGAGGCGGTCGTCGAGCGACACCTCCTGGAAGACGACGCCGATCGCCTTGCGCACGTCGCGCGGCTGCGTCGCCACGTCGAACCCCGCGACGGACGCGTCGCCCGAGGTGGGGGCGAGCAGCGTCGTCAGGATGGCGATGGTGGTGCTCTTGCCCGCGCCGTTGGGTCCGAGGAGGGCGAAGAGCGTGCCGGGCGGAACCTCGAGGTCGAGCGCGTCGAGGGCGCGCAGGGCTCCGTAGCTGCGCGAGAGCGCGCGCGTGCGGATGGCGGGGGCAACGCTCATCGAGGACTCCGGCAGTAGAGCCATCGTGGCCCATTTGACAAGCGCTCCCGGCCCGGTACCCCTTCGAGGCATGCCGGCGAGCGGAACCGACGACCTGGACGACCTCGACGAGCTGCCCCCGCTCGACGGCGACCTGCGGGACGCACCCGAGCCGGAGCCCGACCCGGGGGACCTCGTCGGCGACGACGGCGACGCCAGCCTCGACGACGCGACGGGGGAGGACGATCCGGTCGACGCGGACGAGCTCGAGCTCGACGAGGGCGAGAAGGGGTGGCTGCAGGAGCCCGCCGACGCACCGGACCTCGATCTGGGAGACGTGGCCCTCATCGACTTCGGCGGCGATGCCCCGGCGGCGGACGACGCGGAAGAGCCCGGGGTGGGCGAGGAGGACTTCGGCCTGGGCAACGCCCCCGAGCGCGGCGGCCTCGACGGAGGGGACGAGGGCCCCGTCGGAGCGGACGAGGAGCTGCGCGAGGCCGATCTGCCCCAGCTCGACGCGGACGAGGAAGGGGATCTCGAGGATGCCGCGCTCGTCGACGCCGGCTTCGCCGCCGACGAGCCGGTCGGGCTCCCGTGGTCGGCCGAGCCATGGTCGCGCGTCGGAGCGCCCGTGGAGCTGGCCTCGGCGACGGCGGTGGCGTGCGCGGGGCGCGGCGCGCTCGTGGCGGGGCGCGAAGAGGGCGGGGCCGCGGAGATCGTCCGGATCGATCTGGAGGGCACGTCGCAGAGCCTCGCGACGGCAGGGCTCGACCCGGGAGCCGTGAAGGCTCTCGCCGTCGAGGGCGACGTTGTGGCGGCGCTCGTCGAGAGGGGGCGCCTGATGATCTCGCACGACGGCGGCGCCAGCTTCGTTCCGGCGGCCGAAGGGATCGCCGCCACGGACCTGGCGCTGGTCGCGGGTGCGCTCTGGGTGCGGACGACGGCGGGCGCTCTGGCGGTCGTCCGCGGGGGCGCCGTCGACATGGAGCCGAGCGCGGCGGGCTCGCACTCCACCTCCATCCGCGCGTTGACGCGCGACGTGAGCGCGGGCGTGGCGGCGCTCGTGTCGGACGACGCGGGCCGCGTGTCGGGCCTCGTGCGTGCGCGCGGGACGAACGACGGGGCCGTCGAGCACGAAGCGGTGGAGCCCCCGGAGGCGGTGGGCCTCCGGGCTGTCCTGGCGGTGCGTGGCGTCCACGTCGCCTACGCCGGGCGGCGCGGAGGCGTGGTCCGGCGCGGCGCGGACGGGAGCTGGGTGACGCACCTCTGGGAAGGAAGCATCACGGCGCTCTCGTTCGTCGACGACGCGGGCACCCTGGTGGCCGCGACGTACTCGGAGGCCGACGATACGACGGCGCTCGTCTGCCTCGAGGCCGGCGGACGGGAGCCGCGGGCGCGCGTCGTGGCGCGCATCGGCCCGGCGCGAGCCCAGGCCGGAGCGGACGCCGCCGCGAGCGCCGAGGACGGCGAGGGCGCCCTCGAGACCGACGCGCGCGTGCTCGCCCTCGCGTACGACGACCCGCGCGGCGTGGTCTGGGTCGCGGGTGGCTTCGGCGTCGCGGCTTTCGCCGTCCGCTGAGCCCCGTGGTATTCTGGTGGTATGCAGCTTGATCTGCGTGCTTCGCTTGCGGGCGCGATTGTCACCGTCGTCGCTTGCGGGAATGCCTTCTCCTCTTCCAGCGCCACGGACGCGGGATCCGACGTCTCGACGACGGACACCGGCACCGCCGAAGCGGCGAGCGACTCGGGGCCGACCGACTCTTCCTCCGGGGGCAGCGACTCGTCGATGCACGATGGGCCCAGCCTCGGCGACGGGCCCATCACCCTCGAGAGTGGCCCGATGCCCAGCTACTGCGCGATGCACGCGGGCACGTACGACTTCTGCGAGGATTTCGACCACTTCTCGAACGTCACCCAGTTTCTCAGCTCGTGGACGACGTTCTCGCAGACCGGCGGGACGTTCTCGTTCGACACGTCGAACGTTCCGTCGCCCCCGAACGCGCTGGCCGTCGCCACCACGAGCACCACCGGCGTCCGCACCCTCGTCATCCACGCGATGCCTGCCGCCGGCGCGGGACCCATCGGCAAGCAGCGCCTCGAGTTCGACTTCCTCGTCGACGACGCCTCGAACATCGGTGTCGCTTCGGTCGGCGCCGTCGCCGCGATCCTCTTCGGCAACGACATCACCGGCGGCGCGGTGGCGCTCGCCTTCGGGAACGGCGTTGCGACGACCTCCACCGTCGACGCCATCTTCCTCGGGCCCCAGCCGGCGGACGGAGGACTCCCGGCCTACGGCTCGGCGAGCGCCCCGCCTCCCTTCCCGACGCTCGGGCAGTGGGACGGGCGCTTCGCCATCGAGATCGACTACCCCGGCCCCGACGGAGGCTCGACGGGCACGGCGATGCCCTGCGCACAGCTCTACATCGGGGGCATCGCGCAGCTGACCCCGTGCCTGACGCTGCCTCCCTCGCTGGCCCATCCCCCCACGTCGACGTCGATTGCGCTCGGCGTCTACTCGGGCGGCCTGTTGGGGGGGAACACGGGGAACATCGGGGTCGCGTACGACAACGTCACCTACGTCGCGCAGTAGCGTTCCAGGATCATCGGCGATGACTGTCCTCGTCCAGAAGTACGGCGGCTCTTCCGTCGCCGACGTCGAGAAGATCGGCAAGGTGGCCGACCGCGTGGTCGCCGCGAAGCGGGCGGGGAGCGACGTCGTGGTCGTCGTGAGCGCGATGGGGAAGACGACCGACGGCCTGCTCGCCCTCGCGAAGAGCGTCCACGCCGACGCACCCCGGCGCGAGCTCGACATGCTGGTCTCGACCGGTGAGCGCGTGACCATGGCGCTACTCTCGATCGCCATCCACGCGCGCGGGTGCGACGCCATCAGCTTCACCGGTTCCCAGAGCGGCATCATCACCAACGACCGCCACTTCGATGCGCGCATCCTCGAGGTGCGCCCGCACCGCATCGAGGACGAGCTCGCCCGCGGGCGCATCGTCATCG
>Ga0209415_10009018_pt1 | contig 17180 bp, 12 predicted proteins | sample PeaSoiSIISIP2007_FD_187696 | JGI IMG/M metagenome (GOLD analysis project Ga0209415, IMG submission 187696) | Peat soil microbial communities from Weissenstadt, Germany - SII-SIP-2007 (SPAdes) (version 2) | ecosystem: Environmental > Terrestrial > Soil > Wetlands > Peat | place: Germany... | reverse complement strand
GGCTGTTCGGGCCGGTGGCCACCTTGAACGTGGCCTCCACCCTCGGGCCGGCCCTCACCGCCCTGTCCATGTTCTGGTTGCTGCGCCGGTGGGTGCGGTGGACGCCGGCCGCCTTCGTCGGCGGTCTCGTCTTCGGGTTCTCGCCCTTCGCCATCGCCAACCTGGCCGTCGCCCATCTGAACACCGAGGTCCTCGTGCTCGTCCCCCTCATGGTGGCGTGCCTCGACGAGCTCCTCGTCCGGCAGCGACGACGGGCGGTCGTGACCGGAGCGACACTGGGACTTCTGGTGGTGGCCCAGTTCTTCGTCAGCACCGAGATGCTCGCCATCGTCACCCTGTGCGCCGCCTGCGCCGTCGTCCTGCTCGTCGCCGACGCCGCTCTCCGCCACCGCGGCGACATCGCCGCCCGAGCGCCCCACGCGCTGCGCGCGCTGGGCGTGGCCGCCGCCGTGGCCCTCGTCCTCCTGGCCTACCCGTTGTGGTTCACCCTCGACGGCCCCGCCCGTCTGTCGGGGCTCGTCTGGCCCACCCTCGTCCCGGGAACGGGGGGGATCGTGCTCGGCGACCTCTGGCACCTCCGCTTCATGGACCAGCCCGCCGTCCACCTGTTCGCCGGCTACGAGGGCCCGGCGCTACCTCACGGCGAATATCTGGGCCTGGGCCTCCTCGTCGTCGTCGGCGCGGGCCTGATCGCCTGGTGGCGCGACCTCCGGTTGCGTCTCTTCGCCGCCGTCGGGGTCGTCACGGTGGTGCTGTCGCTCGACATCCACACGCGCTCCTGGGTGCCCTGGCGCGTCCTGGCCCACATCCCGCTCCTCCAGAACGTCACCGTGGCGCGCTTCTTCGCCGCCACCACGTTCTGCGCCGGCGTCCTGGTGGCCGTGGTCGTCGACCATTCCCACGGCTCGGTCGCCGACGCGCTCGGCCCACGGCGCCCGCGGTCCTCGGCCCCACCGACGGCCGCCCCACCGACGGCGGTGCCTCCGACGGCGGTGTCCCACGGTCTCGTCGCTGCCGCCGTGGCCCTGGCCGTGGGCGCCGTGGCCGTGGTGCCCATGGCGACGGCCATCGCCACCAACGTCCCGCTCACCGTCGAGACGGTGGTGCTGCCGCGCTGGTTCTCCACCGTCGCCCCCCATCTGCCGCCCGGCCAGGTGGTGCTGGCCTACCCGCCACCGGTGACGGGCGGGTCGGCGATGACCTGGCAGGCGGTCGACTCGTTGCACTTCGCCATGGCCACGGGGGCGGGTCCCGAGAGCATCCCGCAGCGCGCCGGACCCGAACGCAGAGGCCTCGACGTGATCACCTCGGCATCACTGGTCTTCTCGACGCCGGCCCCGGCGACGGCGCGGAACGTCGAAGCGGTCCGCGCCGCCCTCGCCGGTTGGGGGGTGACGGTGGTGGTGGTCGCCGATCCGGCCGTGCTGGTGCCCCGCTACGACCGGACGGGCAGCACGGCGGCGGCCCTCGGGCTCTTCACGGTGGCCCTCGGGCGCCCACCTCGGTTCCAGGACGACGCCTGGGTCTGGACGTCGGTCCAGCGGCCGGGGCCGCCGCTGGCGGTGCCGACGGCGGCCTTCGCCCGCTGTACGGCGCAACCACTGGCGCACCACGGGTGGCGCCAGGTGGTTCCCGACTGCGTGGTGGCCGCCGCCCGCCGGCGGTGACGGGTCAGGAGGGTGGCGGTGGCGCCGTCGACCGGGCGTGGCGGGGGACGAGCCGCCGCCGTCGGCGCAGGCCGGTCGTGACCGCTGCCGCCAGGACCACGGCGGCACCCAGGCTCACCATCCATCCGATGCGGAAGCTGGCCGGGTCGTAGGTGAACACGATCCGGTCGTCCCCGGCCGGGACGGGCACGCCGCGGAACATGTAGTCGACGCGGTCGAGCCGGGCCGGCCGGCCGTTGACCGTCACGTGCCAACCCGGGTAGTAGGTGTCGGAGAGCACGAGCTCCGACGCCCTGGCGGCGTGCGCCGCGATGGTCACCTCTTCGGCGCCGTCGTGGGTGATGCGCGCGCTCCCCGGCGACGGGAGGTCGGGGCGGCCCTCGGCCAGGTCCGGGAGGCGCCTCTCGGTGATCACCGCCCGGCGGGGACGGAAGCCGGCGGCACCGAGCGACGTGAGCGCCTGCGCGTCGCCCCGCACGACCTCCTGGTCGTCCACCAGCCACGTGCGCGGCAGGGCGTCGTCGTTGGCGTAGATCGTCGCATCGGGACCGTCGTAGGCCACGTGGACACCGGGGAGCTGCAGAGGCTTCTGGCTCTTCTGCTCGAGGATGTCGCGCACGCCGAGGAGCGACAGGATCCGCAACGCGGCGGGCTGGAACTCGAGGACGAGGACGGGGACGGCGGGGGTATCCAACGGGAGCAGGGGCGTCGGCGGCGCCACGTACCGCGCCCAGACCTGGCCGAAGTCGTCGATGACGGGGAGGTCGTAGCCACGGGCGTCATAGAGGCCGTAGCGCATGTTCACGTCGGGCGGGAGCGGGTTGACGCCGATGTACGGCGCCACCGCCACGAAGCGGGCCGGCTCCTGTCGCTGCAGGAACCGGATGGCCGGGGTGGCGGGCTGCACGGCGTGGGAGTCGGGGATGGCCGGGTTCTCGCCCATGCCGGCCTGGAAGAGGTCGCCCACCACCAGGACGATGGCCAGGGCGGCGAAGACCCCGGCACCCAGTCGGCGTCCCAACCGGAGCAGCAGCAGCGCCACGCCCACCCCGGCCACGGTCACCCAGACCACCAGCGCGGCCAGGCGGACGATCTGGTCGACGTGGGGTGACGTGGCCGACGGCGCCGCGGCGAAGGCCCAGGCCATGTCCACGGCCCGACCGAGATAGTGCAGCGTCGACTGGCGGGTGGCGAAGACGACGACCACGGGCAGGACGAGGACGGCGGTGGCGATGGCGGCCGTGGCCACGGCCCGCCCCCCCTGCGGACGCCGCCGGACGAGGTCGTCGAGACCCCAACCGGCCAGGAGGGCGACGCACAGGAGATAGAGGATGGTGAGTCGGCTCAGGTAGGTCAGATCGAATCCCGGGAGCCGGCTGGCGATGTGGAAGAAGGGTTGCACCCCGAGGACGACGGCGATGCACAGGGCGGCGAAGAGGGCGAGGACCACGCGCACGAGCTGGGCCCGGAGAAGAGCGATGAGGGCCAGCATCAGGGGGAGGGCGCCGGCGTAGAAGGCGATCTCTATCTCGAAGCTCCCGGGGAAGTAGCTCGGCAGCATCGACGCGAAGAAGTACATGGGTTGGACGTGGACCTGGCCGCGTGGGCGCGACGTCAGGTCTGACGAGTTCCGGAGGAGCTCGAGGAAGGGCACGATGACCACGGCGGCCAGGGCCGTCCCGACCACGACGGCCAGGGCGAAGGCGACGGCCGGGCGCCGGACCGTCCGGACGAGGGCGGCCAGACGGGATTGCCCGGCGCGCCCCGCCGCCCTCATGGCCGCCACCCCGCCACCGGGCGCCTGCAGGACGCGCAGGACGAAGTACGCCACCATGGCGGCCAGGGCGTGGACGCTCGATTCGGGATGACCGCCGAAGAACTGCAGTGCCACCACGACGGCCAGAGCGGACGCCGCCAGGGGCCCGGGGCGCCGGATGAGCCGTTCGGTGGTGAGCAGCAGCCACGGGATGAAGGGGAAGACGTTGGCCAGCGGCCACGGGAGCCAGGCCACCAGGAAGAGGCCGAAGCCGAAGACGACGCCGCAGAGAAAGGCGCCGGCGAAGCGCATGCCGAGCACGCGCGCCAGGAGAAAGGCGCCCATGGCGGCGACGACGACCTTCATCACGGCGATGACGCTCAGGGACCACCAGAAGGGCAACACGTAGGCGGGGAGGCTGAAGGGCGAGAAGATGGCCGACTGCATGTCGCCCAGATAGGGCGTCCCTCCCATGATGTAGGGGTTCCACAACGGGATGTGGGGGAGCTGCGAGCGCGTGTACTGCAGGTACGGCTCGAACACGGTGGTCGGGTCGACGAGCTGCGGGTTGGATCCCACCACGAGCGGATGGGTGCTCCAGTGGAAGACACCGGCCGGGATGGCCGTGTTCCACGGGGCCGCGCCCCACAAGAAGTCGGAGGCGGACGTGGTGTGGCCCGGAAGGAGGCCGGGTGAGAAGAAGATGACGCCGAGCACGATATAGAGACCGAGAGCGACGAGTGACGGTCGTGCGCGCGCTCTGCTCGACAAACCCGCAAGAGCGTTCCGGCTCATAGGATTCGCCAGGTTAGCGACGGGCGCGACGTGAAGTACATTCATCGAGGAGATGGAGGAACGCGCCTACGCCGAGATGTATGAGCTGGAGGATCGCCACTGGTGGTTCCGTGGGCGACGGGCGTTGATCGGGGCACTGCTGCACCGCACGGAGCTCCCTGCCAAGCCCCGACTCCTCGACGCCGGTTGCGGGACGGGTCGGAACCTCGTCGAGTTCGGCACGCTCGGTCCGGCCACCGGTGTCGATCCGTCGCACGACGCCGTCGAGTTCTGTCACCGGCGGGGGATCGAGGACGTCCGCTGCGCCGGCCTCGAGGATCTTCCTTTCCCCGACGGCGAATTCGATCTCGTCCTGGCCTGCGACGTGCTCGAGCACATCGACGACGACGTGGCCGCCTTGGCCGAGCTCCGTCGCGTGGCGGCCGACGGCGCCCATCTGCTGATCACCGTGCCGGCCTATCAGTGGATGTGGACGGAGCACGACGTCCAGCTCCACCACGTCCGCCGTTACACGTCGGCGGTGCTCCGGGAAAGGGTGCGAGCCTCGGGGTGGGACGTGGAGCAGGCGACCTATTTCAATTCGCTGCTCCTGCCGTTCGTGGCCGCCGCCCGCGTGCTGGCCCGTCGGACGTCGCGGCGTGGGCACACCGATCTCGACCGCACCCCGCCGCTTCTCAACCGGGCGCTCGAGCTCCCCATGAGGCTCGAGGCGGCCATGATCAGCCGTGGGGCGAGGTTCCCGGCCGGTGTGTCCCTGGGCCTCGTGTGTCGGAGAAGGCGGTAAAAGGCCAGCTAGACGAGAGTGTCCCACTCCATGGCCCACACCCGGGATCGCCTACACTGACCCCCCATGGCCCCGTCGCTGTCGATCGTCATCCCCGTTCTCGACGAAGAGGAGGAGATCGTCCGCATCCTGTCCGGCGCCCGCACGCTGCTCACCGAGCGCGGCGGCGACTGGGAGATCATTGTGGTCGACAACGCCAGCACGGACCGGACCTGTGAACGCGTGGAGCCGTTCCTCGACGACGGCCGGATCCGTCTCCTGCGCAACGACGTGAACCGGGGGAAGGGGTTCTCCATCCGGCGCGGGATGCTCGACGCGCGCGGCGACCGGCGCCTCATGTGCGACGCCGATTGCGTCACGTCGCTCAACTCCCTTCCCGTTCTCGAAGGTGCCCTGGAGGAGGTGGACGTGGCGGTCGGCTCTCGCCTCAGCGCGGGGGCGCGTGTCTCGCGTCAACAACCGTGGCGTCGTCGCATCGTCGGCTTCGGCTTCCTGGCCCTCACCCGGATCGTCATGGGACCGCTCCCACGCGACGTCTACTGCGGCTTCAAGCTCTGGCGCGGCGACGTGGCGCAGACGGTCTTCGAGCGCGTCCACCTCGACGGCTGGGCCTTCGACGCCGAGGCGCTGGCGTTGGCGCGCCGTCTCGGCTACAGCGTGAGCGAAGTGGGCATCGAATGGACGAACCGGTCCGACTCCCGCCTCTCCATCGGCAACGTCCTGCTACCGGTGACCGGTGAGCTGCTGGCGGCGCGTCGCAACGTGCGCCGGGCCGCCGCCGCCGCCGGTCCCATCGGCCGGGACCGGCCGGCCCCACAGAGACAGCCGGCCGGCTGAGAGGTCGTCGCCGAGACGCCGCCCGGGGCAGCGCGCCACCGGTGACCGATGTGGCCGGCCCGGCCGACGAGGCGCGCCTGGCCTTCCTGGACGGGATCCGGGCCTTCGCCGTCATCGCCGTCCTCCTCTTCCACGCCGGCGTCCCCGGCGTGCAGGGGGGCCTTCTCGGGGTCGACGTCTTCTTCGTCCTCTCCGGCTTCCTCATCACCAGCCTGCTCTGCGGGGAGTTCGCCGGCCGGGGGGCCATCGGGTTGGCGAGGTTCTGGGGCCGCCGGGCCCGGCGCCTGCTGCCCGGCCTCGTGGTCCTCCTGCTCGGGGTGGCCGCCTACGCCCGGCTGTTCTCGGGTTCCCTCGACCTCTCGACCATCCGGGGCGACGCCCTCTCCACCTTGCTCTATGTGGCCAATTGGCACTTCCTGGCGTCGTCGCAGGGCTACTTCGCCCAGGCCATGGCCCCGTCGCCCCTTCTCCACACCTGGTCCCTGGCCGTGGAGGAGCAGTACTACCTGATCTGGCCGGTCACGGCGCTGATCGTCCTGCGGGCCGGCGGACGGCGGGCGCTGGCCTGGGTGGCCGGTCTCGGGGCCCTCGGCTCGGCGCTGCTCATGGCCGCTCTCTACCTGGCCGGCGCCTCCACCGACCGCCTCTACTACGGGACCGACACGAGGGCCCAGGCGCTCCTGGTGGGCTCGTTCCTGGGGGCGGTGGCATCGCCCACGGGACTGCGCGTGGTGCGCGGGACATGGGCGGTCACCCGACGCGGACGCCTCACCGGTGCCGTGGTGGGGACGGCGGGGGCGGCGGTCCTGGTGGTGGCCTGGACCACCCTCGACGGCCAGGACCCCGTCCTCTACCTGGGGGGCTTCCTGGTGGTGGCCCTGGCCACGGGGGCCGTGATCACGGCCGTGACCAGTTGGCCGGGATCGGCCCTGGCCCGGTTGCTGTCCGTGCGCCCCCTGACCTTCGTCGGCCGGATCTCCTACGGCCTCTACCTGTACCACTGGCCTCTCTTCCTGGCCGTCGACCATGCCCACACCGGTCTGAGCGGGGCCGCCCTCCTGGCCACCCGCCTGGCGCTGACCTTCGTGGCGGCCGTCGTCTCGTGGCGGTTCGTCGAGGAGCCGATCCGACGACGGCGGATCCTGCTCTCCTGGCGCGCCGGCGTGGCGGCGACGGCCACGGTGGCGGCCACGGTGGCGGCGCTGGTGGTGGCCACCGCCGTCCCGTCGGGTGCGGTGCCGGCGGCCGCCCGCTCCGGTCCGACGGGCCGCCGGGCCATGCCGGCGGCCGAGCTGACGGCCCTGACGGCCCGCCACGCCTTCTCGACCGACCCCGAGCGATTCGTCCTCCTGGGTGACTCCGTCGCCCTCACCATGCGCCTGGGGCTGCAGATCGACTCGGTCCGCCGCTACGGCGTCCGCATGTACATCGGCGCCTGGCTGGGGTGCGACCTCGACCCCGACCTGCCGGTGATGGGCAACGGCGTCGTCTACCAGACGTCACCGGGATGCCTGGACTGGCAGAGCACGTGGCCCCGGTTCGTCGACGACGACCACGCCACCGTCGTCGGGATCCTGCTCGGTCGCTTCGAACTGCTCGACCACTTCTACCGGGGGCGGTGGACGTTCGTGGGCCAGCCGGCCTGGGACCGGCACCTGACCGAGGAGCTCGACCTGGCCATCCACCTGGTCACGCGCCACGGCGCCCGCGTGGCGCTGTTCACCGTCCCCTACGACAAGGAGACCGAGGCCCCCGACGGGTCCGTCTACCCGGAGAACGAGCCCTCACGCGTCGACGCCTTCAACCGGTTGCTGCGCCAGGTGGCGGCCGCCCATCGCTCCACGGTGACGATCATCGACCTCAACCGCATCCTCGATCCGGCCGGCCACTACACCCTGACGGTGGACGGGGTCAGGGTCCGCTACTACGACGGCGTCCACATCACCATCACCGGGGGCCAGTGGCTCCAGCCGCGCATCCTCCCCGAGATCGACCGGCTGGGACTCGCCGACACGGCCACCGCGCCGGTGCGCTGACCGGCCACCACCGGACCGGTCACGGTTGGCCGCACTGGAGCTTGCCGTACCAGGACGGGACCGCCGCCGGCACGGAGGTGGCGACAGGCGCCGTCGGGAGGTGGACGGTGTGTCCCAGGCGGACGAGAACGGGCAGGAGCCGGGGCGCCACCACCTCGCCGGCAGCGGCACTGAAGTGCACGCCGTCGTCACAGCGCATGTCGACCCCGTCCACCTCCTGCCGGTAGCGCCCGCCGGGGGTGACCAGATTCCCGAACGGGAACACGGTGACGCCCGGCTCCGACGACGCCACCTGCGCCAGGATCCGGTCGTCGTCCGTCACCCGGCCCGGGGCGTCCTCGGGGACCGAGACGCCACCGGTCTGGACGGTGGAGTCGTAGTACGGCGACGTGAGCAGGACGACCCGGGCCCCGCGCGAGCCGAGGATCGACACCCCCCGGCGGAGCTGGCCCTGCAGGAAGCGGTCGAAGGGGGGACTGCCGATCGACGTCCAGCTCCCGTCGAAGTCCTGGTCCATCAGATCGACCCGCCCGAGGTAGACGACGACGTCGGGCCGGTACCGATCGACCCACCGCTTCCACTGGTCGAGCAGGGCGTCGGGTCGGCCGATCCGGCACGGTGGCCCCGGCGCGTTCTTGTAGAGGAGGAACTGGAACTCCGAATCGGTGGAGACGGCGCACCCCGGCTGCCCCTCGTTGATGATCCTGACGCCGTAGGCGGACGCCTCGGGGGCCAGAGAGGCGCCCAGGCTCCCGGCCATCGAGTCGCCCACCAGGAGGACCGACACCGGGGGACCGGTGGTGGCGGCGGCCGGCCGGGCGGCCACCGTGCGGACGGCGGTGGGGACGAGCACGGGCGACGCCGGGACGACCGACAGCGCCACCAGGGTCAGCGACACGGCCGCCGCCGCCGGTATCCCCACCAGCGCCCGGCGGGCGGGGAAGGCTCCCCGTCGGATGGGCAGCTCGACGACGCGGGCCGACAGGGCGGCGATACCCAGGGTCACCGCCGTCCGGCAGACGAAGAGAGGCCACTCACCGAGGTGGATCCGTTGCGGCGTCATCACCAGCGCCACCGGCCAGTACCAGAGGTAGACCCCGTAGGAGATCGTGCCCACGTAGCGCAGGGGTCGCAGCGACAGCAGGCGGGCGGCCGCTCCGGAAGGGGCGACGACCAACCCCACCACCACGGCGGCCGAGGCCAACGAGGCCAGGAAGAACCCTCCGTGGAAGGCCAGAGAGGAGGTCTCGGGGACGAGGGCCCACAGGGCGGCGCCGCCCAGGAGCCCGGCCACGCCCGCCGCCGCGCCGCCGCGCCGTGCCCGGTCCGACCGCAACGGGTACAACTCGAGCACCACGGCCAGCGTCGCCCCCACCAGGAGGGCCTGGGCCCGGGTGTCGGTCCCGTAGTAGGCGCGGTCGGGGCTGGCGGCGGCCGGGGTGAGGATCCACATCCAGGCGGCCGAGGCCAGGGCCCCGGCACCGCAGAACAGCCCCAGCCAGGGGAGACGGCGCCGGGCGTCGGGGATGGCGTGCTCCCGCCGGCCGAAGCGGGTGAGGCCCCCCAGGACGGCGAAGACGAGCAGGGGCCAGACCAGGTAGAACTGCTCCTCGATGGCCAGCGACCAGGTGTGCAGCAGCGGGGAGGGGAAGCTCGGGGCGAAGTAGCTGGCGTTGCCGGCGACGAAGTGCCAGTTGGCCACGTAACCCAGGGTGGAGGCGGCGTCGCCGAGGGGATCGGGCCAGACCAGGGCGCCGGGCCACAGCAGGTGGAGCACCCCCAACCCCCCCACCAGGACGAACAGCGCCGGCAGGAGCCGCCGGGCCCGCCGGGCCCAGAACCGCCCGAACCGCACCGTCCCCGTCCCCTGGCGCTCGACGATCAGCAGCGAGGTGATTAGGTAGCCGGACAGGACGAAGAAGGTGTCGACCCCGTGGAATCCCCCCGGGATCCACGAGAAGCCGGCGTGATAGGCCATCACCGAGAGCACGGCCAGGGCCCGGAGGCCGTCGAGCCCGGGCACGTGGACGAGCGTGGGCGCGCGTCCGGTCCGCTCGATCCTCCCCCCGAGGTCCATCCATTCATGCTGGCACAGGGGGTCGTCGTTCGGAGCGGCACCGGCGGCGGCCGACTCCCCGCTCTCAGCGTCAGGAACCGCCCCGTCGACCCTCGGGCGGGCGGTGGCGCGGCATAGTGGGGGCCATCCCCACCGACGCCGACCTCGATCCGCCCACGACCGGCCCCGCCCCCGAGGGCGGGCCGCCGGCCGACTACGCCCTGATCACCGGGTTGTCCGGCGCCGGTCGTTCGACGGCGGCGGCGGCGCTCGAGGACGCCGGTTGGTACGTGATCGACAACATGCCCTCGTCGCTGCTCACCAAGGTGGCCGACGTGGTGGGGTGGCCGGGATCGGGCCAGGACCGGGTGGCCCTGGTGATCGGCCGGGGCGGCGGGCAGATCGAGGAGGCCCTGGCCGCCATCGACGAGCTGCGGGGCCGGGGCCACCGGGTCCGGGTCGTCTACCTCGATGCGCCCCAGGACATCCTGGTCCGGCGGTTCGAGGGCACCCGCCGGCGCCATCCCATCGCCGGTGCCAACGTCGAAGAGGCGATCGCCGACGAGCGGCGGCTGCTCGAACCCCTGCGCGACCGGGCCGACGTGGTGGTCGACACCGGTCAGCTCAACGTCAACCAGCTCCGCGTCAGGGTCCTGGAGCTCTTCGCCGACGAGACCGACCCGGCCATGTGCACATCGGTGGTCTCCTTCGGGTACAAACACGGCGTCCCCCTCGACGCCGACCTGGTCTTCGACTGCCGCTTCCTGCCCAACCCCCACTGGGTCGAGGACCTCCAGCTCCTCTCGGGCCTGGACGAGCCGGTCCGGGAGTTCGTCCTCTCCCAGGAGGCCACCGGTCCCTTTCTCGACCGTGTCGTCGACCTCGTCGACATGCTCCTGCCCGCCTACACGGCCGAGGGGAAGTCGTATCTCACCATCGCCATGGGCTGTACCGGCGGGCGGCACCGGTCGGTGGTCCTGGCCGCCGAGCTGGCCCGCCGTCTGGCCAAGAGCGGCGCGGCCCCGTCGGTCTTCCACCGCGACGTCGACCGATGACGCGCACGGGGGGACCCCGGGTGGTGGCCGTCGGTGGCGGGCACGGGCTGGCGGCCAGCCTGCGGGCGGCCCGGCTCTACGCCGGTGAGGTCACCGCCATCGTCTCGGTGGCCGACGACGGCGGGTCGTCGGGCCGGCTCCGACGGCAGATGGGGATCGTCCCCCCCGGCGACCTCCGCAAATGCCTGGTGGCCCTGGCCGACGACGGCGACCTGCTGGCCCAGGTCTTCGAGCAGCGCTTCGAGTCCGACGCCGACGAGCTCGCCGGGCACGCCCTCGGCAACCTGGTCATCGCCGGCCTCATGGCGGCCGCCGGCGACGTCCAGGCCGGACTGGACGAGGCGGGGCGCCTCCTCGGCGCCCAGGGACGGGTGATCCCCGCCGCCACCGAGCCGGTGGTGCTGAAGGCCTCGTCCGAGGGGGGCGAGATCGAGGGCCAGACCGCCGTCCAGGACACCACCCACATCCAGCGGGTCTCGGTCATCCCGGCCGACGCCGTGGCCCCGGCCCCGGCCCTGGCCGCCCTGGCGGCGGCCGACCAGATCGTGGTGGGGCCGGGGTCGCTGTTCACGAGCGTCCTGGCGGCGCTGGCCGTCCCCGGTATCGCCGACGCCATCGCGGCGGCGTCGGCCCGGATCGTCTACGTGGCCAACCTGCGCCCGCAACCGGCCGAGACCGAGGGTTTCGACGTCGCCGACCATGTCGCCGCCCTGGTGGCGCACGGCGTGGACGTCGACGCCGTGGTGGCCGACACCACCGCCATCGCCCTCGGGAACCTCTCCGTGCCGGTGGTCGAAGTCCCTCTGGCCAAGGCCAACGGGCTGGCCCACGATCCGCGCAGACTGGCGGCCGCCCTCGCCGGTCTGGTCGGATAGGGGTCCGCCATGCCGGGGACCAGGGACAGCCGGATGGCCACCAGCAGCGGGCGCCGGGCGGCGGGGCCAGGGGCGACGGGGGAGCGATGGTCGACGAGGTGAGACGCAGATGACCGTTCGGGTAGGTATCAACGGCTTCGGACGTATCGGGAGGAACTTCCTCCGGGCGGCGCGGATCCACGGCGACGCCGTGCAGGTGGTGGCCCTGAACGACCTCACCGACGCCAGGACCAACGCCCACCTGTTGCGCTACGACACCACCCACGGCCGCTTCGACGGGGAGGTCCGCACCGAGGGCGACGCCCTCGTCGTCGACGGAACCCGGATCCAGGTCCTGGCCGAGCGCGAACCCAAGGCCCTGCCGTGGGACGAGATGGGTGTCGAGGTGGTCATCGAGTCCTCGGGGCGCTTCACCGCGCGCGGCGACGCCGCCGGCCACCTCGAGGGAGGGGCCCGACGCGTCATCATCTCGGCTCCCTCCAAGGACGCCGACGCCACCTTCGTCATCGGCGTGAACGATGACCAGTTCGATCCCGACGCCCACGTGGTGGTGTCCAACGCGTCGTGCACGACGAACTGCTTCGTCCCCATGGTCAAGGTCCTCGACGACGCCTTCGGGGTGACGAGCGGTCTCATGATGACCGTCCACGCCTACACCAACGACCAGAACCTCCTCGACCTCCCCCACGACGACCTCCGTCGGGCCCGTGCCGCCGCCCTCAACATCACCCCCGCCTCCTCGGGCGCGGCCCGGGCCACCAACCTCGTCCTCCCCGCCATGCGGGGCCGGCTCGACGGGGGAGCGCTGCGCGTCCCCGTCGGAGACGGATCCATCACCGACTTCACCGTCGTCGTCCCCCGCACCGTCACGGTCGACGAGGTGAACGACGCCTTCCGGGCCGCCTCCGAGAGCGGTCCCCTGGCCGGTGTCCTCGACTACACGACGGATCCCATCGTCTCGTCCGACATCGTCGGCAGTCCCGCCTCGTGCACCCTCGACGCCGGCCTGACCATGGTGATGCCCATCGGTCCGGACCAGACCCTGGTCAAGGTGCAGGGGTGGTACGACAACGAATGGGGCTACGCCAACCGCCTCGTCGACCTGGCCGTGCTCGTCGGCGGCGCCCGTCGCACCGGGGCGTGACGCTCCGGCGCCGGCCCGGGGCGCGCCCGTGACACCCTCCCGGGTCGATCCCCTCGCCGGCCTCCCCATGCTCGAGGACCTTCCCCACGTCCGTGGGCGACGGGTCCTGGTCCGTACCGACTTCAACGTCCCCCTCCGGTGGCCCGACGGGCCCACCGGCGCCGCCACCGTGGCCGACGACTTCCGCATCCGTGCCGCCATGCCCACGTTGGACTGGCTGACCGGTCAGGGCGCCGCCGTCACGGTGGCGACACACCTGGGACGCCCCCAGGGAGAGCACGACCCCCTCTACGATCTCGCCCCCGTCCGGGACCGGCTGGCCGAGCTGGCCCCGGGGGTCGAGCTCCTCGACAACCTCCGCTTCGATCCCGGGGAGAAGGGGAACGATCCCGCCTTCGTCGACCGGCTCGTCGACGGCTTCGACTGCTACGTCAACGACGCCTTCGGGGTCTGCCACCGGTCCCACGCCTCCATCGTGGGCCCCCCGGCCCGGCTGCCCTCGGCCGCCGGTCGGCTGCTGGCTCGTGAGGTGGGGGCCCTCGGCGGCCTGCTCGTGCACCCGGCCCGCCCCTTTCTGGCCGTCGTCGGCGGGGCCAAGGTCACCGACAAGCTCGGAGTCCTGCGGTCGCTGCTCGAGACGGTGGACCGACTCATCGTCGGTGGTGGCATGGCCTTCACCTTCCTCGCCGCCCAGGGGCACTCCATCGGAGCCTCGCTGTTCGACGCGTCGGCCGTCGCCACCTGTCGGGCCCTGTTGGACGAGGCGGGGGACAGGGTCCTGCTGCCGAGCGACGTGGTCGTGCGCCGGACGACGGCCGACGGGGACGACCGGATCGAGGTGGTCGGGACCGACGTCCCCGAGGACGCCACCGGTCTCGACATCGGACCGGTGAGCGCCCGGGCCTTCGCCGCCGCGGTGGCCACCGCCGAGACCGTCTTCTGGAACGGTCCCATGGGTGTCTTCGAGGATCCCCGTTTCGCCGCCGGCACCTACGCCCTGGCCAAGGCCATCGCCGGCAGCTGCGGATTCAGCGTGGTGGGGGGAGGGGACTCGGTCGCCGCCCTCGACCAGCTGGGCCTGGCCGGCCGGGTGGGATTCGTCTCCACCGGGGGAGGGGCGTCGCTCGAGCTCCTCGAGCACGGTGACCTGCCCGGGCTGGTGGCCCTCCGCCACGCCCCGAACGCCCCCACCGCGGGACGCTGACGTGGCCACCGCCGGACCGCGGCGCCGCCCGCTCGTGAGCGGTAACTGGAAGATGCACCATGACCATCTCCAATCGATCCGCACCGTCCAGGATCTCGGGCTCCGCCTGACAGCGGCCGACGTGGGGCCGCTCGACGTCTCGGTCCACCCCCCGTTCACCGACCTCCGTTCGGTCCAGACCGTTCTCGAGGACCGCTCCATCCCGGTGGCCCTGGGCGCGCAGCACTGCTTCAGCGAGGACCAGGGGGCCTACACCGGGGAGGTGGCGCCACCGATGCTGGCGCGGCTCGGCGTGAGCTACGTGATCGTCGGACACTCCGAGCGCCGACAGGTCTTCGGCATGACCGACGAGCAGGTGGCCGTCACCCTGCGCGCCGTCCTCCGTCACGGGATGACACCCATCGTCTGCGTCGGCGAGACGAGCGACGAGCGCGACACCGACGAGACCGACGCCCGACTGGCCGCTCAGGTCACGTCGGCGCTGCGCGGTCTCCCGGGTCCGCAGACGGCGGGTCTCGTCATCGCCTACGAACCCATCTGGGCCATCGGCACCGGCGTCACCGCCACCGGGGCCGACGCCGAGCAGGCCTGCGCCCACATCCGGGGGCTGGTGGGAGAGCTGGCCGGGGACGAGGTGGCCCAGGCCGTGCGGATCCAGTACGGGGGGTCGGTCCGTCCCGACAACACGACCGACCTGATGGGTCAGCGCGACGTCGACGGGCTCCTGGTCGGCGGGGCCAGCCTGGATGGGGCCACCTTCGCCGCCATCGTCCGCCAGGCGGGGACCGCCGCTCGATGACGGCGGTCCTTTGGTAGCGTTGGTGGGTCCAGACGGCCCCAGGGAGGACCACCGGTGCTGACAATTGCGTTCCTCGTTCTCCACATGGTGGCGACCCTCTCGCTGATCTTCCTCATCCTCATGCACTCCGGGAAGGGCGGCGGTTTGTCGGACATGTTCGGTGGTTCGGTCGGGCAGGCGGCGGCCGGTTCGACCGTGGTCGAGAAGAACCTCGACCGCATCACGGTCACCGTGGCCGTCGTCTTCGCCTTCACCACCGTGATCTTGGCCCTGCGCCTGCAGTGATCCGCCGGGCGGGCGGCGCCGCGGTGGTCACCGTCGTCGTCGCCACCCTGGCGGCGGCGTGCGGACCGTCCGCCGCCCCCACCGCCTCGTCGGGCACGTCACTGGCAACGAAGGGCAAGGAAGTCGCCCCGCTCCTCGTCACCGGTCGCGGTGGCGGCGCCACGGTGGCCCTCGGCGCCATCCCGACCACCCTCAACGACCACACCGTGAGCGGCGACACCGCCGCTGGTCGGCTGGTGGCCAGCACGGTCTGGGTCCAGGTGTTCCAGATCGGCCCCGATCTCCAGCCCACCCTCGACACCGCGGTCGTCCAGAGCGCCGAGGTCGTCAGCGTGAACCCCCAGACCGTCGTCTACCAGATCGCATCCAAGGCCACGTGGTCCGACGGTGTCCCCGTCACGGCCGCCGACTTCCAGTACGCCTGGCAATCGCAGCGCGGTGGGGCCACCGACGTCGACGGAAGCCCCGATTCGGTGGCGTCGACGCTCGGGTACCGGGACATCGTCTCGGTGACGTCGGGCAACCGCGGCCGGACCGTGACCGTCACCTTCCGCACCCCCTACGCCGACTGGGAGTCGTTGTTCGACGACCTCCTCCCGGCCCACATCGCCGAGGAGGTGGGTTGGAACCACGGCTTCGACCACTTCGATCCCCATGTCCTGGTCTCGGCGGGGCCGTGGCTGATCAAGACGTGGGTCCCGGGACAACGGGTGGTCCTGGTCCGCAACCCGCGGTGGTGGGGGACCGCCCCCCCTCTGAACCGGGTCGTCCTGAAGGCGGTCACCGATCCCACGCTCCTGGCCCGCGACATCCGCACCGGGCGCGTCCAGGTGGCCGCTCCCTCGGTCTTCGATGCCGCCCTGGTCTCGCAGCTCTCGGCCCTCCCCGAGACGGAGTCGTCGACCTCCCTGGGGACGACCATGTTGCAACTCGACTTCAACGTCCGCCACGCGCCGCTGGACTCGGTGGACATCCGTGAAGGGATCGCCCATGCCATCGACCGCGTCGGCATCGTGACGAGGGTGACCCAGCCGCTCGAGCACTACGCGTGGCAGGACAGCAGCCATCTCTTCGCCAACATGCAACCGTCCTACGTCGACAACGGGACCGGTTACGAAACGGTCGATCTCGGAACCGCCGACGCCCTGCTCGCCGCCGGCGGCCTGGTGGCCGACAGCCACGGGACGTGGACCCAGCACGGCTCGCCCGTCACCCTCGACCTGACCTGGTCGGAAGCTGACCCGTGGTCCGCCGCCGTCGGCCCCCTGGTGGCCAGCCAGCTCGTGGGGGCCGGTTTCGACGTCGACACGGCGCCGGTCCCGGGACCCCAGTTCCTCGACACCATCCTCCCCGGCGGCGCCTTCGAGCTGGCCCTGGTCCCGGTGGAGGCGACGGCCTACCCGAGCCAACTGGCCGGTGCCTACTCGGCGGCGGCGTCGGCGGGCAATCCGAGCCTGGCCCAGGACTGGACCGGATTCGACGACCCCAAGATCGACACCCTCTTCACCCAGGCGGAGGGGGAGCTCTCGGCCGACCAGGCGGCGGCGACCTATCAACAGATCGATCAGGACCTGTGGCAGGACATGCCGTCGCTCCCGCTGGTGGCGGAGCCGGACCTCGTCGCCTTCTCGGCGTCACTGTTCGGAGTCGACAACGACACCGGTGGCCTCGGCCCCCTGTGGAACATGGGCGCCTGGGCGCCCCTGGTGGCGGCACCGCGGTCTCCCGCCGGATCGTCGGCGTGAAGGGCGTTGCAGGCCTCGCGCTAACATGCCCGGTGCACACCAACATCCTCGCCTGAGGGAGCACTCTCGTCGGAGTGGCGGAATAGGCAGACGCGCTAGCTTGAGGGGCTAGTGCCCGCAAGGGCGTAGGGGTTCAAGTCCC
>Ga0209415_10009017_pt1 | contig 17183 bp, 16 predicted proteins | sample PeaSoiSIISIP2007_FD_187696 | JGI IMG/M metagenome (GOLD analysis project Ga0209415, IMG submission 187696) | Peat soil microbial communities from Weissenstadt, Germany - SII-SIP-2007 (SPAdes) (version 2) | ecosystem: Environmental > Terrestrial > Soil > Wetlands > Peat | place: Germany... | reverse complement strand
ATGCGCCTCGGCGCGTACCCGTGCGTGCTGGCGCCCGGCACGCTCGCCGCCGACGCGTACGGCGGGACGGAGATCAGCGAGCGGCACCGGCATCGCTACGAGTTCGCGAACGACTACCGGGAGCGGCTGGTCGCGTCGGGGCTGGTGCTGAGCGGGACGTCGCCGGACAAGAAGCTCGTCGAGATGGTCGAGCTGCGGGAGCACCCGTTCTTCGTGGGCTGCCAGTTCCACCCTGAGTTCAAGAGCCGTCCGGCGTCGCCGCACCCGCTGTTCGCGCGGTTCGTGCGCGCGGCGCTGGAGCGCGCGGCGCTGCGGGCAAAGGCCGAGGGCCGCAAGCAACCCGAGAGTCAGAGCGCCGTCAACTAGCGCATCTAGAAGCCGCCCTCGACGCCCACGCTCGGCAGGGCGACGGGCCCGATCTGCTGCGCCTGGCACAGGCCGCTCGTGACCTGGCATCGGAAGTCGATCGACTCCTTGCTCAGCGTGGCGTCGAAGAACTCGGCGACCGCGGAGATCCAGCGGCGTCCGCCGAGGGACCAGCGCTTCGAGGCGCGCAGGTCGATGCGATAGAAGTCCGGCAGGCGGTGCTGCGCGAATTGCCCGGGGGGGAACGTAAAGGTGCTGGACTGCTCGGCGAACGCAAAGCTCGGGAACTGGGGAGCTCCCGTGTAATACGTGCCGCGTACCCCCGCCTCGACGCCCCGACCGAAGTCGTAGCGAAGGACCGCCGAGAGCACGTGTGTGCGATCGAATGGCGACAGGTACGGCACCGTCCCGATGCGGCGCTCGGCTCGCGAGAGGGTGTACGAGAGCCATCCGCCGAGGTTGTGCGACAGCGCGCGCTGCACCAGGACCTCGAGTCCGAACGTACGGCCGTCGACTTGGTCGACGGCGTTGCAGAAAATAGCGAACGTGCCGCAGTCCGAGACGAAGTCGTTCACCTTGTGCTGCACGTTGTAAAAGCCGGTAATCCTGCCCTTCATCTGGTACGGCAGGACGGCCTCCGCACCCTCGGCGAGCTGATACGTCGTCTGCATCCCCTGCGACGGATCGAGCTCGAGGCCCGGGATCGGCACGAGGTACGTGGGCTGCTGGTGTGCAATGCCGAAGGTGGAGGCCCACGTGACGTTCGATGTCGCCTCGACGCGGACGGCCAGCTTCGGATCGAACGCGGGCGTGACGGTGCCCGAGAAGCGGTAGGCGTCGACGCGCGCGCCGGCGTCGATCTCGATGCGGCGGCCCGGCCGGAGGCGGACGTCGGCATAGGCGCCCGCGATCTGCTCCAGGGTCCACGCGGGCGGGCCCGGGGCGTAGTCGACCGAGCTTCGGATCCCGTTGACATCGGCGCCCGCCGAGAGGCGCACGTCCGGGGTGAAGCGCTGCTCCATCTCGAGGCGCAGCCTGGCGTTGACCGACGAGAAGGTCTCGGACGGTGGTGAAGGATCCGACGTCTTGTCGTAGCCGATCGTCGTCGCGACCCGAAGCGCACCGTCCGTCCAGCGATGATCGTACCGCAGGTCGACCCGGTGAAACTGCGTCGCGATCGGGATGAGGTTCTGCGACGAGTCCTCCTCGTGGTCGTACGATCCGATTGCGAAGAGCGAAACCGTATCGGTTCCGCCGAGAGCATGCGTGAGGCGCGTCGTGTAGTCGCCGTAGTGGAGCGAGAGGTTCGGCGCGATGAGTGACAGGAGGAGATCCGGATAGCCGTAGCGGCCGGCCACGAGCGCCGTAGACGAGTCATCGATCGGCGCCTCGACGAAGGCGCTCGCGTCGAACAGACGGATGGATGCCTCGCCGCGCGCGACGGGGCTGGGCGCCGTCGTCTCGGCCGCGATGATTCCCCCGACGAAGCGCCCGTAGTGCGCCGGAGCCGAGCTCGGGAAGAAATCGACGTGGTCCAGCAGAGGTGGCGGGACGACGGAGGGTCCCGGCCCGATGTGAAAGAGCGTCGGGAGAGGAATGCCATCGAGGAAGTATCCGGTGTCGGCCGGCGGAGCGCCGCGGACATAGAAGTACGGCAGGCCGCTCTCCATCGGCGAGACACCGGGCAGCGACTCGATCGCCTGGAGCGGCTCGCCGAAGGTCCCGGGCACGCCGCGCGTGTCCCTTCCGCGGAGCTGATCCGAGCCCGTGTCTCCCGCCGTGTTCTTCGTGCCGTGCACCGTGACCTCCGCAGGAGGTGCGGTGTCGGCCCCGGCGGCCGCGCTCGGGGAGGGCGGCGGAGATACCGACGCGGGATCGATCGCTTGCGCCAGCACCAGGCGACCCGCGAGGAGCGCGACCGAGGCCAGCATGTGCAGCACGGGTGCGACATCCTACGGCGAGGCCGTGGTAGAGTCCCGCGGTGCGGGCAGTCGCCTTCGCGCTGGTGGTGGTCCCCGTCCTCGCCGCCTGGGCTTCGGCGTGCGAGGGCGAATCGAGCTTCGTCATCCCGGTGGAAGATGCCGGTGCGCCCGACGGACGATACGAGGCCACGTGCACGGAGTTCGCGAAGACCCTCTGCGCGCGCGCGTTCGCGTGTAACCCGCCCGTCGCATTCACCTGGACCGACGTCCCGCAGTGCGTGGCGCGGAACACCCTGCACTGCGAGCTCATCGCCTCCGATCCCGACGTGATATTCGACCCGCAGCAGCTCCAGACATGCATCGAGGCGGATGCCGGCGAGTGCCCCTCCTCGTACGGCATCGACTGCTTCGGGGCCGGTCGCGCTCCGAACGGCGCGACGTGCGTGTGGGCCGAGGCTTGCCAGAGCGGAAACTGCGTCGTCACGATCGACGTGACCGCGGGCTACGAGTCTCCGTGCGGCGTCTGCCGGCCGTTGCCGTGCAATGGAGCGTGCCCCGATGGGCAGCAGTGCAGCACGTCGCCGGACGGTGGGTCGAGCTGCATCCCCATGCCGTGCGGCGGGTGCCCCGCCGGGCAGCGGTGCTTCGGGCCCGTCGATGGAGGCGCGACCTGCACTCCGCCACTCGGTCCCGGCCAGGCCTGCACGCGCGACGCCGACTGCGAGGACTTCTTCTACTGTGGTCCCGACGGAACGTGCAGCGCGGTCGCGCGGATCGGCGATGCTTGCGGAGGGGCCGCGATGGGTCGGCCCTGTGGGGACGCCGACGCATACTGCGACGCGAAAGGACAGTGCTCCGAGGTCGCGAGTCTCCCCTACGGTGCTTCGTGCGACCAGATCGAGAGCGTGTGCGCGGGCGCCGGCACCTGCGACCCGACCGACAGCCAGTGCCTACCCCCGGCGTCCGACGGGGACGTCTGCGAAGACTTTCAGGGACTGGAGTGCCTGCCTCCGGCGCGCTGCATCGCGAACCGATGCCTCTTCCCGGGCGTGGGCTTGTGCGCCGGAAGCGGCGTGCCGTGAGCCGGAGGGGGCTCAGCGCACGCGGCTGTGGATGATCTCGCGGAGGCTCCGGACGTCGAACGGCTTCTCGATGAGGACGTTCGGCACCGAAGCCGCGAACTCTCTCGCGCGCGTGGTCACCGCGCCGCCCGAGAGAAAGATCATCCTCTCGACCTGATCGGGTGCGATTTGCATCATGGCGTCGTAGAGGTCCATCCCGGTCATGTTCGGCATCATCAGATCACACACGATGACGTCGAACCGCTCGCCCTTCTCGACACGAGCCAAGGCGTCCCGGGCCTTCGATGCGACCGCGACCTTGCAGTCGCCCAGCACGCGCACGAGCGCGCGGGTGACGAGCTCGTCGTCATCCACGACGAGGACGCGCGCAGGCCGTGTCGACCGGCTCGCCTTCGCGGACGGCGGTGGCGAGGAGCCCTGCCTCCCCGCCGCGCGGCGCCCCGGAGCGAGCGCCTCGGCGTGAGACGGCGTGGTCGACGCCTTGAGGTCCTGAACGACGGCGCCAATGCATCGGGCGGCGTCCTGGGCCTCCTCGATGAGTGTGAGGGCCTCTCGGACGCGCAGCTCCAGGGGTTCCGGGCGGCCCTTGCCGAGAGCCTCAGCGGCGAGGTCAAGGGTGAGAGTGAGCGCCCCGAGCGGGTTGTTGATCGCGTGGCCGACATTGCGTGCCAGGTCGTCGCGCGCGAGCGAGCCCCATGACACCGCCTCGACCTCGCGGCGACCTTGCGTGACACGCTGCTCCCCCCTGGGAGGGCGCCTCATCGGCCCGCAGTATTGTCCATGCCGCCCGTTTCTCCAAGGGGGCAGCGACCGTCGTGCAACTCGCTTCTCTTGTCTTGGATACTAGGCGCGCGATATTGCAGGCTTCGTCTCCTTCGCATGCCCCCCACTCGATCCGTCCTGTTCGTGGCCTCGGAGTGCGCGCACTTCGTCAAGGCGGGCGGCCTTGGAGACGTCGTCGCGTCGCTGCCTTCGGCGCTGAGAGCCTTGGGGCACGACGCGCGCATCGTGATGCCGCTCTACGACGTCATCTCGGCGAGCGGCTTCGTCCGGCACAAGGCTCCCCTCGGCGTACCCCTCGGACCAAAGGACGCCTGGTCGGGGGTCCTCGAGACTCGACTCCCGGGGACCGACGTTCCCGTTTACCTGCTCGAGCACGACGCGCTCTTCGGCCGGGGTTATCTCTATGACCCACCGGGCGGCGTCGCGTCCGACAACCTGATTCGCTACGCGTTCCTCTGCCGCGGCGCACTGCAGCTTTGCAAATACCTCGGCTTCGTCCCCGACGTCTTCCACGTCCACGACTGGCCCAGCGCGCTCGTACCCATCTATCTCAACACGATCGAGGCGGCGGGGCCGCTCGCCCGCGCGGCGACCGTCCTGACGATTCACAACCTCGCACACCAGGCAAAGTTCCCCGCCGCCGATCTGCCCGCGACGCACGTGCCATGGAGTGAGTTTCGCGCCGACGGGCTCGAGGACTTCGGCGCGGTCAACCCGCTCAAGGGCGGCCTCTACCACGCGACGAAACTGACGACGGTCTCGCCTCGCTACGCCCAGGAGATCCGCACTCGGGAGGGCGGCGCAGGGCTCGATGGGGTCGCTCGTTTCCGAGGTGGCGATTTGATTGGCGTCCTGAACGGGATCGACGAGCGGGCGTGGGATCCGCGCAGCGACCCCGCGATCACCGCGCCGTATGGCGTCGACGATCTCGGCGGGAAGGCGTCGTGCAAGCGCGCGCTCCAGCGCGAGATGGGCCTGCGCGAACGTGCGGACGTGCCGCTCATCGGCATCGTGTCGCGTCTCAGCGAGCAGAAGGGAATCGACGTCGTCCTCGCCGCGCTCACGCGTATCCTCGATCTGGACACGCAGGTTGTCATCCTCGGGTCCGGAGATCCACCGGCGGAGGGGTACCTTGCGATGCGCTCCAAGCACGGGGGAGGCCGCTTTCGTGCGTGGATCGGCTTCAGCGAGGCCCTCGCTCACCGTATCGAAGCGGGGGCGGACCTCTTCCTCATGCCCTCGCGATTCGAGCCGTGCGGGCTCAACCAGATGTACAGCCAGCGATACGGGACGCTCCCCATCGTCCGCGCGACGGGGGGGCTCGACGACACTGTGGAGAACTATGACCCCTCCACCGGCCGCGGGACGGGCTTCAAGTTCTGGGACCTGACGACCGACTCGCTCGTGGCCACGGTGGACTGGGCGGTCCAAACGTACAGGGAGCGCCCCGGACACTTCCGGGCCATGCGAGTTCAGGCGATGAAGAAGCGTTTCGGCTGGGACCTCGCCGCGAGGCAATACTCCGACGTCTACGACTGGGCGGTCCGCCAGCGCACGGGTGCGTGAAGTCGCTCGCGTCCAGTGAGGCGCGAAAATACGCGTATGGCGGGAATCGCTGGGGAAGATGTGCGCCTTTTCGAGACGGCCCCCGCTTCACGTGTCAGCATTCTCCGGCGACCTGGGAGTGGCGAGATGGCGAGAAACAACTCCGAGACCGAGATCGCCGGAAGGCTGGGGGCGTCTTTGACGCCGCGGGTGCCGCGCATCACGACGCAGCAGCGCGGCGAGCAGAGCTCGGGTCTCTTCGACATCGGCGCGCTCTACGCGGCGAGCGTCGAGCAGGTCATGCGTCGCTCGCGGGCCGTGCGGGAGCCATCCATTCGCCATGTCGCCGACGTCGCCGTTCCCGCGCCGGGCTCGTGGCCTCGCGCGATTGCGCCGGTTGCCGCTCCCTTCGATGAAATCGACATCGAGCCGGACATGGAGCTGTTCATGCCGGCGCCCAGGATCGGGTGGTTCGGCGTCGCCGTGGCCTGGCTCGCGACGACGGCCATCGGTGCGACCCTTGCGACGACGGTCCCGGCCCACGCGTTCGCGCGAGGCCACACCGCCAGTCCTCCTGCCGCCACGCCCGTCGTCGCCGCCGTGTCCGCACCTGCGCTCGTGGCCGCGCCAGCATCCGCGCCGCCTGCGTCTGCGACCGCGCCTGCTCCTGTGTCCACGCCTGCGCCCGCGCTCGCGCCTGCGGTTGCCCCCGCCTCCGCGCCCGCGCTTGCGTCCACGCCCCGAAAGAAGACCACGATCACGCCGCACGCCCACGCGACCCCTGTCGCGCGCAGTGCCACGACCGAGGCGGCGGCGCCTGCCCCCCAGCCCCAAAAGGCCCAGCCCCAAAGGGCGGCCCCTGCGGCCGACAGCCCGGCTCCGAAGGTGGCTACGCCTAGCCCGCCGCCGCCCGCAGGCGGCTCTTCGCTCGAGGACCTGATGCGTCGCGCGGTCGAGGCTGACGCGAAGCATCACTAGTCCGCGTTCCGCTTGCGCGGAACGCTCCGGTGGGGGGAGCGGCGCCGCTCCTCCCCACACCCCCCAGCGGGAGCCACCCCCGACGCCTCGCGTGAGCTGGTCGGCAGCAAGGGTGTAGAATGCGCGTTGGGTGTCGACCGTCCACCTCATCTGCGGCGCCATAGGCTCCGGCAAGACGACGTACGCCATCGCGCTCGCGTCGCGCATGGGGGCCGTCCGCTTCTCGCTGGATGACTGGATGAAGAACCTCTATCTCGCCGACCGTCCGCATCCGCACACCTTCGAGTGGTTCCTGCAGCGCGCCGTCCGCTGCGAGGCCCAGATGTGGGAAATCGCGGAGCCCGTCATCGCACACGGCGTCGACGTGGTCTTCGATGTCGGCCTCGGCCGCCTCGAGGAGCGGGACCGCTGGCGCGGGCGCGGCATGCAGACCAGGGGCGCCGTCAAGCTTCATTACATCGACGTGGACGTCGAGACACGGCGGGCGCGCGTGCATCGTCGCAACATGGAGCGTTCGGGCACCTTCGCGTTCGAGGTCACCGAAGCGATGTTCGACGCCATGGAGCGTTACTTCGAGCCCCCCACGGACGACGAGCTCTACGGGGCGATGCTCGTGGGCTGAGGACGGGTCGCTCGGCAGTCACTCGGCCGCGGCGCGCGTCGAGACGGCGTCGTGCTTGGGCACGATGTCGTAGTTGGCGGCATCGAAGCGGCGGGTCTTCAACCGGAACTCGAACGTGAACCCGGGCCACGCGGTCGTGTTCTTGCCGCTGCTCGTCAGATACCAGCTCGAGCACCCGCCCGAGTTCCACACCGTGCGCCCGAGCCGCTTCTGCAGAGCCTCGTTGTAGCGCGCGGCCACGTCGCGCCGCACCTCGACGGACTTGACGTGCCGCGCGCGCATCATCTTGATCGCGTCGAGGACGTACGCGTACTGCGACTCCATCATGAGGATCATCGATGAGTGCCCGAGGCCCATGTTGGGTCCGACGAGCAGGAAGGCGTTGGGGAAGCCCGGGATCGTGCTTCCGAGGTAGGCCTCGATGTTTCGGCTCCACGCCTGGGCGAGGTCGAGGCCTCCGCGGCCCGTGATCGGAAACGGAGGCTTCGCCTCGGACGTCTCGAACCCCGTCGCGTAGATGATGACGTCGACCGGGCGTTCCTTGCCATCCTTCGTGACGATCGAGTGCGCGCGGATCTCGGCGATCCCGTCGGTCACGAGCTCGACGTTCTCGCGCTGGAGCGTCTCGTAGTAGTCGTTCGAGATGAGGATGCGCTTGCATCCCAGGCGGAAGTTCGGCGTCAGCTTCTTCCGGAGGGCGGGGTCACGGACGCTCCGTCGCAGATACTGGAGCGAGCGGTATTCGCGGATCTTGTTGAGGCGCGGCTCGACTACGTAACCCACGGCCATCGCCTCGAGGACCCAGTAGATCGCGCCGCGCAGGAGCTTCTGGACGTAGGGCTTGTCATGGAAAGCGCTCTGCTCACGAGGCGTGATGTCGCGATCGGGCTTCGGAGACACCCAGGACGCCGTCCGCTGGAACACGTGCAGCCGGCCGACCTTCGCGCCGATGGACGGGATGATCTGGATCGCGCTCGCTCCCGTCCCCACGACCGCCACCGTCTTGCCCTCGAGGGAGTAGTCGTGGTCCCAGCGCGCCGAGTGCATCGACTTGCCCTGGAACGACTCGCGCCCCGGGATGTTCGGGTACACGGGGCGGCTCAGCGCGTGCCCGGACCCCGAGATGACGACGCGCGCCGTGATCGTCTTGCCGTCGCTGGTGTGTACCGACCAGAGGCCCGTTCGCTCGTCGAACGACGCGCCTGTCGCTGCGGTGCCGAAGCGGATGTGCGGCCGCACCCCGTACTTCGTGGCGCAGTGCTCCAGATAGGCGAGGATCTCGCGCTGGGGAGCGAAGAAGCGACTCCAGTTGGGGTTGGGCTCGAACGAGTAGGAGTAGAGCGACGAGGGCACGTCGCAGGCGATCCCGGGATACGTGTTGTCGCGCCAGGTCCCGCCTACCCGATCGGCGCGCTCGATGATCGTGAAGTCGTCGATGCCCGCCTGCTTCAGCCGGACGGCCATGCCGATCCCGGCGAAGCCGGCGCCGATGATCAGCACGTGATCCGTCGGCGAGGGGACCGCATGGAGCGGGGCCGGCCTCGCGCTCGTCTCGTGCCTCTCGGTCACGGCGTTCAGGGTCATGAACCCAAAGGTAGCGCCTATTGAACGAGAGTCAACTGGTCGCCGACGGGTGCTTGATGCTACGACCGAGGCGCCATGAGCCCCGGCCGGCGTCCTTCTTTCACGCGCGCCTTTCCGAAGGACCCGGAGCTCGACGCTCTGGTCGATGCCTTCGAGCGCGGCAACTATGCGCGGGTCCGAGCCGACGGCCCGAAGCTCGCGCTCGCCAGCACGGACGAAGGTGTTCGACGCGCGGCACGCACCCTGGTCGAGCGAACGAGGCCGGACGCCCTCGCTGTGGGGCTACTGGCGTTGGCCGCGGCGCTCGTCGGCCTGCTCTCCGTCTTCTGGATCGCCCACGGCCACCCGCCGGTGACGCCCACGCCCCCCGCGGGTCCCGTGGGGTCGGTCCGCTGACGTCAGCTTCCGGGCTCGTTCGAGCCTGGGATCCCCTTGATCTCGCGGCGTGCGTGCTTCCACGCCCGCTGAACGACCCACGACATCGAGCGTTGCAGCCGCTGCGCCTCTTTCTGGATTTCCTCGAGCATCGTCTCGGGAAAGTAGAGGCTTTGCTTGCGTTTGTCGCTCTTGGACGAGTCCGGACTGGCCTTGCGCTCTTGGTCGACCATGGCTTTACGGACAGGATTGTCGCATGCAAGCGCACCCAGGGGGAAGGGTGCTTGTCGAGCCCGTGTCACAAGTGCCACCGGCCCCGGGCCGATGCTAGAACGAACCCCAGATGCTTCGCTTGGGCGCGGCTCTCGCGGCCGGATTCGTGGGCTTTTGTCGCTCGCTCGCCTTCACTGCCCTCGGGGTCACGTTGGCCGCGGCTTGCCACATCTATGTCCGCGAGCCGTATCAGGCGTATCAGCCGCCTCCGCCGCAGCCGCGCGTTGTGGTGCGGTCCGCGGCGCCGCCGGCTCCTCAGCCCACGCCTCAACCCTCTCCACCGGAGCCACCCGCGTCGGCTCTTCCCCCCGCGCCGCCGAGCCCACCGATTCACGCGTCGGCCTCGGCCGCGCCTGCACCCGCGGCGTGCCTCGACACACAGATGGTCCCGACGGGCGATTGCGACGCGATCAGGCCAGCCGACGCGAGCTGCCATCATGTCTCGTCGGCAAAGCAGAAATGCAAAGCCTACAAGAAATACTTCGACGCGAAGGTCGCCGCGCTCACCGTCTCCTGCGTCACGTCCCTCACGACCAGGCAGGTCTGCGACGATGCGCAGCCTCTTCTCTGCGCCAAGACGGCCCTCGCGCAGGCATGCGCCGACCCGTCCGTCGTGCAGCTTTGCCAGATCGCGGCGACGTCCTGCAAGATCACTCCGGGCGAGTGCAGCGCGCTCGTCTCCGGCCTCAACGACGGCGGCCAGCAAGCGATCGCCCAGTGCGTCGCGCAGGGGTGCCCGTCCGGGCTGGGCGGGTGCATCGACGCGCTCGCGGAGCGCGCGCCCTGATCACCGCGTTCGCTACGGGACGATCTGGAGGGAGCAGCCGGCGGTTCTCGACATGAAGTAGATGGTCGAGATGCAGATGACCAGCGTGACGAGAGCCAGCCGGATGAACCTGGGCCCGTCCCATTGCTTGTCTTCTTCGTCAAAGTGCTTCTGGGCGGTCTCTTCGGCGGTGGGCATGGATAGAGCAGCCTTTTAGGCGCCCAGCTGCCTCTTTTCAAGCAGGATGACAACGTAGGTTCTTGGGCGCAGTCGTGCGCGCGAACGGGCACGATCGCCGCGAGCGGACTATCGCGCCTCGCGCAATGCCTCGCGTCGGGCGCCCGGCTGGGTGATATTTTCCGCGTGGACCCCCAGCCGATCCGGCCGACACCGATCGGACCGGGGACCAAGCTAGACCGCTACGAGATCGTCTGCCCGATCGCCCGAGGCGGGATGGCGAGCGTGTGGATCGCGCGCCTGACGGGAAGCCACGGGTTCGAGAGGCTCGTCGCGATCAAGACGATTCTGCCGAAGTTCGCGGCGGATGTCCGCTTCCAGGAGATGTTCGTCGAAGAGGCGCGGATCGCGTCGCGTATCGAGCACACCAACGTGGCGCAGATCCTCGATGTCGGCGAGCAGGATGGAATCACGTATCTGGTCATGGAGTACGTCGACGGCGATTCGCTCTCCACGGCGCACCGGGCCGTGCAGAAGGCCGGCGCGCTCCTTCCACCCGGAGTTCTCCTCCGGATCATGGCCGATGTCTGCGGCGGACTTCACGCTGCCCACGAGCTGCGAAACGCGGAGGGCTCCCTCCTGCGCGTCGTGCACCGTGACGTGTCGCCCCAGAACATCCTCGTCAGCAGCCGGGGCGTGGCCAAGCTCATCGACTTCGGCATCGCGAAGGCGCGCGATCGCGTCGCGGACGACACGACCACCGGTCCGCCCAAGGGGAAGGTCCGCTACATGGCGCCCGAGCAGGCGCGCGGCGAGGTCGTCGACCGGCGGGCAGACATCTGGGCGGTCGGCGCCGTGCTCTACCACCTGCTCTCCGGCCGCCCTCCCTACGACGGCGGCAGCGAGGTGGAGACGCTCGTGCTCCTGCGTACCCCGAAGGCGCCGGAGGCGCTGCCGTCCACCGTCCCCCCGGCGGTCGCCTCCGTCGTCATGCGTGCGCTCGCCCCATCGCGGGAGAACCGCTTCGCCATGGCCACGGAGCTGCAGCGGGCCATCGAGAACGCCATGGTCGAGGCGCAGGTCGGGACGACGGAGGCCGGCGTCTCGGCGTTCCTCGGAATGCACGTCGCCGATTCCGCGCGGAAGCGAAAGGCGGCGATCGCGCAGGGGTTGAGCGCCATGTCCGACCGGCAGTCGGAGATTGACGTGCATGTGGATCTCGAAGAGACGCCCATGCGGGCCGGCAGCCTCTCCCCGGCCAGGACGGGGGGCACGATGAGGCCGGCGGCGGTAGAGGTCGCGCCGCCTTCAGGCGCGTCTCGCCGTCGAGCCTGGATATTCGCCATCGGAGGCGTTTTCGTGGTGGGTGGACTCGCGGCCGTCGCCATCCTGGGCACGTCCGCGCGCGCGGGCTCGAATACGGCCGCGACCTTGCCGGCGGCGTCGGCGACGACCGCGCGCACCGAGCCGGCGCCGTTCGCGCCGTCCGCCGCTCCCCCTGGCTCCCCGAGCGAGCCCGACGTTCCGACCCTGGACGTGACCCAGCTTCCGGTCGCGTCCGCGAACGCCTCCGCCGCCCCTGTGTCGCCCGCGCCGTTCGCTCGTTCGCCCGGGCCGGCGCGCGCGCCGGCGCCGCAGAAGGCGCCCGCGCATGTGAAGATCGACGACGGCTTCTGAGCTCGACGGCAACGCGCGAGCGCCTCTCAGAACACGAGGTGCCGCCCCTTCTGCTTCCGGCAGAACATGGCAATCGTCGCCTCGGCGTCTCCCACGCCGGCGTTGCCGCTCTCCCCCACGCCGCTCGCTCCGAACTCCTCCCACTCGAGGGCGCTGTCGGTCCCGTCGTTCTCCTTGAGCATGCCTCCCAGCGTGCGCCGCGCCAGCCAGAGCTTCGAGTCGTCACGCGTCCAGATGCTCGTCGCGAGGTCGTGCGGGTTCACCTGGAGAGAGAACTGCAGGAAGTCCTCGAACCGAGCGGTCTCCATCGTCACGAGGACGGGCATGAAAAACTCCGTGGTCGCGAGGGCGATGGTCCTGTCGTTCCCGTCCCAGTTCACCTTCACCCGCGTGTCCGGTGCGACGCGTCCGAGGACGACCGGCGCTGCGACCTCCGCGTGCTCGGCGTAGTCGTCGCCGCTCACCTTTCCGCCCTCGAGGAGCACCTTGACCCCGGCCGCCCTGGCTGCTTCCTGGATGCTCGTCACCGTCGACGCCCTGTGCACCATCACGGGGCTCACGACCTTCGCGTCGTCCGGCGCCGCGGCCCTGGGATCGGCCACCCGGAACGCCCGCATCTCCGCGACGATCATCGGCTCGATCCGGTCCAGCGTGGCCGCCGTCGCGGCGATGCCGTGCAGGCTGGTGCACTTGTGCGACCCGAGTGCGAGCTTCGAGTACGCGAGGCGCGTGGCGATCCGCCGGAGCTCCTCGTCGCCGTACCCGTCGTCGATCCACGACCAGTTGCACCCGCCCCCCTCGAAGCGCACGGGCCGTACGCCACGAAGCGCCTGGATCGTCGCCGCGGTCTGCACGCTTCCGGTGACGCTCACGACGGAGACCCGCTCGTCCTTGACCAGCGGCGCCACGTCGCCTCCGAAGCCTTCGACCTTGTGGACGGCCCGCGGATCGGCGCCGGCGGCGATGAGCATCTTCACGAGCGTCGTCGACGCGATCGCGCCGAACGGGTGGCCCTTCAGGATGAGCGGCGAGCCGCTCAGATAGCAGGCCACGATCTGGATGGCCGGGATCCCGTAGACGAAGTTCATCGGCGTGATGATCGTGCACACGCCCGCCGGCAGGTACCCGTCCCTCCAGTAGTGCTGGCCCGGGACCATCACCGGGACGGTTCTCCCCGCCATCGCCTTCTCGGCGTTGCCCTCGAGGTGATCCGCCGCGCGCTTGGCCTCCCAGAAGTCCTTGTCGGCCTCGAGGCGGGTCTTCGGAGTGACCTCGCGGATCTGGTCGATGCACTCCTCGTAGAAGTAGTGGAGGAGGCGCGAGAAATTCTTGACGACGTGCTTCCGGTACGCGAGGGCCTCGCTGGCCCACTCGCGGGACGTCCAGAACGCGTGCGCGCGGTCGACGGCCAGGCGGCAGTCCGCCTCGCCCGAGCGCGCGAGCTCGAAGAGGGTCACGCGCCGGTCCGCGAGCGAAGGCCGCGGCGCGAGCTCCGCCGTGCGGCGCCATTCCCCGTCGACGAGGTTGAGGCACACGACGGGCCGCTGCCCTTCTTTGCGAGGAATGGGACGACCGAAGAGGTACGGGCGCAGCGCTTCGCACTCCTGGTCGCTCAGCTGGAGCGAGAAGAGAGAGTACGAGGCCCGCCGCCGAGCGTAGAGCGCCGCGACCGGGTCGAGCCCGCCCTGCTGGTCCACCGCCCCGGCCAGAAATCGCTGAGCCGCCTGCGCCAGCGCATCCGTTCCCGCGCTGCGAGCATCCTTCATGACACCCTTTGTAGCGCGCCTCGTCGCGGCGCGCGCTTGCACTGGCCGGGCTTGCAGGGCGCCAGCGCAAGGCCGGCGCAATGCCGGCGCAATGCCGGCGCAATGCCGGCGCAATCAGTGTGTTGACTTGCAATGGGCCGGGTGCGCGCTATCGTGGGGTCTCGTTTCTCCCCACGCATGAACCCCAGCATCAGCAAACGCCAGAAGGAACGCGAGCGCCAGGAGCACCAGCGGGCGAAGGCCGAGCGTCGCAAGCAGCGCCGCGAGGAAAAGACTCCGCGGGTGGGTGGCTCCGGCGAAGATCCCGACATCGCGGGCATCGTCCCCGGGCCGCAGGCTCCGCTGGAAGAATAGTCGCCCGAAATAGTCACCGGGGGCGCGCGGGCAAGAACTCCGGCTCGGTACCGCGTTCGGTCGCGGTACCCTCCCTCGTGGATGCCCGAGGAGCTCGCCCTGCGCAGGACCCGCCCGCTGACGGGTCAGTTCCTTGACGACGCTCTCGAGACCGAGTTCCAGGCCGAGCATTTCGATCTCGCGATCAAGCGGTTCACCCGGTTCAGTATCGGGCTCTCGTCCGTCGTCTTTCTCGCCTACGGGGTGCACGACGTCTACCTCTTGCCGGAGCTGGCCCATCGCGCCTGGGCCATCCGGTACGGAGTGTTCGCCCCGGTTGCCGCTGCCGTCCTGGCGCTGACGTTCTCACGCAACTACGCGCGCCTCCATGCGGTCGCGATGTTCGTCTTCGGGATGACCATCAACCTGGTGGTGACCTGGATCGGGGCTGTCTCGCCGCCCCGCGGCTTCTACATCTACACCGGGTACTCGATCCTCTTCGTGACGCTCGGTCCGTTCATCGCCCGGATGAACGTCGTGACGCAGGTCGTGTACACGCTTTGCTCGATCGTCCTCTTCTGCGCGTTCGCGGCCGAGGTGAGCCATCCTCCGCTGGCCGTCGCCGTCTCGATCGCGGCCACGCTCGGAGCAATGGGCGGCATCGGCGCGCTCGTGGCGAGGCAGCTCGAGGCGCAGGCCCGAGAGATGTTCCGGCAGCGCCGGACCATCCGGAGGCAGCTCGACGAGCTCGATGCGGAGCGGGCGAAATCGGAGGCCCTTCTCCTCAACGTCCTCCCCGCGAGCGTCGCGCAGCGGCTCAAGGCGGACGGGCGCTCGATCGCAGACGGCTTCGCCGAGGTCACGGTCCTCTTTGCGGACATCGTCGGGTTCACGAGCCTCGCGCAGCGCCTGTCGCCGGTCGAGGTCGTAAGGCGGCTGAACGAGCTCTTCTCGACGTTCGACGACCTGGCGGAGGAGCTCAAGATCGAGAAGATAAAGACCATCGGCGACGCGTACATGGCGGCCGCGGGCCTCGAGGGCACCGGAGAGGGACACGCTGAGGCGATGGCGGAGATGGCGCTCGGAATGCTCGACCGGGTCGCCACGTTCAGCGCCGCCTATTCGGAGCCCCTGAGCATTCGCATCGGCCTCAACACCGGGCCCGCCGTGGCGGGAGTCATCGGCAAGAAGAAGTTCATCTACGACATCTGGGGCGACACCGTGAACACCGCCAGCCGGATGGAATCGCACGGCACCCCCGGGCGCGTCCACGTGACGGAAGAGACGCGGCGACGCCTCGCGGACGCGTACGTATTCGAAGAGCGGGGAGAGGTCGACGTGAAGGGCAAAGGCCCGATGCGCACGTTCTATCTCGTGGGACGCAGAACTCGGGCGTCATGAAAGGCACTTGCCCCGAGCTACCATGACGCCTGGCCCGTCGGGAGGATCGACGGCACCGCGACACTCGGCGGATCGAACGCCTGCCCGAACGAGATCACGTACCCGTATCTTGAAATCGGCAAGCCCGTCGACGGATCGAGAGGGCGGACGAGGGGGAAGCCGACGTCGACGCTCAGGACTTCGCGGTCCAGCCACGGGAAGAGGGCGCGCAGGCCGACGCCCACCGACTGCACGGGGCGAAGTTCGTTCAGCGCATCGGCCGCGGCGCCGGCGTCGAAGAAGGCCACCCCTGCGATCTGGCACGTTAGGACCTCGACCGGGCGAGACCTGACCTCGACGTTGTAGGAGACGAAGTCCTTGCCTGCGAGGTAGTTCGTCGGGAAGCCGCGCAGGCGATCGGTCTCGCCGAGAAACGTCGTGCACGGCGTGAAGGGGGCATAGGTGCTGAGGCCCGGGCAGGCGCCGGTGATGTTGAGACCATCCCGCCACCGATAGAGCATCGTGCCGTCGAACACGAGGCGGCCCACGCCGGCGACCGTGGGCGTGACGAGGTGCGCCGTCGGGTTGATCGACGCATCGAACATCCCGTTCGTACCCGGCTCGTTGGTGGACGCGAACGCGACGCGGAAGATCCCGTCCTCGCGGAGCCAAAACGTGTACTGCGCGGCCGCGTACACCCCGAAGATGTCGCGCGTCGACCCGAGCGCCCGGAAGCTCGGATAGAGGCGCAGGACGACGTCGTGCCCCAGCCCCACGTCTTCCTGGAGCGCCAGCGATTCGAAGTCGATCAGGCGGGCATACCGCTTCGTGTAAGTGTGGTACTCGATCGATGGGCCGACGCGGTTGTCGTTCACGGGGACGTTCGCGGCGACGAAGTCGTTCACGGTTTGTTGACTGGCCGCGGGGAAATCCGTCTGGAATGCCGACGCGCTCACGCCCGCGCCGAGCGTGATGTCCTGCTTCACGTCCCAGCCGAAGGACCGCGTCACGTGGTACGAGGCCGCGAACTGGCGATCGCGGTACTGGAACGGAACGCCCTGCCCCGTCGCAGGGTCTTGGTAGATGAAGATCGCGGCATTCTGGTAGCGCCTGGCGACGATGTCCTCCCACACGGCGGCAGCGTCCCATGCCCACTTCGTGAGGCCGGAGTAAATCGGCTGTCCGGCGATGACATCCCCCGCCCTCGCCACGCTCGACAACCCGTTCACCGGTGACGTCGCCTGCACCGTCCCGCTCGCGGACAAAGCCGTCGTGAACGCCACGCTCGATCGCGCTCAGGCTGCAGCCCGCGAGCTCCGCCGCACCTCCGTCGCCGATCGGATCGCTCTCTGCGAGCGCGCCGTCGTCGCGATGGAGAAGAGCGCGAACGCGATCGCCAGTGACATCACGCAAATGATGGGGAAGCCGCTCCAGCAAGCGAAGGGGGAGGTGGCCGGGATGGCGGGCCGAGCACGGCACATGATGTCGATCGCCGAGGCGTCGCTCGCGGACATCATCCTCCCGCCGAAGGAGGGCTTCGAGCGGCGCATCGCG
>Ga0209415_10009016_pt1 | contig 17185 bp, 13 predicted proteins | sample PeaSoiSIISIP2007_FD_187696 | JGI IMG/M metagenome (GOLD analysis project Ga0209415, IMG submission 187696) | Peat soil microbial communities from Weissenstadt, Germany - SII-SIP-2007 (SPAdes) (version 2) | ecosystem: Environmental > Terrestrial > Soil > Wetlands > Peat | place: Germany... | reverse complement strand
GTTGCCGAGCGCGTCGACAACGCGGCCCAAGAGCCCCTTGCCGACCGGCACCTCGACGATGGCGCCGGTGCGCTTGACGGTGTCGCCTTCCTTGATGGTGCGGTCGTCGCCGAAAATCACCACGCCGACGTTGTCGGCCTCGAGGTTGAGCGCCATGCCGCGGATGCCGCCGGGGAACTCGACCATCTCGCCGGCTTGCACGTTGTCGAGGCCGTAGACGCGCGCGATGCCGTCGCCGACCGACAGCACCTGCCCGATCTCGGAGACCTCGGCCTCCTTGCCGAAGTTCTTGATCTGCTCCTTGAGGATCGAGGAGATCTCTGCGGCGCGGATTTCCATAACTTGCCTCTTCCCTTACAGCGCTGAGCCCTGCGCGCCGGCGACGCTTTCGCCGGCCGGTTGACCTGGAGTACGGCCGCGGGCGACGCCCTTGCGGCCGCGAGTGCCTTACGAGCCGCTGCCTTTCAGCACGACCTTGAGATTGCCGAGCTTGGTGCGCAGCGAGGAGTCGAACATGCGGCTGCCGATCTTGACCACGAGACCGCCGAGCAGCGAGGGATCGACCTTGGCATCGAGCCGCACGTCCTTGCCGAACGTCGACTTGAGCCTGGCCTTGAGCGCTGCGAGCTGCGCGTCGGTGAGCGCGATGGCCGACTGCACCTCGGCCGCAACCTCGCCGCGATGACGCGCGACCAGGCTGCGGAACGTGTCAATCATGTCCTCGGCGGCAAACAGGCGGCGGTTGCGGGCGACCACCTTGAGGAAATTCCCCGTCGTCGCGCCGATCGCGGCCCAGTCCATCACGGCGCCGAGCGCCCGCTGCTGCTCGGCGGCTGCGAACGCCGGGCTCTTCACCAGCCGGTTGAGGTCCGGGCTCTGGGCGAGGAGGGCCTTGAATTTGCCGAGGTCGGCGTCGACCTCATCGAGCCGGTTTTGCTCGTTTGCGAGCTCGAAGAGCGCGGACGCGTACCGCCCCGCCACGCCCACTGTCGCTGGATTGTCCGTTGCCACTTCAAACGCTCTCGCCGGCGGCCGTCTCGGGCCCCTGGGTTGCACCTGGGGGCACTCGGGAGAAGCCCCAAGGCTTTGCCCGCATTAAGGAAATCCGTTCGCACAAAAGGAGGGCGTGAGCTACCCGTGCCTAGCCCCCCTCCAAGTCCGCCGGTTCTCTAACACGCGTGGCTTGGGCCTTCAACCGGGGGATTGCAGCCCGAATGCCGCATTTTCACGGCGCCCGGATGGCTCCGAGATGGCCTCAACGTGAACGCAGCCTGCACGCAGCCTTCAGAGCGCGTTCAGCGCGGTTGCTGCTTTATGGGCCCCATCGCCGGAGAGGCCCGGCACCGCTGAACATCGAGCTTCCGGGCAGGGGACCAAGCAAATGACCATCAAGCGCACACTGACTTCGTTCACGACCGCCGTGGCGCTCGCCGCCACCACGCTGGTGCCGATCGCCACCTCCGCCAGCGCCGAGCCCTGGCGCGAAGGCAACCGCAACGGCAACTTCTCGCGCCACGACGACCACGGCGACAGGGACCGCGGCGGCAACTGGGACGGCCGCGGCCGCGACGGTGGACGCCACGACTTCTACGCCTATCGCGGGCACAAGCATCACGACAACGGCAAGTACATCGCGCTCGGCATCGGCGCCCTGATGCTCGGCATCGTGGCCTCGGAGGCCGGCCGCTACTGACGCAACGATTTTATTGACTGTGCGCCAACCCCCCCCTCGCGCGCCAGTCGGGCCGGACCTTCCCCCGGGGTCCGGCCCATTTTATTTCCCGGGGTGACGGTCAAAAGAGATGCAACCCACACTACCAACTGCTGACACGGCTGAGGCCTTGCTAAGCTTGTTCGCGGCCGAATTCCCGGAAGGCTCCACGCCGTCGCTCCTTCCCAAGCACGACGATCAGTTCCGAGCCAGGATCGAGGCGCCGACCGGTCCGGTGACCATTCTCATTCCGCGCCGGATGCTCGCCGCATTTGCGTCCTCGCAGCTCGATCATGAGCGCGTGCTGGCCATGCTCAGGCGCTTCATTCGCGAGCGCCTGCGTGCCTCCCACCTTCGTCCCGACGTGGTGACGGTCTGGGACTACGCCGAAGCGTACTGAGGTCCGCTGCGGCGACGGACTTGCGGTGTTATGGCGCATTCGGTGTGCTATGTGTGCTCCCCGGCCCATCGGGGGGAGCGCGTCGCTATGCTTGAGCGCATCAAATCCTTCGTCAGGAAGCTCCCAAAATGGCTCCTGCTGCTTTGGGGCTTGGCGGGCCCAATTCTGGGCGGCCTGCTACACGAACTTCTCAAGCACCGTCTGCACGGAGCCATCAATAATTGGATCGATCAGACATTCGGTCCCGTAGTGAGCACACTGGCCGCGAGTTTTTTATGGGTGTTTTGGATGACGCTATTTGGCGCCTGTCTGCTTTTTGTATGGTGGGCTACCAAGCGGATAGAGGGCATCGCTCCCGGCAATTTAAACCCGCCAGAGCGCGGCATCAGACGACCACCAATGGGCTCTTTAACACGGCCTGCGCCGGCCGTAGAAATAGCTAAGGATTTAGAGCGCCTTCCCCAAAAGAAGAGAAGTATGGCCGCCACTATTCTCCGAAGGAGAAGGATGACTTCTTGGATGCCCTTTCCGCCATAGACAAATTAGTAGCGAATAGTGCCGAAAATGCCATTGGCGCATTAAATATCGTGGGTCATAAATGGCTGCCAGGAGGGATTCATAGGCAACCTGATGAGGCTATCAGAGACAAGCTTTTGGAGGCAAAAGACCTGATAGGGGGCTTGCGCCAAGGGATTTGGGGGATAGTCCTCCGAGACTTCGCCCACCTTCATGACGAAATCGCCGCAGTTGTCGGCGGCCACGATGGTCGGGAACTCTTAGAGCGGGTGCAAACGCTTGTTGACAAGGCTGCCAAAATGCTGAGCGATTTCCTTGCAATGGACAAATCAAAACTTGAACGTCCTGACATCGAAAAAATCCGGAGCCTATCGCTTCCGGCGTCTGGCGCGTTGGTAAACCTCGCCGTGGATGTCTCGAATTGGTCCGCGGGTGTCAGCAGACGTATAAGAGAAACTAGGCAAGCCCTCTCTGCTTAATCCTACTTCACCGATCGGACCCTACAAAAAGCTATACGGGTCGATGTCGACCGTCAGCCGGATGTCGCCCTTCAGGGGCGGCAGCGCCGCGAGCCACGTGCGCAAATAATCCTGCACATCGATCTCGCGCGGCGCCTTGACCAATAGCCGCCAGCGGTGGCGCCCGCGGATGACGGGGATCGGCGCCTCCGCCGGCCCCAAAATCTCAATGCGCTCGGCCGGCGGGGCGCGATGCACAATGTCGCGCGCGACGAGCTGCGCCGTCTCCTTGTCGCGGGCCGAGACGATGAGCGCCGCGAGCCGCCCGTACGGCGGCAGCAGCCCGGCGCGGCGCACGGCGATCTCGCGCTCGATGAAGGCCTCGCGGTCGCTCGCTATGATCGCCGCCATCACCGGGTGCTCGGGCATGTAGGTCTGCACGTAGCCGCGCCCCTCGGCGAGCGCGCGGCCGGCGCGCCCCGTCACCTGATGCAGCAGCTGGAACGTACGCTCGCCCGCGCGCGGGTCGGCGCCCATGGCGAGCCCCAAGTCGCCGTCGACGATGCCGACGGTCGCCAGCAGCGGGAAGTGGTGGCCCTTGGCCACGATCTGCGTGCCGATGATGATGTCGATGCCGCCCGCCTCGATCGAGCGCATCATCTCGCGCATCTCGGTCAGCCCGGGGATCAGGTCCGACGACAGCAGCGCGACGCGCGCCTCGGGGAAGCGCTCCGCCACCTCCTCGGCGACGCGCTCCACGCCCGGCCCGCAGGCGACGAGCGAGCCGGCCTCCCCGCAATTCGGGCATTTCTCCGGCTGCGGGATGGAGAACCCGCAGTGGTGGCAGTGCAGCTTGCCGCGGAAACGGTGCTCGACCAGCCACGCCGTGCACTGCGGACATTGGATGCGGTGGCCGCAGCTCCGGCACAACGTCAGCGGCGCATAGCCGCGCCGGTTGAGAAACAGAAGCGTCTGCTGCTTGGCGGCGAGCGTCTCGGTGACGGCCTCGACGAGCCGGGGCGACAGCCATTTGCCGCGCTGGGGCGGGTCTGAGCGCAGGTCGATCGCCGTGATGTCGGGCAGCGCCGCGCCCGAGAAGCGCCCCGGCAGCACCACGTGCCGGTAGCGCGCGGTGCGCGCGTTCACGTGGCTCTCGATCGACGGCGTCGCCGACGACAGCACCACGGGGAAGCCCCCGAGGCTGCCGCGCACGATGCCCATGTCGCGCGCCTGGTAGTGCACGCGGTCGTCCTGCTTGAAGCCGGCGTCGTGCTCCTCGTCGATGACGATGAGGCCCAGCTCCTTGAAGGGCAGGAACAGCGCCGAGCGGGCGCCCACGATGACGCGGGCGTCCCCGGTCGCGGCGGCGCGCCAGACGCGGCCGCGCTCCGGCCCCGCGAGCGCCGAATGCCACTCGACGGGCGCGCAGCCGAAGCGCCCGCAGAAGCGGCGCATGAACTGGTCGGTGAGCGCGATCTCGGGCAGCATGATCAGAGCCTGCTGCCCGCGCTCGAGCGTGCGCGCGACCGCCTCGAAATACACCTCCGTCTTGCCCGAGCCGGTGACGCCGTCGAGCAGTGTGACCGAGAAATTCCCGCCATCCACGGTCGATTGCAGCGCGTGCACGGCGCGCATCTGCTCAGGCGAGAACTCGGTCTGACGGTGGCGCGGATCGGGCTGCGGGCTGCGCTTCTCGGGGATCGCCACCTCGACCAGGCTGCCGGCCGCCACGAGCCCGTCGATGACGCCGGTCGAGCAGCCGGCCTCGCCGGCGAGCGCAGACTTCGCCCGGATGGCGCCGTCGCCGGCGATCTCGAGCGCGCGCTTCCTCGCCGGCGTCAAGCGCGGCGGCTCCGGCGCGCCCTCGACCGCCGTAACCCCGAAGCGCGGCTTTGACGGCTCGAAGGCGGCGCGCGCGCTCATCATCATGCGCACGACCATGCCGAGCGGCCCCAGCGTGTAGCGGGCGATCCACTCGGCAAAGCGCAGCGAGCTTAGCGGCAGCGGCGGCACGTCGACGACGCCGGCGATGGTCTTGAGCTTCTTGGGGTCGACGGTCTTGCCCGCCTCGCCGACGGGACGATCCCAGACCACGCCGATGCGGCTCTGTGGCCCGAACGGCACCAGCACGAAGGTGCCGGCCTCGAGCTCCATCCCCTCGGGCACGAGGTAGTCGTAGCTCTGGTCGAGCGCGACCGCGAGCACGACAGGGGCGCGCAGCGCGGTCCCGCGCGTTCCTCGCTCCAAGGGTTCGAGCAGACTGTCCATCGGGGCCGTCATGGATCTCCAAATCGTTGCAAAGGAATCGATCCGCCAACGCTAGACCGGCGTCGCGGCGCGGCGAAGGCGGCACCTTTCCACGGCGGCACGAAGCGACAATATTCCTTGCCGATACCACGGATTAACCGGGAGGGAGCGGCTTGGCGCTATGGTCGCTCCCGACCCACGCCCGTCTCAGGACCGCCGTCCCCATGGAATATAAGGACTACTACAAGATCCTCGGCGTCGAGCGAACCGCCAGCCAGGACGACATCAAGCGCGCCTATCGCAAGCTCGCGCGCACCTTCCACCCCGACGTCAACAAGGAGGCGGCCGCGGAAGCCAAGTTCAAGGACGCGGGCGAGGCCTACGAGGTCCTGAAGGACCCCGAGAAGCGGGCGGCCTACAACGAGCTCGGCGCCAACTGGAAGCAGGGGCAGGAGTTCCGCCCGCCGCCGAATTGGGATCAGGGCTTCGAGTTCAGCGGCGCCGGCGACGCCGAGGCCCATTCCGCGCAGTTCAGTGACTTCTTCGAGGGCCTGTTCGGCCAGGCGCGCGCCGGGGGACGGGGCCGCGGCGGCTTCTCTGGACGCCGCGAATATCATGCCCAGGGCGAGGACCATCACGCCAAGGTCGTCATCGATCTGCGCGACGCCTACAACGGCGCCAAGCGTTCGATCAGCTTGCGCATGCCGGAGGTCGACGAGGAAGGCCACGTCGCGGTGAAGGAACGCACGCTCAACGTCACGATCCCCAAAGGCGTGCGCGAAGGCCAGCACATCCGCCTGGCGGGCCAGGGCTCGCCCGGCATCGGCAGGGGTCAGCCCGGCGACCTCTATCTCGAGGTCGCGTTCGCGCCCGATCCGGTCTTCCGCGTCGAGGGCAAGGACGTGTATGTCGATCTGCCGATCGCGCCGTGGGAGGCCGCGCTTGGCGCCTCCGTCAAGGCGCCGACGCCCGACGGCGCGGTGATGCTCAAGATCCCGCCCGGCTCGACCAAGGGCCGCACCATGCGCCTCAAGGGGCGCGGCATTCCCGGCTCGGCGCCCGGCGACCTGCACGCCGTGCTGAAAATCGTGGTGCCGCCGGCGGATACCGACAAGGCCAAGGAGCTTTACCGTCAGATGGAGCGCGAGATGCCGTTCAATCCGCGCGCCGGGCTCGGAGTATAGGCAATGCCAGCGAAAACCCCCGAGCAACAGGCGCAGCAGCTTCTCGACGACGCGCACGAGATCACGCTCGCCGAGCTGACGCGCTCCTGCCGCGTGCAGGCCGAATGGGTGATGGAGCTCGTCGAGGAGGGCGTGCTGGAGCCGCTGCAGCCGGGCGGCCCGCAGTGGCGTTTTTCCGCAACCAGCGTCGTGCGCGTGACGAAGGCGCGCCGCCTGCAGCACGATCTCGGCGTCAACCTGCCCGGCGTCGCGCTGGCGCTGCAGCTCCTGGAGCGTATCGATGCGCTGGAAGCGCGCCTGCGCACGGCCTCCTACCCGCCCCCGCCCGAGGACGCCGAGTAGGGCGCCTGCTCGGTCGGCGGGCCTACGAATCGGCTATCGGTAGAGTCGAGACTGAGGCGCCGCCGATCGGAGTGCCGCCCGTGCCCAATACCGCCGACGACACCATCGAGCTGCCGCTGGGCGCCGATCTGGAACGCGCCGTCGCCGAATGGCTCGCGTATCTGCGCCACGAGCGCGGGCATGCGGACAAGACGCTCGACGCCTACGCCCGCGACGTGCGCCAGTTCCTCTCCCACCTTGCCGCCGGGCTCGGCCACGCCCCCTGCCTCGCCGACCTGCAGCGGCTGGAGCTCAAGACCTTCCGCGGTTTCCTCGCCGCCCGCCGCCGCACCGGCGCGGTCAGCCGCTCGCTCGCGCGCACGCTGTCGGCGCTGCGGCAGTTCTTCCGCTGGCTCGAGGCGCAAAAGAAGGTCTCGAACCGCGCCGTGCTGCAGCTCGCGAGCCCCAAGGTGCCGCACTCGGTGCCCAAACCGCTCACCGTCGACAGGGCCGCAAGCGTGGTGGACGCCGGCCCCGCCGCCGAGATCGAGTGGACGCTCGCGCGCGACGCCGCCGTGCTGCTGCTGCTCTACGGCGCGGGCCTGCGCATCGCGGAAGCGCTGTCGATCAAGCTCAAGGACGCGCCCACCGGCGACCGCGACGTGCTCCGCGTCACCGGCAAGGGCGCCAAGGAGCGGCTGGTGCCGGTGCTTCCGGTGGTGCGCTCGGCCATCGCGCGCTACCTGGCGCTCAACCCCTACCCGCTCGCCCCCGACGACGTCCTGTTCCGCGGCGCCAAGGGCGGGCCGCTGTCGCCGCGCATCATCCAGCTCGCCATGGAGCGCATGCGGGCGGCCCTCGACCTGCCCGCGACCGCGACCCCGCATGCGTTGCGCCACTCCTTCGCCACACACCTGCTGTCGTCGGGCGGCGACCTGCGCCAGATCCAGGAACTTTTAGGCCACGCCTCGCTGTCCACGACCCAGGCCTACACCGAAGTCGACCGCGAGAGGCTGCTTGCCGTTTACGACGCAGCCCACCCCAGATCGTGAAGTGTTGGAAATTCAACTGGTTAGCTAAGGCGCGGAAACCTTGACGCAATTTTGTCCTATTTCTTGCTTCGCTGCCGAACAATAAACGAGGTCTCCCAGCCACCAGCACCGGGCTTCCAGGTCTCTATGCGTATTCGCTTGGCCAAAGCCGCCGCCGCGGCCGCACTCATCTTCGCAGCCCTGTTGCAGCCCTCCGCCGCCTCCGCAGCCGAGGCGCAAGCCGACAAGTGCCACGGCATCAACATGCTCGCCGAGACGCAGGCGAAGGACCCCGAGGTCTACGCCAAGATCATGGCGCAGGCGGCCGCGACGGAGAACGCCGGCGCGCTGCTGTGGAAGATCGAGCGTGACGGGCGCCCCACCTCCTACCTGTTCGGCACCGTGCACCTCACGGACGAGCGCGTCACCAAGCTGTCGCCCGCGGTCGAGCAGGCGATCGGGCAGTCCAAGACCATCGCGCTCGAGGTATCCGACATCTCCGACAAGGCGACCGCCACCGTCATCGCGCAGTCGGCGCCGCTCGTGATGTTCACCGACGGCCGCCGCCTCGACGGGCTGCTGTCGGGCACCGAGTACGACACGGTCAAGAGGATCATCTCGCGCTCCGGCATGCCCTCGGATCTCGCCGCGCTGTTCAAGCCGTGGATCGTCACCATGATCCTGTCGGTGTCGGACTGCGAGCGCGCCAGCATCCAGCAGGGCGCGCGCGTGCTCGACATGAAGCTCGCCGAGGTCGGCAAGGCGCGCGGGATGCAGGTCGTGGGCCTGGAGACCATCCCCGAGCAGCTGCAGGCGATGGCCTCGGTGCCCGAGCCCCAGCAGCTCGACATGTTGCGCGCGAGCCTCAAGTTCGCCGACCGCACCAACGACCTGATGGAGACGCTGGTGCACCTCTACCTCGACCGCAAGATCAGCGCCGCCATGCCGTTCCAGATCGCGCTGGCAAAGCAGGTCGGCATCGGCGACGAGGCGTTTGCCGGCTTCCAGGAGAAGCTGTTGACCGACCGCAACGTCAAGATGCGGGCTACCGCCGAGCCGCTGCTGGAGCAGGGCAGCGTGTTCATCGCCATCGGCGCCCTGCATCTGCCGGGCAAGCAGGGCCTCGTGGCGCTTCTGCGCGAGGCCGGCTACACCGTCACCCCGATCGAGTAGGCGGCGCATATTTTCACGGATTTGAGCTTCGCGATGCTTGTTCGCGAGATTGGCTCCGTTACGTCCGCTGCATTGACAGGTAAACGAGTCGGGCGCATCGCCCATTAGCGCGAGGGATCTAAGGCAGCAAGTAATAACCCTGGCCAGTTGCATCGAAGCCGTGAACGACACGATACAGTCCCGCAATGCGCTCGTGGAGCGGTTCCAGAGAGGGGAATTCGCGGAACCTGAATCTACGCAGCGGATGTTCGGAATACCGCTCGACAATGGCTCGGTCGATATGACGTACAGCGAGCTGACGCTGGGCCTCGAAGCGCAGACGGACAACTGCATCTACTTCAGTAGGAGGCTTTGCGAAGAGCTGCACGGGCACGGAAAGGCGATCTCGAAGCGGTATCCACGGCGCTTCCGCAAGCGCGCACCTCGGATTGTTAGCTGCGATTTCAGGCAGGCCGAAGCCGCCGGTTTGATGCCCGACCCTACTGCCTTCGCGGATTGGGAGAGAGCATTCATCACTCCCGTCCAGCACTCGAAGGGGCGGCGCTTAGGAAAAATAGAGGCGGTGTTGCGGAGCACCAGCCGGCGGATGGATCGGTCATTCGATCGCTGGCTTTCTCTTGCGAGCCGGTGAAGTGTTACCTCACGTCACATGTGGATCGCGCGCTTGTCGACGGCGAGTGCCGCTTCCTTCACCGCCTCGGTCAAGGTCGGGTGCGCGTGGCACGTGCGCGCCAGGTCCTCCGCCGAGCCGCCGAACTCCATGAGCACCGCCGCCTCCGCGATCATCTCGCTCGCGTTCGCCGAAACGATGTGCACGCCGAGCACGCGGTCGGTCTTCTCGTCCGCCAGGATCTTCACGAAGCCGTCGGTTGCGTGGTTGGCCTTGGCGCGGCCGTTGGCGGTGAACGGGAACTTGCCGACCGTGTAGGCGACGCCCGCGGCCTTCAGCTCCTCCTCGGTCTTGCCGACGCTCGCCACCTCGGGCGCGGTGTAGACCACGTTCGGGATCACGTCGTAGTTCACGTGGCCCGCCTGCCCGGCCAAAATCTCCGCGAGCGCGACGCCCTCCTCCTCGGCCTTGTGCGCGAGCATGGGCCCGGCGATCACGTCGCCGATGGCGTAGACGCCGGGAACGTTCGTCTCGAAGTGCTCGTCCACGATCACGCGGCCGCGGTTGTCGAGCGCGACGCCGGCCTCCGCCAGCCCCAGCCCCTTGGTGTAGGGCACGCGCCCGATGGCGACGAGCACGACATCCGCCTCGATCGTCTCGGGCGCGCCCCCCGCCGCCGGCTCCGTCGTGACCTTCAGCGCGCCGGTCGCCTCGTCGACGTGCGTGACCTTGCGGCCAAGCTGGAAGACGAGACCCTGCTTCACCAGGATCTTTTGCATCTGCCGGGCGACCTCGGCGTCGAGCCCGGGAAGAATGCGGTCGAGGAACTCGACGACCGTCACCTCCGCCCCGAGCCGCCGCCACACCGATCCGAGCTCCAGGCCGATGATGCCGGCGCCCACGATCAGCAGCCGTTTGGGCACTTTGTCGAGCGCCAGTGCGCCGGTCGAGGAGACGACCGCCTTCTCGTCGATCTCGATGCCGGAGAGCGGGGCCGGCTCCGAGCCCGTGGCGATCACCGCGTGCTTGGTCTCGATCGTCTGCGTCTCGCCGTTGACGAAGGTCACCTCGATCTTGCCGCCGCCCAGCACGCGGCCCGTGCCGTGGAAGTGGTCGATCTTGTTCTTGCGCAAGAGGTACGCGACGCCGTCGACGTTGCCCTTCACGCCCTCGTCCTTGAACGTCATCATCTTGGCGAGGTCGAGCGTCGTCTCGGCCACGATGCCCATGGCGCCGAAGGCATGGCGCGCCTCGTCGTAGAGCTCGGAGGCGTGCAGCAGCGCCTTCGACGGGATGCAGCCGACGTTGAGGCAGGTGCCGCCGTGGGTCGCCCGCTTCTCGACGACGCCGACCTTCATGCCGAGCTGGCTCGCGCGGATGGCGCACACGTAGCCGCCAGGGCCGGTTCCGATGACGATGAGATCGTAGACGCTCACGGAACTGATCCTTTGCTGGTCTGGAGCGGGAGGGGAGCGCTGAGCGCCCACACATAGCCGTAGGGGTCCCTCAGCCGGCCGTAGCGCATGACCCAGAACGTGTCCGTCGCCGGCATGGTGACGGTGGCGCCGGCGGCTTGCGCCCGCGCCATGGCGGCGTCAACCTCCTGCGGCGTCTGCATGTTGACCTGCATGGCGACGCTTCCCTGCGCGTTCGCCTCACGCGGCGCCACGTCGGTGATGTAGCGGGGAAAGTAATCCGACAGCATGAAGTGTCCGCCGAAGGCCGCGAGCGAGGCGTGCATGACCTGCCGCTTGTCCTCCGTCAGCTCCTGGTACACCACCTGCGCCCCGAAAGCCTTCTCGTAGAACGAGATGGCCTCGAGGCCCTTGCTGACGGTGAGATAGACCTCGATCGCCGCTGAAATGGGTGCCTCTGCCATTCCTAAGCTCCGCAGGTTGCTCCTGCCTTAGAGTTCCAGGATAAACCGTTGCGGCTCCTCGAGACACTCCTTGACGCGCACGAGGAAGGCGACCGCCTCCTTGCCGTCGACGATGCGGTGGTCATAGCTTAGCGCCAGGTACATCATCGGCCGCGCCACCACCTGGCCGTCCCGCACCACCGGGCGTTCCTCGATGCGGTGCATGCCGAGGACCGCCGACTGTGGTGCGTTGAGTATCGGTGTCGACAGCAGCGAGCCGTAGACGCCGCCGTTGGTGATGGTGAAGGTGCCGCCCTGCATGTCGCCGATGGCGAGCTTGCCCTCGCGCGCGCGCTTCCCGTAGTCGGTGATCTGCGTCTCGATCTCGGCGAGCCCCATGCGGTCGGCCTCGCGTATCACGGGCACCACGAGGCCGCGGTCGGTGCTGACCGCCACGCCGATGTGGTAGTAGTTCTTGTACACGATCTCGTCGCCGTCGATCTCGCCGTTGACCGCGGGGATCTCCTTCAGGGCCTGCAGGCACGCCTTCACGAAGAAGCCCATGAAACCGAGCTTCACGCCGTGGCGCTTCTCGAACAGCACCTTGAACTCCGAGCGCAGCTTGATCACCGCGCTCATGTCCACGTCGTTGAACGTCGTCAGGATGGCGGCGGTGTTCTGCGCGTCCTTCAGGCGCTGCGCGATGGTCTGGCGCAGCTTGGTCATGCGCACGCGCTCCTCGCGCGCGGCATCGCTGGCGGCGGCGGGCAGGCGCAGGTTCTGGACCGGCACCCGCACGGGGACCGTGCCCGAGAGCGGGGGCGACTGCGCGGGCGCCGCCAAGGGCTCGTCGTCCTCGTCGTGGGGCTGCGGCGCGGGCGAAGGGGTCGGCCCGGCAGCCTTGGGCGGGACCGCCGACACGTCCTCCTTCAGGATCTGTCCGCGCTTGCCCGACCCGACGACCTCGGCGGCATCGATGCCGGCTTCGGCGAGCTTCTTGCGCGCGGCGGGGCTCGGCGGCATCTCGCCGTTGGTCTTCTCGGGGCTAGCCGGTGCCGGCGCAGGTGCTGGCTTGACGGCGGCAGCCGACGCGGCCTGGGACGGATTGGGTGCCGCGGCCGCCGCGCCGTTGCTGATGGCGCCGAGCACCGACCCGACCGCAACCGTCGTCCCCTCCGCGGCCTTGATCTCGCCCAGCACGCCCGACGCCGGCGCATTCACCTCGACCGTCACCTTGTCGGTCTCGAGCTCGACGAGGGGCTCGTCGGCGCTGACGCTGTCGCCAGCCGCCTTCAGCCACTTGCCGACGATCGCCTCCGTGACGCTCTCGCCCAGGGCCGGCACGCGAATTTCGGTCGCCATCTCGTCCTCACCTCGTCGCGAAGGTCGCTCGGCCCCTCTTAAGTGCCGTCGGGACCGTTCAGCGCCTCTTCAACCAACGTCCTCTGCTCGTGCAGATGCTTCGACAGTTGCCCGGTTGCCGTCGCCGCCGTCGCCGCGCGCCCGGCATACGCGGGCCTGCGCACGCGCGCCTCGATGCGCTCCAGCACCCACTCGAGGTTGGGCTCGATGAAGCTCCAGGCACCCATGTTCTTGGGCTCCTCCTGGCACCACACCATGCCGGCGTTCTTGAAGCGCGACAGCTCGTACATCAGCGCACGCGCCGGGAACGGGTACAGCTGCTCGACGCGCAGGATGTAGACGTCGTCGATGCCGGCGGCCTCGCGCGCCTCGTAGATGTCGTAGTAGACCTTGCCCGAGCACAGCACGACGCGGCGGATCTTCTCATCCGGAACGAGCTTGATCTTCTCGTCCGGCTTGTGCTCGGCGTCGTCCCACAACAGGCGATGGAAGGTCGTGCCGGGGCCCATCTCGTCGAGGCGCGAGATCACGCGCTTGTGGCGCAGCAGCGACTTGGGCGTCATCAGGATCAGCGGCTTGCGGAACTTGCGGTGCAGCTGCCGGCGCAGGATGTGGAAATAGTTGGCCGGCGTAGTGCAGTTGGCGACCTGCCAGTTGTCCTCGGCGCACAGCTGCAGGAAGCGCTCGAGCCTGGCCGAGGAGTGCTCGGGTCCTTGGCCCTCGTAGCCGTGCGGCAGCAGGCACACGAGCGCCGACATGCGCAGCCACTTGCGCTCGCCCGACGAGATGAACTGGTCGAACACGACCTGGGCACCGTTGGCGAAGTCGCCGAACTGGGCCTCCCACATCACCAGCGCGTTCGGCTCGGCCAGCGAGTAGCCGTACTCGAAGCCGAGCACGGCTTCCTCCGACAGCATCGAGTTGATGACCTCGAAGTGGGCCTGGTCGTTGGCGACGTGCTTCAAGGGCGTCCAGCGCCGCTCCGTCTCCTGGTCGATGAGCACCGAGTGGCGCTGCGAGAAGGTGCCGCGCTCGCTGTCCTGACCCGACAGGCGCACGGGAAAGCCCTCGTTCAGCAGCGAGCCCAGCGCCAGGTGCTCGCCCATCGACCAGTCGATGCCTTCGCCCGTCTCCACCATCTCGCGGCGGCGGTCGAGCAGGCGGCGGATAGTCTTGTGGGCATTGAAGTCGGGCGGGATGCTGGTGATGCGCCGGCCGATGATCTTCAGGCGCTCGACATCGACGCCCGTCTCGCCGCGGCGCGCGTCGTCCTCGGCGAAGCCCATGCCGGACCAGCGGCCGTCCAGCCAGTCGGCCTTGTTGGGGCGGAAGGCGTCGGCCGCGGAGAACTCGTTCTCCAGCTGGGCGCGGATGCCCGATTTCATGCGCTCCGATTCCTGGGCCGTCACCACGCCTTCCTCGGCCAGGCGCTTGGAATAGATCTCGGTCACGGTCGGATGCGACTTGATCGTCTTGTACATCAACGGCTGCGTGAACATCGGCTCGTCGGCCTCGTTGTGGCCGTAGCGCCGGTAGCAGAACATGTCGACCACGACTGGCTTCTGGAACTTCTGGCGGAACTCGGTCGCGATCTTGGCGACGTGCACCACCGCCTCGGGGTTGTCGCCGTTCACGTGGAAGATCGGCGCCTCGATGATCTTGGCCACGTCCGAGCAGTAGGGCGAGGAGCGCGAGTGGCGCGGATTCGTGGTGAAGCCGATCTGGTTGTTGATGATGAAGTGGATCGAGCCGCCGGTGCGGTGACCTTTGAGGCCCGAGAGCCCGAAGCATTCCGCCACCACACCCTGGCCCGCGAACGCCGCGTCGCCGTGGATCAGGAGCGGCAGCACCGGCGTGCGATCGCCGGCCGCGCAACCATGCTGGTCCTGCTTGGCGCGCACTTTGCCAAGCACCACCGGATCGACGATCTCCAGATGCGAGGGGTTGGCCGTGAGCGATAGGTGCACGTTGTTGCCGTCGAAGGCGCGGTCGGACGAGGCGCCCAGATGGTACTTCACGTCGCCCGAGCCCTCCACGTCGTCGGGCTTGAACGAGCCGCCCTTGAACTCGTTGAAGATGGCGCGGAACGGCTTCTCCATCACGTTGGCGAGGATGTTGAGCCGGCCACGGTGGGCCATGCCGATGACGATGCCTTTGACGCCGAGCTGGCCACCGCGCTTGATGATCTGCTCCAGCGCCGGCACCATGGATTCGGCGCCGTCGATGCCGAAGCGCTTGGTGCCGGTGTACTTCACCTCGCAGAACTTCTCGAACGTCTCCGTCTCGATCAGCTTGTTGAGGATCGCGCGGCGCCCCTCGGGCGTGAAGCGGATGTCCTTCTCCTCGCCCTCGATGCGGTCCTGAATCCACGCCTTCTGCGCCGGGCTCGTGATGTGCATGAACTGCACGCCGATGTGCCGGCAGTAGGTGCGGCGCAGGATGCGCAGGATCTGCCGCATGGTCGCCGTCTCGAGGCCGAGCATGCGGTCGATGAAGATGGGACGGTCGAGGTCGGCATCGGTAAAGCCATAGGTTTCCGGCTTCAGCTCGCGATGCACCTTGCGGTCGGCGAGACCGAGCGGATCGAGATCGGCCGCGAGATGCCCCATGACGCGATAGGCGCGGATCAGCATCAGCGCGCGGATCGAATCCTGCGTCGACCGTAGCGACGCTGCCGGCGACATCTCGAAGCCCAGCATGTGCGCGCGCCCCTGCAGGCTTTCGCGCAGGTTGCGCTCCTCGGCGCCGTAGTCGCCGGTCAACGCCGCGACGAGCTCGCCATTCTCGGTCTCGAGCTGGCGCACGCCCCAGCTGGGGCCGTGCCCGTCGCCGGGAAACTTGGCGCGCTCTTCGTTCAGGCTCTCGAAGAAGTGCCGCCACTCGTCGCCGACGGAGCCGGGATTGCGCTCGTACTGCGACTGCATCTCCTCGACGTAGGCGGCATTGGCGCCGCTCAGGAAGGATGTGCGCTGGAATCGATCATTGAGCTGTTGGCGGGTCATGGGAGTATCTGTGCCTCAACGAAAGAATCGCGGTGGCGGGACCGCAATCGGCTCAGGCCGCGGCGGGAGCGCCGATCATCGTCCAATACTTAGTGTGCGCCGCAGCATACGCCTACTTGGCCACTTTGGCATGACGAGTTTGCCCTTTTAGGACGTCCATGAGTGTGGTCCCCAGCGAGGCCGGGCTCGACGCGATCGCGATGCCCGCGGAGCGCATGGCCTCGAGCTTGTCGGAGGCCTTGCCCTTGCCGCCGGAGATGATCGCGCCGGCGTGTCCCATGCGCCGGCCCGGCGGCGCGGTGACGCCGGCGATGAACCCGGCCATGGGCTTGGCGCGCCCGCACTTGGCCTCGCTCTTGATGAAGTCGGCGGCGTCCTCCTCGGCCGAGCCACCGATCTCGCCGATCATGATGATCGAATCCGTCTTCGGATCGGCGAGGAACAGCTCCAGCACGTCGATGAACTCCGTGCCCTTAACCGGATCGCCGCCGATGCCGACCGCCGTCGATTGCCCCAGACCCGCGTCCGACGTCTGCTTCACGGCCTCGTAGGTGAGCGTGCCGGAGCGCGAGACGATGCCGACGTGCCCCACCTTGAAGATGTTGCCCGGCATGATGCCGATCTTGCATTCGTTGGGCGTCAGCACACCCGGACAGTTGGGCCCGATGAGGCGCGAGGCGGAGCCGTCGAGCGCGCGCTTCACCTTGACCATGTCGAGCACCGGGATGCCCTCGGTGATGGCGACGATCAGCGCGATGCCGGCGTCGATCGCCTCGAGGATGGCATCGGCGGCAAACGGCGGCGGCACGTAGATGGCGGTGGCGTTGGCGCCGGTCGCGGCCTTGGCCTGCGCGACGGTGTCGAACAACGGCACGTCGGCGAGCTCCTCGTCTGGGTGCTTGCCTCCGCCCTTACCGGGCGTCACGCCGCCGACGATCGCCGTGCCGTAGGCCTTCGCCTGCTTGGTGTGAAACGTGCCTTGGCTGCCGGTGATGCCCTGGCAGATCACCTTCGTGGACTTGTCGACGAGAATGGCCATTACGCTGCCCGCTGCCCTTTGCGCGCCAACTCTTGGAACCTTTTTTGCACTGCATCAAGACAGAGAATGCTTCGCGGGGGCGAAAAACGACCTCCCGCGGGCAAACTGGTGATGTATTGGGCGACGCGCGACCGCCGCGGCCGAAAAATTAGGCTGCCTGCTTCACCGCCTCGGTGATCTTCGCCGCCGCGTCGCCGAGGTTGTCGGCCGGCACGATCTTGAGCCCGCTCTCGTTGAGGATCTTCTTGCCGAGGTCGACGTTGGTGCCCTCGA
>Ga0209415_10009015_pt1 | contig 17186 bp, 15 predicted proteins | sample PeaSoiSIISIP2007_FD_187696 | JGI IMG/M metagenome (GOLD analysis project Ga0209415, IMG submission 187696) | Peat soil microbial communities from Weissenstadt, Germany - SII-SIP-2007 (SPAdes) (version 2) | ecosystem: Environmental > Terrestrial > Soil > Wetlands > Peat | place: Germany... | reverse complement strand
CACGATAGGTTTGACCCTATACACACTTTCCAGGCGTGCGCCTTCGACCGCTCGGCCATCTCTCCGTGCGCATTGCGCGCCGCGGGCGATTCTACCGGTTCCTCGGTGGATCCTGACTTTCCCTGCCAGGCGAGTCCGGCAATCGGACAAAATCGACCAGAGCGTCGCCTTGCGCGTCGGGCCGGCCGGTGACCAGGCTCACGACAATCAGCGCTGCAAAGCCCAAGGGCACGGCGAACACACCGGACGAGATCGGCTCGATGCCAAACCACGGCGGCCAGTCGGTCGAATTGAGTCCCAGCGCCGCCTGGAAGAAGGGATACCGCGTCGCGATGTAGTACAGACAGACGCCAAACCCCGTGAGCATTCCTGCGATGGCGCCCCAGCGATTGGCGCGACGCCAGAACACGCCCAACACGAGCGCGGGAAAAAGGGATGCCGCCGCGAGCGAGAACGCCAGGCCAACCAGCGAGACGATGTTGCCGGGCCGCATCAGGGTCACAAAAGCCGCAACCAGGGCCACGAGGAGCAACAGCACCTTGGCCATGGTCACGCGGCGCGCAGGCGAGGCTCGGCGGTTGATCATCTTGAAATACAGATCGTGCGAGAGCGCGTTGGCAATGGTCAGCAACAGCCCATCGGCCGTGGACAGTGCCGCCGCCAGTCCGCCGGCCGCGACGAGGCCGGTGATCACGTAGGGCAGACCGGCAATTTCCGGCATTGCCAGTACGACGATGTCGGAACCGACCTGCATTTCCGCCAGCTGCACGATTCCGTCGCGATTGACGTCTTCGATCCGCAGAAACGAGGGATCGATGCGGCTCCAGGAGGCGACCCAGGCAGGCAGGTCGCTGAAGTGCTTGCCGACCACCGCCGTGTACACGTCGTACTTCACCAGCACCGCCAGCGCCGGTGCCGAGAGGTACAGCAGAAGGATGAAGAACAGTGCCCAGAAGATCGAACTGCGCGCCTGCTGCACATTCGGCGTCGTGTACGAACGCATCAGGATGTGCGGCAATCCGGCCGTGCCGGCCATCAGGCAAAAAACGAGGGCCAGGAAATTCCAGCGCTTGGTCGAGCGCGCCTGCTCGGCCTTGTCCGGATCGGCTTCGCCGCTCCAGAACGGCTCGGTGTGCGGCATCAGGGGACTGCCGCGCTCGGCGTATTGGGCTGCCTCCTGCTGCCAGGCGCGCCGTGCCTCTTCGGGGCCCGCCGGATATGCGGCCAACGCACGCTCCGCGGTGCGCAGCTCGTGCATCGATGCGCGATGCGCCTTGAGATCCTCGATGCTCCTGCGGGCGGCAGCCTGCCCTTCGCGCCAGGAGGCCGGCAATGCGGCAATGCGCGCATTGATCTCGGCAGCGCGCTTCAGGTAGATTCCGCGCACCTCCTGCTCGCGCGGATCCTTGGTCAATTGCCGCTCGCGTTCGGCCAGACGCTCCAGGACCGAGCCGTAGGCTAGTTGCGGCAGCGGCGAGTGGGTGTACTGCAGGCCCAGCCATGCCACCGGAATCAGGTAGGCGATCAGCAGGATGATGCACTGCGCGACCTGGGTCCACGTAACGGCGCGCATGCCGCCGAGGAAGGAGCACACCAGGATGCCCGCCAGGCCCAGAAACACGCCGTAGCTGAAGTCGACATTGGTAAGGTGGGTTGTGATCAGCCCGACGCCATAGATCTGCGCCACGACGTAGACGAAGGAGCAAGTGATCGCCGCGACCATGGCAATCGCGCGCGCAAGATCACCGCCATAGCGGGCGCCAATGAAATCGGGGATGGTGAACTGGCCGAACTTGCGCAGAAAGGGGGCGATTAGCAGGGCAACCAGGCAGTACCCGCCGGTCCATCCCAGCACGAAGGCCAGGCCGTCGAAGCCCAGCAGGTAGAGCGAGCCGGCAAGGCCGATGAAGGAGGCCGCCGACATCCAGTCGGCCCCCGTCGCCATGCCGTTGAAAAATGCCGGCACGCGGCGCCCGGCCACGTAGTACTCGGCAACATCGGTGGTGCGGCTCATGATGCCGATACCCGCGTAGAGGCCGATCGTCGCGAACAAGAACGTGTAGCCGATCAGCACCCGCGGCAAACCGAGGCGCTCGCCCAGCCCCAGCAGCAGGACGAAGAGCAGAAAACCGACGGTGAACCAGCCGTAGTAGCGGCGCAGCGTTCGGGAGAAGTTGCTCCCTGCCCCGGCCTCGGCATCGGCTCTGACCGATGCAACCGCGGTGCTGGAAGTCGGAGTTGTCAAGCGCCCACCGGCATCAGTTGCCCTCGTCCGGGCCGGCGTCAAATGCGGCATCGCGCGCGCCTTGCCAGCGCGCGTACAGGAGCACGATGAGCAGATAGACCAGCAGCGATCCCTGCGCGGCCATATAGAAGGAAAACGGCCAGCCCAGGAAGGTGAAGCTCAGCGATCGCGCAAAGTACGACGCGACGAAGGTGACGACAAACCAAACCAGCAGCAGCGCCACCGTAAGGCGGCGCGTCTGTATCCAGTACTGCCGGCCTCGCGCCTCAGCAGCCATCGCGTGGTTCCGCACAGCAGTAGCGGCGCGCACGCCCACGCCACGGGCGCAGGATCACGGCTGCGCCCTACAGGGTTACCTTGAGCTGCTCCAGGATCGCGGGGTTTTCCAGCGTGGAGACGTCCTGCGAAATGCTCTCGCCCTTAGCCAGCGAGCGCAGCAGGCGCCGCATGATCTTGCCCGAGCGGGTCTTGGGCAGGTTATCGCCAAAGCGTATATCTTTGGGCTTGGCGATGGGACCGATCTCCTTGGCGACCCAGTCGCGCAGTTCCTTGGCGATACGCAGCGCCTCCTCGCCCTCGGGCCGGGCGCGCTTGAGCACGATGTAGGCGCAGACCGCCTCGCCGGTCAGATCATCGGGACGGCCAACCACGGCCGCCTCGGCCACCATCGGGTGGGACACGAGCGCCGATTCAATTTCCATGGTCCCCATCCGGTGCCCGGACACGTTGAGCACGTCGTCGATCCGCCCGACAATCGTGAAATACCCCGTCTCCTTGTCCCGGATCGCACCGTCGCCCGCCAGGTACAGCCCCCCGCCCAGCTCCGCCGGGTAATACGATTTCTGGAACCGTTCGGGATCGCCCCAGATCGTGCGAATCATCGCCGGCCAGGGCCGCTTGATGACCAGTAGCCCGCCCTGGCCGTTGGGCACATCGTGACCCGTCTCGTCGACGATCGCGGCCTCGATTCCGGGCAAGGGCAAGGTGCAGGAGCCGGGTACGAGCGGCGTCGCGCCCGGCAGCGGCGTGATCATGTGGCCGCCGGTCTCGGTCTGCCAGAAGGTATCGACAATCGGGCAGCGGCCGTTGCCAACTTGCTTGTGATACCAGATCCATGCTTCGGGATTGATCGGCTCGCCGACAGTGCCCAGGATGCGCAGCTGGGAGAGATCAAAGCGCGACGGGTGCGTGGTTGGGTCGCCGTCGTTGGCCTTGATCAGCGCGCGGATGGCGGTTGGCGCGGTGTAGAAAATGCTGACCTTGTGATCCTGGCACATCCGCCAGAAGCGGCCCGCGTTGGGAAAGGTGGGCACGCCCTCGAAGATGATCTCGGTTGCACCGACGGCCAGCGGCCCGTAGCAGACGTAGGAGTGGCCCGTCACCCAGCCCACGTCGGCCGTGCACCAGAACACGTCGGTGGGCCTGATGTCGAAGGTCCACTTCATGGTCAGGATGGTCCACAGCAGGTACCCGCCGGTGGAGTGCTGTACCCCCTTGGGCTTACCGGTCGAGCCCGAGGTGTAGAGCACGAAGAGCGGGTGCTCGGAGTCGACCCATTCGGGCTCGCAGCTCGCCGCCTGCCCCGCCATGAGATCGTCCATCCACAGGTCGCGTTCGCCGTGGAAGGGAACCTTCTGGCCGCGGCGCCGGTAGACGATGACCTTGCGCACCGCGTCGCACCCGCCCATCGCGAAGGCTTCGTCGATTGCCGGCTTGAGCGCAACGGGCTTGCCACCGCGCATCTGCTCGTTGGCGCAGATCACCAGGCTCGCACCCACGTCGACGATCCGCTCCTGCACCGACTTGGCCGAGAAGCCGCCGAACACGACCGAGTGGATGACGCCCAGGCGCGCGCAGGCCTGCATGGCGATCACGGCCTCGATGGACATGGGCAAGTACACGATTGCCCGGTCCCCCTTCTTGTACCCGAGCGCGCGCAGTCCGTTGGCGAACTGGCAGACCTTGGCATGGAGTTCGCGATAGGTGATGCGCGTCACCGCGCCGTCGTCGGCCTCGAAGATGATCGCCGTTTTGTCGGCATTGCCGTTTTCCAGGTTGCGATCCAGGCAGTTGTAGGAGGCATTGAGCCGTCCATCGGCAAACCAGCGATAGAACGGGGCCTTGGACTCGTCGAGCACTTGCGTGAACGGCTTGTGCCAAATAACGTTTTCCAGCGCAAGGCGGCGCCAGAACGCTGCCGGATCGTCCTGGGCCTGCGCGCACAGCGCCCAGTAAGCGTCCATCCCGGATATGGCGGCGCCGCGCATGGCGCGCTCGTCCGGCGGAAAAACGCGCTTTTCGAGCAATACGGATTCGATGCTGGTCATGACCTGCTCCCCATGCACGGTGCGTGTTGTGTTCTTGGAATTTTACGACCTTATGAATCTGCCCTTACGGCCACCTTACGCGCGGCGCGGGCCGATGCACGAACGGCTCGCGCCGGCACGCGCCGGCGCGAACGGGTGCGCACGAGCCCGCAATCCCGGCGCCGGCCCGCCGCCGCAGGCTGCGCCGGGCGCACACCGCGCCAAGCAGGCGACTAATGCCGCTCCGGCTCCCAGCGGCCCTGGTGCGAGCGCCACCCGCCGCCCTCCTGGACCCAAGTGTGGGGGACATAGCGATAGCCGGGCCGCGGTGCTTCCCAGCGCCCAGGCACCCAATCGTGCCGGCCGCCGACCCAGCCCCAGTACCCGCTGATCCAGAAGTAGCCCGGTGCCGGTGCCACTCCCACGACCTCCACCCGCGGCGGCGGCGGCGCCATCGTAACGTAGGCGCCGTCGTAGGGCGCCGGCGCCACCACGCACGCGGTCGCAAGCGCTGCTGCTGCCAGCACCAGCGCGCAACGTCGAAGAAGTTTCACGGGCATCTCTCCTGTTGGCCGCGAACCAGTGCCGATCCTAGTAGCCGTGGTCATGGTCATGATCGTAGCCGCGGTCGCCGTCGTAGCCGTGCGGTCTTTCGCGATCGACCATGATGCTCTCGGCGATGCGAATCGCACTGTCGATGTGTTGCACCGCCCGATACTGCAGGTCGCGCACCGACGGGTTGTCCTCCTGCTGCGCGACATCGTCGCGCGCCTTGCGCAGCAGCTCGGAGACGCGCCGCAGGCGCCCTGCGGCATCCGGATACGTGTCTTCGCGCGGGTGATCGTAGACATTCTTGCCGTCGTAGTACGCGGCGCGCTGCACCTCCTCGATGGCGCGATCGATCTCACCGATCGCGCGAAACTCCCGCTCCTCCATCGGGCCCCCCGGCCGGTGCTCGAGAAACCAGCGCGCGTCGTGCAAGTCGGTAAGCGCGTGCAGGTACGCGGGATGGCGCCCCGGCGCCTGTGCCTGCGCCAGCAGCGGCAAGGCCATCGCCAGCGCGAGGGCGGGGATAACAAGTCGCATCTTCATGAACCCTTCCTTTTTTCATTCCGGTGCACGAGCGTTAGGCCACGCGCAACCTGCCAGGACCCGTCGGCGTCAGCGACCGCGTCCAAGTCGCGAGCCTACCGCAAGCAACGCCGCGCAAGGGGCCGCGGTTTACGCCGGCGTGTAAGCAATTCTCCTGCGATGTAACAATTCATTTTTGCGCGTGCCGCGCGCCCGGTGCGCCAAATCCCGCTCGTGCAAGCATCGGTCCTTTCGACCATGATAATGACATGGTTTATGGTCGTGCCTCTGGGGCACCGCACAGCAGGGGCGCCGGCGGGCGATTCGTCGACGTTCCCGCCGCATCGCCCGACCATTCCGCGCTTTTGGTGGTGCGCCGGCGGGGCACACCCGCCGCAGACAGCAAATGCTGGAATTCGCGCATGAGTGAATTGACGGTGCTCGCGGCCCCTCTGCCACGTGACGCGAGAAGATCCGAGGACGACTTCTTCGCCTACCAAGGGCTGATGGCGCCGGGGTCCGCTTGATGCGGCGACTGCAGTTCCCCGCCAAGATGGCGATCGTGGGCGACACTCGCGCGCCATGATCGACGCCGGCACGCAGCTCCCCCACGATGCCGGCAAGACCGCGACCGAGACGCTGGGCGCCGCGTCCGAGGGGGCCGACCTCATGCAAGCGGTCAAGCACACGACGCAGCAGCAGAGCGCTGCCTTCACCGAACTGAGCCTGACGATCAACGGTTTGATCGACGCCAGCCACAACAACTTCGCGCTGGTCGCCGAACTGGGCGCCGACGCCGCCGAGCTGCCCACGCGCGGAATGGAGCTATTCGAGCAGATGGGCCGGTTTCAGCACGGTGCGCCGGGCAGCGGACCCGCGCTCTGATTGCGACGCATTAGCGTCGCGGGCCTGCGGATCAATCCTGCGCCCGCCGAGACCGCGGGCGGGCCCGGCGGCAGGATTGCGCGGGCCATTTCTTTTCCCCTTCTGCGTTAGGACAAGGGCGCGCCCGCCCCGCGCGTATCATTTGTGCACTGCATAACCGACGCAAAAAACATAGCGGGGAGATGGTGCCCAGTACGACAGACCCGGCGCAGGACGCGGCACCGGTGCACCTGCCGGCGCAGCGCCTGCAGGACCTGATCGACGAGTTGCGCCGCGGCGGCTACGCCTGTGTCGGGCCACGGCTGCGCGACGGCGCCATACTCTACGAGCGCCTGCAAAGCACAGCCGATCTGCCGGTGGGTCTATCCGACGAACAGGCGCCGGGTTCGTACCGGATTTCCCGCACCGGCAGTTCCCGGCGCTTTGCCTGGGCCAACGGGCCCCAGGCGCTAAAGCCGCTGGTCTTCGTGCCGCGCGAGACGCTCTGGCGGGCAACCCGGCGCGACGACGGCGCCCTAGCGTTTGACGCGAACATCCCGGAGCCGGAACCGCTGGCCGTGATCGGTGTGCGCAGTTGCGACCTGGCGGCGCTGGCGCTGCAGGACCGGCATTTCCTGCACGGCAGCTATCCCGACCCTTGTTACGCCAGCCGTCGGGAGAAGCTCTTCCTCGTAGCCGTCCATTGCAGCCACCCCGCGCAAACGTGCTTTTGCGCCTCCAGCGGCGATGGCCCGCGCGCCACGAGCGGTTTTGACATCGCACTGTCCGAGCTCGACGATGGATTCGTGGCCCAAACCGGCACCGAGCGAGGCGCACAGGTATTGGCGGCCCTGGGCCTACCCAAGGCGAGCGCCGAGCAGCTCGCCGACGCCGAGGCGCAGCTTGCCCGGGCCGCGGCCATGCAGCAGCGCGCCCTGCCCAGCCGCAACTTGCAAGCCTGCCTGTTCGCCAACCTGGAACATTCGCGCTGGAAGGACGTGGCGCAGCGCTGCCTCTCGTGCGGCAATTGCACTTCCGTGTGCCCCACCTGCTTTTGCCACAGCGAAGCCGAGGTCCCGCAGCTCGATGGCAAGCGCTCGGAACACATTCGCGAGTGGGATTCTTGCTTCACCCAGACGCACAGCTACCTTCATGGCCTGACGATCCGGCCCGACACGCGCACGCGCTATCGCCAGTGGCTCACGCACAAGCTCGGTGCCTGGCACGAACAGTACGGTCGCAGCGGCTGCGTCGGCTGCGGGCGCTGCATCAGCTGGTGCCCGGTGGGCATCGACATCACCGAGGAAGCGGCTGCCATCTGTGGGTCGGGAAAATAGCCATGGCCCAGCTGCCGATGAGCGCCGAGATCGTCGGCCGCATCGAAGAGTCGCCGACGATTTTCACCTTGCGCCTGCGTCTTACCGAGGACCACGCGCGCGAGGCCTACCGATTCGCGCCCGGCCAGTTCAACATGGTGTACCTCTACGGCGTGGGGGAAGTGCCGATCTCCATCGTCTCGGACCCCAGCGGCCCCGCGCTGCTCGACCACACGATCCGCGCCGTGGGGCGCGTCACCCAGGGCCTGGCGCGCTTGCAGCAAGGCGATCGAATCGGCCTGCGCGGACCCTTCGGGCGCGGCTGGCCGCTGCGCGAGGCCGAGGGCCACGACATCCTCGTGGTCACCGGCGGATTGGGCTGCGCGCCGATAGTGGCCGTGATCAACTACATCCTGATGCGGCGCGAGCGCTTCGGCCGCCTGACCATCATCCAGGGCGTCAAGCACGCCGAGGAGCTGATCTGGCGCGAGCGCTATGCCTACTGGAACACGCTGCCCGATACGCGGGTGCTGCTGGCCGCCGACCACGGCGGGCCGCTGTGGCCCTTTCACGTCGGCCTGGTCACGGAGGTCTTCGACGAGGCGCAGATCACGCCCGCCAACACCGTCGTGATGATGTGCGGCCCGGAGGGCATGATGCACGCGGGCATCAAGAACCTGACGGCGCGCGGCGTCGCCGAGGAGCGCATCCACCTGAGCATGGAGCGCAGCATGCACTGCGGGGTGGGCCAGTGTGGCCATTGCCAGTACGGGGCCAGCTTCGTGTGCCGCGACGGCCCCGTCTTCCCATATCCGCGGGTCAAGGAGCTCTTCCAGGTGCGGGGGTACTAGTGACGATGGCCGCAACCAAGCCCAGGGTGGCCGTGCACAAGTTCAGCTCGTGCGACGGCTGCCAACTGGCGTTCCTGAACCTCGGAGATGCGCTGCTGCAGGTAGCCGAGCTGGTGGAGCTGGCCCATTTCGCCGAAGCCGGGCCGGTCGATCCCGACGCCCCCGTTGACATCGCCTTCGTCGAGGGCAGCGTGTCGACGCCCGAGGACCTGGAGCGCATTGCGCGGGTGCGGGCCAACTCGCGATTTCTGGTCACCATCGGCGCCTGCGCCACAGCCGGCGGAGTGCAGGCCCTGCGCAATCTGGCCAACACCGCCGAATGGGTGGCAGCGATCTACGCCAAGCCCGACCACATTCGCCTGCTCGAGCATTCGACGCCGATCGCCAGTCACGTCAAGGTCGACCTCGAGCTCTGGGGCTGCCCGGTCAACGCGCGCCAGATCATCGGCGCGCTGCGGGCACTGCTGTTCGGGGTCACGCCGGCGGAGGAGCGCGACAAGGTCTGCCTCGAATGCAAGCGCCGCCAGAGTGTGTGCGTGGTCGTGACCAAGGGCCTGGCCTGCATGGGACCGGTGACGCGCACCGGTTGCGGGGCGCTGTGCCCGAGCTTTGGGCGCGATTGCTACGCCTGCTACGGCCCGGCCGAGAACCCGAACACGGCCGCGCTGGCGCGCCGCTTCGAGGGCCTGGGGCTGTCGCCGGCGGCGGTCGGCCGGCGCTTCTTGTTCATCAACAGCGGTGCGCCGGCATTTCGCGACCAGGGGCTGGGTGCGTCGGGGAAGGCCAATGGCTGAGGAGCCCAAGAGCGCGGCCCCCGAGCGCGGGGAGCGCACGGTCCAGATCCACGTGCCCGTGCTTGCGCGCGTGGAGGGCGAAGGCGCGCTGCACCTGCGCATCCGCGGCGGGCAGATCGAGGAGCTGTCCCTGCAAATATACGAGCCGCCGCGCCTGTTCGAGAAGTTTCTCGAGGGCCGCTCGTACGAGGAAGTACCGGACATGGTGGCGCGGATCTGCGGCATCTGCCCGGTGGCCTACCAGATCAGCGCGGTCAATGCGCTCGAGGACGCCTTCGGTGTCGAGCCCGGTCCCTGGGTACAGGCGATGCGGCGCGTGCTCTATTGCGGCGAGTGGATCCAGAGCCATTGCCTGCACATCCACCTGCTGGCCGCGCCGGACTTCTTGGGCTACGAAAGCGTCATCGCCATGGCGCGCGATCACCCGCAGGTCGTGCGCCGCGGTCTGGCGCTGCAGGCATTGGGCAACGACCTCATGCGACTGCTGGGCGCGCGCTCGGTGCATCCGATCGGCGTCAAGGTCGGAGGCTTTCACCATGCGCCGCACCCGGCCGAGGCGCAAGCGATGGCCGAGCGGCTGCACGCGGCGCTCGCCGATACCCAGGCGCTCGTGCGCTGGTGCGCCTCCCTGGCCGTGCCGGAGGACTGGCAGGACTTCGTCAGCGTCGCCATGGGCGATGCGCAGCAGTACCCTATCGAGCGCGGCCGCATCATCGCCGGTGACGGGCTGGCGATCGACCCGGCCCAGTACGAGCAGCACTTCACGGAGGAGCAGGTCGCGCACTCCACGGCGCTCTATAGCCGCTACCGCGGTCGGGCGTACCTCGTCGGTCCCCTGGCCCGATTGAATCTGAACCGCGACCGGCTTGCGGCCCCCGTGCAGCAGCTGCTTGCGCAGACCGCGCTCGCATGGCCCAGCCGCAACATGTTCCACAGCATCGTCGCCCGTGCGATCGAGGTGCACTTCGCGGTGGCGGAGGCGGCGCGGCTGCTGCAGGACTACACCCTGCCCAGCGCCCCTGCGGTGGCCGTTACCCCGCGGGCCGGCGTGGGCTACGGCTGCTCGGAAGCGCCGCGCGGCCTGTTATGGCACCGCTACCGCGTGGACGGCGATGGCAGGATCGTCGAGGCCCGCATTGTTCCGCCCACCAGCCAGAACCAGGCGCGCATCGAGGAAGACCTGCGCCTGTCACTGCAGGCCTTCGGCCTGGATCACGACGACGAGCAGCTGCGCCTGCACTGCGAGAAGGTGATCCGCAACTACGATCCTTGCATCTCCTGCGCGACGCACTTTCTGCGCCTTGGCGTGCAGCGCGAATGAGCGCAATGGGCAAGCTGCGCATCATCGGGGTCGGATCGGCCGCCGGCGACGATCAGGCCGGCTGGCTGGTGGTGCAGGCGCTGCGGCGCACCCCCTTGGCGCAGCGCTGTGGGCGCGGCACCCGCATGCTCGCGCTGGACCGGCCGGGCGTGCAGCTGATCAGCCAGCTGGAGGGTGCCGACGCCGTGATATTGATCGACGCGATCCGCAGTGGCGCCGCGCCGGGCACGATTCACCGGATCGACGATCTAGCGCGGATCGAGGCCGATCTGCTGGTCTCCTGCCACGGCCTTGGCCTGGCCGCGACGCTCGAGCTTGCCCGGGCGCTCGACGTCATGCCCGCAACGCTGTTGCTCTACGGCATCGAGATCGACCCCGCAACGACGGGGGCCGCGCCCAGCAAGATGGTGACCGAGGCGGCCGACTTGCTGGCGCACCGGATCGTCGAGGAACTGCCGTTGCACGCGGCCAGCGAGAGCGCACCGGCGGGCGTGCCCTGACGCGGGCAGCACCGGCCGGCAGCGCACCGGCGAGCGAACGGCTGCTACTTCAAGGCCTCGTTGACGATCGTCTGCGCCTGCTCCTGAATGGAGAGCAGATGATCGCGCCCGCGGAAGCTCTCCGCGTAGATCTTGTAGATGTCCTCGGTGCCCGAGGGACGCGCGGCGAACCAGCCATGCTCAGCGATGACCTTCAGACCGCCGATCGCCGCCCCGTTGCCCGGTGCCTGCGTGAGGATCGCCTCGATCGCCTCGCCCGCCAGCTCCTTGGAGCGCACGCGCTCGGGCGTGAGTCGCGCCAGCGCCTTCTTTTGCTCGGGCTTGGCCGGCGCATCGATGCGCTCGAAAACCGGGTCGCCGAATTGCCGCGCCAGTCCGCGATACACATCGCCCGGATCGCGGCCCATGCGCGCGGTGATCTCGGCCGCCAGCAATGCCAGGGCGATGCCGTCCTTGTCGGTGGTCCACACCGTGCCGTCCTTGCGCACGAGCGAGGCCCCGGCGCTCTCCTCGCCGCCAAAGCCCAGCGAGCCGTCGAGCAGGCCGTCGACAAACCACTTGAAGCCGACCGGTACCTCGTAGAGCCGGCGGCCGCTTTGCGCGGTGACGAGATCAATCATGCGGCTGCTGACGATGGTCTTACCCACGCCCGCGTCCGGGCGCCAGCCGGGCCGATGGCCAAACAGGTAATGGATCGCCACTGCCAGGTAGTGGTTGGCCGGCAGCAGGCCGACGCTGGGCGCCACGATGCCGTGCCGGTCGTGATCGGTATCGCAGGCAAAGGCGATGTCGTAGCGGTCCTTCAAGCCGATCAGGCCATGCATGGCATAGGCCGAGGACGGATCCATCCGGATCTTGCCGTCCCAGTCCACTGTCATGAAGCGAAAGGTCGGATCGACCTCGTCGTTGACCATCGAGAGGTTCAAGCCGTAGCGCTGGGCGATCGCCGGCCAGTAATGGACCCCCGCGCCACCGAGCGGATCCACGCCCATGCGGATGTTGGCCGACCGGATGCACTCCATGTCGAGCACATTGCCAAGGTCGCCAACGTACGCCTCCACGTAATCGTGCTGGTGCGTGGTCGCGCAGCGCAGCGCCTGCTCGTAGGACATGCGGCGCACGCCCTTGAGGCCCTGCTGCAGGATCTCGTTGGCCCGGGCCTCGATCAGACTCGTTACCTGCGTGTCCGCCGGGCCGCCATTGGGCGGGTTGTACTTGAAGCCGCCGTCGTTGGGCGGATTGTGCGACGGCGTGATGATGATGCCGTCGGCCAGCCCGCGCGCGCGTCCGTGGTTGTAGGTCAGGATCGCGTGGGACAGGACGGGCGTGGGAACGTACTCGCCGCGCGCCGCGATCATCACGTTGACGCCGTTGGCCGCGAGCACCTCGAGCGCGCTGGCAAGCGCCGGCTCCGACAGTGCATGCGTGTCGATGCCCAGAAACAGGGGCCCGTCGATACCCTGCTGCGCGCGGTACTCGCAGATCGCCTGGCTGATCGCCAGCACGTGCCACTCGTTGAAGCTGCCGTGAAAGGAGCAACCGCGATGCCCCGAGGTGCCGAAGGAGACCCTTTGCTCCGCGACCTGCGGATCCGGCCGATTCGCATAGTAGGCCGTGATCAGCCGCGGCACATTGACCAACATCGCTGCCGATGCCGGCTTGCCGGCGTTGGGACTGAGATTTTCGTTGCTCATGAGTACTCTTCGAGAGTTAGCCGGCGGGTTCCATTTCGGGGCGGTACTGTCCTTTGCGCGCGGCCGCATTGAGCCGGGCGCGCAGGCACAGCGCCTCCTGCGCGGCCTTGACGTTTTCCGGCCGGCCGCGCCAGGCATCGAGCACCGGCTGCTGCAAGGCCCGCGCGTAGGAAAACGACAGCCCCCAGGGCGCCCGCATCGATGCGGCGTTCATCGCGTTCAGATTGGCCGTCGCCTGGGCCGGGGTCTGCCCGCCGGAGAGGAAGTTGATGCTCGGCACCGCGGCCGGAACGCTGCGCCGCAGCACCTTGAGGGTCTCGCGCGCAACCTCTTCGGGTCCGGCCTTGCGGGCGCAGTCCTTGCCCGGCACGACCATGCTGGGCTTGAGCAGCATCGACTCCAGGACCACCTTGTGTCGCTGCAAGGCGTGAAAAACGGCCTGCAGCACGGCCTCGGTGACCTCGGAACAGCGCTCGATGCTGTGGTCGCCGTCGAGCAGGACCTCGGGCTCGACGATGGGCACGAGGCCCTGCTCCTGGCAGATGGCGGCGTAGCGCGCGAGCACTTCGGCGTTGACTGCCATTCCCAGGGTGGTCGGGTTGCGCGCGCTGACCGGGTAGACCTCGCGCCACTTGGCAAACCGCGCACCGAGCGCCTTGTAGCCCCGCAACCGCTCCGCCAGGCCGTCCAGGCCCTGGGTGACCAGATCGCCCGGTGCATTGGCAAGCGCGGTGGTTCCCTTGTCGACCTTGATGCCGGGCACGATCCCCTGGCGCTGCGCCGCCAGCGGCAGCGCCGTGCCGTCGTCGGCCTTCTGGCCCAGCGTTTCCTCGAACAAGATCACGCCGCTCAGGTACTGGCCCAGCCCCGGCGCGGTGAGCAGCAAGGAGCGATAGGCCCGCCGGTTCTCCTCGGTCGACTCGATCCCGACCGGCTGAAAACGCTTGGCGATCGTCGGCTGGCTCTCGTCGGCCGCGAGGATGCCCTTGCCCTCTTGCACCAGGTCGCGGACCGTTGCCTTCAATTCCTCGTCTGTGCTCATGTGAAGCCCCTGCGGTCCCCGGTGCGACATGCTGCGTCAGGACCTTTTGACGCTGGTGAGGTCGAGCCTATGACTTGTACGGCCGCGCGCCTTGACCCTGGTCAACGTAGCGGCCCGGACTGGACGGCGCCCGTCGCCTAGCCGCCGTACAGGCGCCGCAATTCGGTCTTGAGCAGCTTGCCGGTGGCCGTGTGCGGCAGGCTCTCGACGATGATGACCGCATCGGGTTCACACCATTTGCCCACCTTGCCGCGGTAGAACGCGCGGATCTCCTCCGCCGTGGCGGAGGCGCCAGGCTTGAGCACCGCGACGATGACCGGCCGCTCGCCCCATTTTTCATCGGGGCGGCCGATCGCGGCGGCCTCGCGCACCGCCGGATGGGCGATGGCGACATTCTCCAGGTCGATCGAGCTGATCCACTCGCCGCCGGACTTAATCACGTCCTTGGTCCGGTCGACGATCTTCACAAAGCCCTCGGCATCGATGGTAGCCACGTCCCCGGTGTCGAACCAGCCGGGTTCCTCATGGGCGGGGACGGGATCTTGCCGGAAGTACCCACTGCAGATCCAATAGCCATGGACCTTCAGGCTGCCGAAGCTCACTGCGTCGAAGGGCAGATCCTCGCCCGCGGCGTCGACGATCTTGATGTCGACACCAAAAAGCGGCCGGCCCTGCTTGAGGGCGACCGCGGCTCGTTCGGCGGCAGGCAGCGCCTCGGTCTTGCGGGTCGGGCTGTTGATCACCCCCAGCGGACTCATCTCGGTCATGCCCCAGGCGTGAATTGTCCGGATACCGAGGCCTTCGAAGGCCTCCATCATGGCCGGAGGACAGGCCGAACCGCCAATCACCACGCGGTCGAGCTTGGACGGACGCTTGCCCGTCTCCTTGATATGGGCCAGCAGATTGAGCCAGACGGTGGGCACGCCTGCCGTGATGGTTACGCCTTCGGTTTCCATCAGCGAGGTCAGGCTCGGGCCATCGAGGTGGGGGCCCGGCATCACCAGCTTGCACCCGGACACCGGCGCGGCATAGGGGATGCCCCAGGCGTTGACGTGGAACATGGGCACGACCGGCAGCATCGCGTCGCGGGCCGTCAGCGCAAATGCATCGGCGAAATTGACCGCCATCGAATGGAGCACCGTCGAGCGATGGCTGTACAGGACGCCGCGTGGATTGCCGGTCGTTCCCGAGGTGTAGCACAGCGCGGCGGCGCTGTTTTCGTCGACTACCGGCCAGTCGAAGGTATCGGGCTGACCGGCCAGCAGCTCCTCGTAGCACAGCGCCTTGGGCAGCGTGGTCGAGGGCATGTGGGCCCGGTCGGTCATGAGGACGAAGCCGCGGACCTTGGGCAGCTTGTCTGCAAGACCTTCGAGCAGCTTGACGAAGGTCAGGTCGGTGAAGATATAGCGATCCTCGGCATGATTGATGATGTAGGTGATCTGCTCGACGAACAGCCGCGGATTGACCGTGTGACAGACGGCGCCGATGCCCGAGACGGCGTAATAGAGCTCCACATGCCGATAGCCATTCCAGGCCAAGGTGCCGACGATGTCGCCTTCGCCGAGGCCAAGGCCGCGCAGCGCGTTGGCGAGCTGCCTTGCCCGCCTAGCCATACCGACATAGGTATACCGGTGGATCGGGCCCTCGACGGTCTTGGAGACGATCTCGCAGTCGCCGTGGTACTTCGCCGCGAACTCCAGCAGCGAGGGAATGACCAGCGGCACGTTCATCATCTGTCCGAGCATCGGGACTTCCCTCCTGTCGTTGTTCTCGTTGGCGATCGATCGGCGCAAGCGCAGTATTCCACCATGGCGCACCAGCGGCAAGCCAGGCGCCGCCGACCCCGCCTCAGGCGCGCTCGAGGATCAGCGCGATTCCCTGGCCGACGCCAATACACATCGTACACAGCGCGTAGCGTCCCTTGGTGCGGTGCAGCTCGTTGATCGCGGTCGTCGCCAGCCGCGCGCCGCTGGCGCCCAGCGGATGGCCGATGGCGATGGCGCCGCCGTTGGGGTTGACGCGCGGATCGTCATCGGCCAGGCCCAGTTGACGCAGCACCGCCAAGCCCTGTGCGGCAAACGCCTCGTTGAGCTCGATGACATCCATCTGCTCCAGGCGCATCCCCGCGAGCTCGAGCGCCTTGCGCGTGGCCGGAACCGGCCCGATGCCCATGATGCTGGGCGCAACGCCCGCCGTTGCCATACCGACCACGCGTGCCCGCGGCGTCAAGCCGTTGCTCCCGGCGGCCGACTCGCTCGCCAGCAGCAGCGCGCAGGCGCCGTCGTTGACGCCCGAGGCGTTGCCGGCGGTGACCGTGCCGTCCGGGCGCACGATCGGCTTGAGCGCGGCCAGCGCCTCCAGGGAAGTGGCCCGCGGATGCTCGTCGCGGGCAACCACTACGGCTTCGCCCTTCTTCTGGGCAAGCGTCAGCGGCACGATCTCGGCATCGAAGAACCCGCTCTGCTGCGCGCGCAGCGCCTTTTGCTGCGAGGACAGGGCCATCTTGTCCTGATCCTCCCGGCCGATGCCGAACTGCTGGGCGACGTTCTCCGCGGTCTCGGGCATGGAGTCCACACCGAAGCGCTGGCGCATCAAGGGGTTGACGAAGCGCCAGCCGATGGTGGTGTCGTAGACGGCATTGGTGCGCGCAAAAGCGGTGTCGGCCTTGGGCATCACGAACGGCGCCCGGCTCATGCTCTCGACGCCGCCGGCGATCACCAGCTGCGCCTCGCCGCAGCGGATCGCGCGCGCCGCGCTGCCCAACGCGTCGAGCCCCGAGCCGCACAGGCGGTTGACCGTGCTGCCGGGCACCTCCTGCGGCAGGCCGGCCAGCAGCAGGCTCATGCGCGCGACGTTTCGATTGTCCTCGCCCGCCTGGTTGGCGCAACCCAGGATCACGTCGCCCACGCTCGCCCAGTCGACCCGGGCATTGCGCGCCACCAAGGCGCGGATCGGCGCGGCCCCCAGATCGTCGGGGCGCACCGACGCGAGGGACCCGCCATAGCGGCCAAAAGGGGTTCGGACGGCGTCGCAGACGAACGCGTGCAGGTTCATGGAGTTGGACCGTGGCTGGGGTTTGCAGCGGCGGCGCCGATGCCCGGGTCCAGCGCGATGAAGCGCGCCAGGTGGTAATCCTCGTCGCCGAGCTCGTGATCGATCATCACCAGGCGCTTGGCGTAGTG
>Ga0209415_10009014_pt1 | contig 17187 bp, 11 predicted proteins | sample PeaSoiSIISIP2007_FD_187696 | JGI IMG/M metagenome (GOLD analysis project Ga0209415, IMG submission 187696) | Peat soil microbial communities from Weissenstadt, Germany - SII-SIP-2007 (SPAdes) (version 2) | ecosystem: Environmental > Terrestrial > Soil > Wetlands > Peat | place: Germany... | reverse complement strand
CTTGTCCGCTTCGGGCGACCTACCACGTTCGGCGGACAAGAATGTCCGCGCTCCTACGCGCGACCTGAATAGTTACGGCTGTTTTTCACGCTCGGCCCAACTTCCTGTCCAGGCACTGGCGCAGGGTCTGGAGAAGAGCCGTGGTCGTGCAGGGCTTAGTGATAAGGTAGCTTTTGGTTCGCAGCAGGAACTCATTGTCGCTGCCGATCACGTCCGCGCTGTAACCACTCATGAAAACCGCAGGCAGCCCAGGCTTCCGAGGCCAGAGTTGTTCGGCCAACTCGCGGCCGTTCAGGTCGCCGGGCATCACGATGTCGGTGAGGAGCAAAGCGATCTCCTCTGGCTGCCGGGCCCAGACTTCCAGCGCTTCGCGGCCGGAACTCGCTTCGCAGACCTTGTAGCCGTACGTTTCCAACACCCGGCGCGTCACCGTCCGCACCGCGTAATCGTCTTCGACCAGCAGGATGGTTTCGGCGCCTCCCCGGGGCATCAACTCTGCGGGTTGCGCCGCCTTTGGCGCGCCCGGTGGGGGGATGGCAGGCAAGAAGACCTTGAAAGTGGCGCCCGTCCCAAGCTGGCTGGACACTTCGATCCAGCCGTGGTGCTGCTTGACGATCCCATGGACCGTCGCCAACCCCAAACCGGTGCCCTGGCCCGGCTCCTTAGTGGTAAAGAACGGTTCGAAAATCAGGGGCAGATGTTCTGGCGCAATCCCGGTACCCGTGTCGCTCACGCTGAGGCACAAGAACATCCCCGCGCGGGCTTGGGGCGATTTCAGGGTTGCTCCCTCGTTCAGGGCAACGCGCTCCGTAGTGACCCGCACCTGGCCGCCGCGGGGCATCGCGTCCCGGGCATTGACCGCAAGATTCAGGAGGACCTGTTCAATCATGCCCGCATCGGCCTGCACAAAGGACGACTCCTTCTCGTAATCGCAATCCAATCGGATGTTCTCGGGAATGAGACGCTTCAGCATTTTGATCATGTTCTTGACCAGATCATTCACCAGGAGCGGCTGAGGTTGCGGGATTTGTTTGCGGCTGAAGATCAGCAACTGGCGAGTCAGGATGGCAGCCCGTTGGGCGGCGACGAGGATCTGTTTTAGGCCCTCGTCGGCTGGTGCGCTAAGCTGGTCCGGGGCCATTAACAGAAGTTCGGCATTGCCCCTGACCACCGCCAGCATGTTGTTAAAGTCGTGGGCCACACCCGCGGCGAGTTGGCCGATCGCTTCCATCTTCTGAGATTGGCGAAGCTGCGCCTCGAGCCGCCGCTGCTCCGTGACGTCGCGAAAGGTCCAGATTCTCCCGTAATAAGTCCCGTCCTTGCCCACCACCGGCGACGAGTACCGGTCGAGGATGGTGCCATCCTTAAGTTCGATTTCATCCCGGCTAATCTCGTTCGGATAAGCGTACAGATACTCCACCTTCTCAACGAACGCCTGGGGGTCCTTCACCTGCGCCATCGCAAATTGCAGTTGTGTGCGATCGTCAACCGTGCTCGCAACCTCCGGGGGAATCTTCCACAATTGGAGCATCCGCTGGTTTTGAAGGATCTGCCTGCCCTCGCGATTCACGACCAGAATGCCATCCAGAGACGAGTTGACCTGCGCTTCGAGGAAAGCCGTCTTCCAGCGCAACTCGGCCTCGGCCTGGTGTTGGGCACTAAGTGAGTTCACAAACCAACCCCTCGCCGGCCAGCGCTTCGGCCGCCAGCTCGCGGTCTCTTAAATTGTCCTCTAAGAATAAAATCCGAAGGCGTTCCTTCATGGCTAAATCAAGGTTGTGGATGGCAGGTTTTTTCCCGGGCAGCTTCTACACCAAAGGAATGGCTGGAGCACTGCTCCAGCCATTCCCTGGCCGCGCGCCCTTGCCCCTCACGCGAACGAAACCCGGTTGCATGGTTTTGCCCGCCACGCGAAACCTGGTTGTGTGCCCTTGCCCCTCACACCAGTCGCACGCTCGCACAACGCGGGGCAAAGGGATATAGCCTCAAAGGGTGAGATGAGGCAAATTTTGAGGTTAACCCGGAGCCGGCCGCGATCGCCGGCTAGAGTTTGGCAATACCGGCCTTGATGGCGTAGCGGATGAGGTCCGATTGCTTGTGGAGGTTCAATTTAGCCATCACCCGGTTACGGTGGGCGTGGATAGTATTGACGGACAAGCCCAGCAGGGCGGCGATTTCCTTGGTGCTGCCCCCTTCGGCTATGAGTTGCAGGACTTTCCTCTCCTGCCCAGTGAGCGCCACCGGGGCGGTTCCACGTCTCCGCGCGCTCCCTTTTCTCACGAGACTTGCCTCCACGACGAAATGGGCGATCGCCGGGCAGAGATAGTAGCGTCCGGCATGGACCTCGGTCACGGCGTCAACCACGTTCCGGGTGGCGGTCTCCTTGGTCAGGAATCCCCGCGCCCCGGCCGACATGGTCGCCTCCACCATGGCCTTGGTGTCGTGCAGGCTCAGCATGATGATCTTCGCGCCCGGCGACGTCCTCAGCAGCTCTCTGGTGGCTTCGATCCCATTCAGTTTAGGCATGGTGATATCGAGGATGAATACATCGGCGGGTTTCTTCCTCGCCATCTCGAGGACTTCCATGCCGTCGGCGGCCTCGCCGACGATGGCGATGTCTTTTCCGCTCCGTTCAATGGCCACCCGCAACCCGTCGCGGACCACCGGGTGATCATCGGCGATGACGACGCGAATGCTCATAGTGGCAGCCTCACGCTCAGCGTGGTTCCCTTGTCTGGCGCGGAGTCAACGGTGAGAGCGCCTCCGGCGGAGACGCTCATTTCCCTCATGATGCGAAGGCCTAATCCACACGCTGCCGCCGCCCTTTTGTTGCGCGGATCGAATCCCTTTCCGTCATCACGAACCGTTAGCGCGATTTCCTCTTTCGAGGTGTTCAGCTCCACGTCCAGCCGTTTCGCACGACCATGCTTGATGGCATTGGTCACCGCCTCCTGCGCCACCCGGAAAAGGACCATGGCGGCGTTGGCCTCCGGTCGGAGCTGCCTCCCGGTCGCTCGGAAATGGATCCGCAAGCCCCGCTGCGTGGTAACCTGAGAGAAGAATTCCTTCAAAGCAGGACGCAGTCCGAGGACATCGAGTGCCGGCGGCCGAAGCTCAACGGCCAGCCGCTTCAGGCAGGCCACCGATTGGTCAAAGAGCTTCCGGGTCCGCTTCATCCACTTGAGCGCTTCCCCAACTTCCCCGGACCGTAGATCCTGTTGGATCGCGTCAAAATGGGCTGAAATCCCCACCGCCATCGAGCCCACGTCGTGATGCAAAGCGGCCGACACCCGGCTCCGCTGCTCCTCCTGGGCCGCGACGATTCTCTGGGACAACATGCGCGCCTGCTTCTCCGCCTGCTTGCGCTGCGTGACATCTGCGAATACCGCCAGGAAGTGTTCCCTCTTCGCAGAGCATACGGAGACCGAAAACCACCTCTTCAATTGTGTGGAGTAAAACTCAAACCGCTCTGGCTGGCCGGAGAGGGCCGCCCGCCCACACCGATCCAATAATTCCCGATTGGCCTCGCCGAAGCCCCGGACGGCTTTCATCCCCTTCTGCCCGACAACATCCCCCAGACCAGTCAATCTCTTGAACGCTTGGTTGACCTGAAGATAGATGCACTCCCGCGGCTGGCCGTTCTCGATCAGCATCCGGCAAAAGGCCACGCCCTCCACCATGTTCTCGACGAGGAACTCGTAGCGCATTTCGCTTTCCCCCAGCGCCTTCTGCGCTCGCTGACGGTCGCTGAGATCGCGCACGAGCTTGGAAGCCCCCACGATCTTCCCCGAGGCCTCCCTAACCGGTGAAATCGTGAGCGAAACCGGCAGCGGCGTTCCGTCCTTCTTCAGCCGGGTGGTTTCGAAGTGCTGGACGCGCTGGCCCTTCCACACCTTTCCCAAAATGGCCGCTTGTTCCGCCTTACGGTCTTCAGGGCAAAGCAGCCCAATGTTTTGGAAGACGACTTCTTTCGCGCGATAGCCAAAGCACCGCTCGGCTGCCCGGTTCCACGTCAGTATTGTGCCGTCGAGGCCTGCGCTGATGATCGCGTCATTGGAGGACTCGATAATCGCCGCCAGCCGCTGGAGGCTCGCCTCGGCCTGCTTGCGCTCGGTGATATCTTGCGCCGTCCCGATAAGGCCCACGAGTTGGCCCTCTTCGTCCCGGAGGGGACGGGCGACCTCCTGGATAGCCTTCAGCCCGCCCCGCGGGGTCACGATGCGGTATTCGATGTCGAGCGGCCGTCCCGCCGCGCGGGCTTTGGCGCCCACCCGCAACACCCGTTCCCGGTCCTCGGGGTGGACACAAGCCACAAAGGCTTCATGCGTGCCGCCAAACTCCGACTTCTTCAAGCCGAAGATACGGTGGAGCTCTTCTGACCAGGCTACCTGGTTGGCGCGGGCGTTGAAGGACCAACTGCCTATTCGCGCCACCCGCTGCGCCTCCTCGAGTTCGCTTTGGCTCTTGCGCAAGGCCTGCTCCAACTGCTTGCGCTCGGTGATATCTTCGGCCAGCCCGGCAATGCGGACGGGACGCCCCTGCGTATCGCGCACCGGGTAGCCGCGGGCCAGAATCCAGCGTATCGCCTCGTCGGGACGCACGATGCGGTATTCGCGCGTGAACCGGTTACCGCGGTCGCGCGCCACTTCCGCTTCGATGCCGGGCCGGTCCTCGGGATGGATTGCCTCAAGCCAACTCATCGGCCGGCGCAAGAGACTGTCACAACTGCGGCCGAAGATCTCTTCATAACCGGGGCTGACGTAAAACACCTGCCGCTGGTTCGCCGACGCCAGCCAGAACACCTGGTGGATGTTCTCCGTCAGCTCTCGGATAAGCGCTTCCTGGCCCCGCAGATCCTCTTCCAACCGCGCGCCCGCGGCAGTCTGGCCTTCCAGGTTTTCCGCGCGCGCGGCGCGGCTATCCGCTCGCCGGCGGTCTGGTGCTCCCGGCCCCTCAATCGGCGGCGTCATGGGCACTCCGGGTTCATAAACTGGAAAGTAGCACGTTTATGCTGCGGTCACCAGTCGGTTCAAAAAAGGGCCGCGCAAGGTCCAAATGGGTCCCTATTGCTGGTTCAAAAATCCCCCGGCCTGGGGTCTGGGTTCAATAGTCTGACATCATTAGTCCTGACAATATTCAAAATATCTGCTGAGCGGCGGCATTTTCAAGTTCGCCAGGCCAGATGCCCGAGCCTCATCGGCGATCACCCCACGAATACTCTTGTTGGCAGCCTCACGCGCACCGTGGTTCCCTTGCCCGGCCGGGAGTCAACGGTGAAAGCCCCTCCGGCGGAAGCGGCCATTTCCCGCATGAGGCGCAGGCCCAACTCAGACGTTCGTTGCGCCTTTTGTTTCGCCGAATCGAATCCCTTTCCATTATCTCGAGCCGTCAGCCGGATTTCCGCTTTCGAGGTCGTGAGGTCGACGTCCACTTGCTTCGCGTGGCCATGCTTGATGGCATTGGTCACCGCCTCCTGCGCCACCCGGAACAGAATCGTGGCGGCGTTGGCCGTCACTCGGTTTCCCCTCTCGGCCGCTCTGAAATGAATCCGGACGCCCCGGTGCTTTGTAATCTCAGAGAAGTATTGCCTCAAGGCCGGGCTCAGCCCGAGGATATCGAGCGCCGGTGGCCGTAGTTCAACGGCCAGCCCCTTCAGGCGGGCCACCGATTTGTCAAACAGCGTCCGGGTCCGCGCCAGCCACTTGAGCGCTTTCCCGGGTTCCTTGGAGCGCAGATCCTCTTCGATCGCGTCAAGATAAGCTGAAATCCCTACCGCCATTGAACCCACGTCGTGGTGCAAAGCGACCGACACCAGCCTCCGCTCCTCCACTTGAGCCGCGGCGATTTTCTGAGAGAAAACCTGGGCCCTCTTCTGCGCCTGCTTGCGCTCCGTGATATTGTCGGATACGGCAGGCACGCGCTGCGCCCAGCCGTCGAACGGATGAATGTGCTTGTCAGCCAACGTTCTATACATGCTGGGGCAGGATTGCCCCAAAGGCGCTCGCCGGCTAGAGGGCAAGAATCCCGTCTTGGTGTCAGCCGGTTCCGCCGGCGTCTGTGGGGAATTTTACCTACTCGACCAAGCCGTGCTTTAACGCATAGCGCGCCAGTTCGACATTGGTCCCGAGGCCCAACTTCCTGGAAATGCGGCTGCGATAGGTGGCCACCGTTTTCTCGCTCAGGGCAAGGTCGGTGGCGGCTTCCTTGATGGTCTTGCCGCTGGCTACCATCCGCAAGACCTGCAGCTCCCGGCTGGAGAGACTCTCGTGCGGGGCCTGTTCGCCGCGGCCGCCGAGCATGGCCGCCAGTCTCTCGGCTAGCGAAGCCGTGACGTATTTCCCGCCGGCCAGGGCCTTTTTCACCGCGGCCAGCACTTCATCCGAAGCGCGGCTCTTATTCAAGTAGCCCGAAGCGCCCAGTTTGAGCGAGCGGATGGCGAATTCCTCCTCCGGGTATTGGCTCAGGACGACCACCGGCAGGCCCGGGCGAAGCCGCTTGAGTTCCTCGAGTACCTCCAGCCCGCTGCGGCCCGGGAGGTTAATGTCGAGTAGCGCAATGTCCCATTCCCGGGCCATCACCCGCTCAAGGGCGGCTTGTGAGGTCTCGGCCTCGCCGGCCTCCAGCCCGGGAAACTCGTCCGCGAGGACCTCTTTAAGGCCTCGCCGGACGATCTCGTGGTCATCCACTATCAAGACGCGCATTATCTTGGCTCTCCCGCCTGCAGCCACACTGGCCGCCGCCTCCTGAGCTGTCCGCGCAGCCACCCACTTGCTGCCCCGCTGGGTCGTTCACCGTGGCGTCTCGGCTGACGACCAGCGCCTCAAACATACTCCGCATTTGGACAAACCTCCATTGAGAGCGTAAGTTCGAAGGTGAGCCCGAGGAAAGCAGAAATCCCTACTGCCGGCTGCTGGCGGTCCCGCGCTAGTTCCCCGTGGCCAGCCCGCCCCGACCCTCCCGGGAAACCATGACCACCCCGGACCCAGTCGTGGTTGGTTCCTATGACTATGGCATAGTCGGGCTTTCCATTGTGATAGCGGTAGCGGCCTCATTCGCCGCATTCGATCTTGCCGGTCGTGTAACCGCCGCCCGTGGTCGCAGCCGCAACGCCTGGCTGCTCGGCGGCGCCATGGCGCTGGGAATCGGGACCTGGTCCATGCATTACGTTGGCATGGTCGCCTTCAAGCTGCCCCTCCCGGTTTCCTACCACTGGCCCACGGCGCTGCTCTCTTTTCTGCCCAGTTTGTTCGCTTCGGGCGCAGCCCTATGGGTCGTCAGCCGGCCCACCATGGGAGTCCCTCGCGCCTGGCTCGCCAGCGTCTTCATGGGCGGCGGCATCGCCGCTCTGCACTACACGGCCATGGACTCGATGCGCCTGCAGGCCATGTGTCACTACTCTCCGCCGCTCGTGACGCTCTCGGTCCTGCTCGCCATCGCCGGCTCGTTGGTCTCTCTCTGGTTGATGTTTCTGTTGCGTGATGATGCCCTCCGCCCGGCTTGGCGCAGGATCGGCAGCGCCCTGTTGATGGGCGCGGCGATCGCCGGCATGCACTACACCGGCATGGCCTCGGTGAGCTACACTCCCACGCCCGCCCTTCCGGACCTCTCCCATTCCCTGGGCGTCTCCTACCTCGGCGTGGCCGGCATTACCGTCGTCAGCCTCATGGTTCTCATTGTGGCTATGCTCGGCTCCCTGGTTGATCGGCTTCAAAGGCAACATGCCCAACTCCGCGCCCTCTCCACTCAGCTTCGCTCCGCGCGCGAGGATGAGGCGGGCCGCATCGCCCGCGAGATCCATGACGACTTGGGCCAAAAACTGACCGGCCTGAAAATGGATTTGCTCTGGACGGAGCGCAAGCTCGGCGAATTGGAACGTTCTCCGGCCATCAATCCCATTCTCGATCGGGTTGTCGGGGCCACGGAACTCGTCGAGAACATTAGTGGGGCGGTTCAGCAGATAGCCTCAGACCTCCGGCCCGACGTCCTGGACCAACTCGGAATCGGACCGGCGCTCCGGTTCGAAGCCCGCCGTTTTCAAGAGCGAACGACCATTGCTTGCGAAGTCCACCTCCCCACCCCCGCCCCCGTTCTGTCTTCCGAGCTGTCCATCGCGCTCTTCCGAATTTTCCAGGAATGCCTCACCAACGTCGCCCGCCATGCCCACGCCGCCAGGGTCCAAGCGGAACTGCAACTGCAAGACGATTGGTTAATTCTGTCCGTCCATGATGACGGCCGAGGCATCACGAATGCCGAACTCACCAGCCCTCAATCCCTCGGCTTGTTGGGCATGAAGGAACGCGCCGCCCTTCTCGGCGGAGAGATCCACTTCCACCGAAGACCCGGCGGTGGCACCACCGTCACCGTTCGCCTGCCGCTGAAAAACCCAAACAACGCCCATTCTGTTCACCGGTCACGCGAAGGGGATTAGGAGCAGGATTAGGATTACGCTTAGGCTACCTTAGGATTACGATTAGGCTACCCAAAGGGGTGAAATGCACCGCCGGGCGCAAGAGGTGGCGGCCGGGCTGGGGACGCCGCTGGATTTGACGGCTATGCGATTGCTCTTATCTTAAGAGCCAACATGGTTAATATGAATCGTCAAGCGGCTGGGACTGTGCCCGGCTTAGCCTGCAGCGCCCTTCTGTGCGGGGCGTTGCTGAATTGCTTGGCCCTGGCCGTCTGGGGGGCCGAACCCGTGGTCCCCAACTGGCCCGGGTTTCGGGGGCCCAATTGTTCGGGTGTCGCCGACGGCGCCAGGCCGCCGGTGAAGATCAGCCCCACCAACGCCGTGCTGTGGGTCACCGAGGTGCCTTGGTCTCCGTCGTCTCCGTGCGTATGGGGGGAACGGATTTTCCTGACGACCTTCGCCGAGGACCAACTCCAGACGCGGGGTTATGACCGGCGCAGCGGACGGTTGTTATGGTCCCGTGGGGCCAAGGCCGAGAAGCTTGAGCCGTTTCACAAAACGGAGGCTAGCCCCGCGGCGGCTACGCCGGCGACCGACGGCCGGCATGTGGTGAGTTACTTCGGTTCGCTCGGCTTGGTCTGCCAGGACCCGGAAGGCAAGGAACTCTGGCGCCATCCCCTGCCCGTGGCGCTGAGCGGCGGCAGTTTCGGCTCGGGCACCTCGCCGGTCATCGCCAGGAACCTGGTGATTCTGAACCGGGACCAGGACCGAAACTCGTCGTTGCTGGCCATCGACGTCGAAACCGGCAAAACCGTCTGGGAAGCACCGCGCCCGGAGGCCAGCGGGAGCTTTGGCACGCCCATCATCTGGGAGAACGAGGGGGTGGAGCAGGTGGTGACGCCCGGCTGCGTGCGCTTGAAAGGCTATGAGCTGAGGAGCGGCAAGGAGCAGTGGATGGTGACCGGGGTTACCTGCTTTGCCTGCACGACGCCGGTCCTCGGCGACGGGCTGCTGTTTTTCGCGGGCTGGGCGCCGGGCAAGTCCGATGCGCCCTGGCCTTCCTGGGACAATTTCCTGGCACAGTACGACAAGAACAAGGATGGGGAGATAACGTTCGACGAGTTTCCGGAGGGGCAACGGGATTTCATGACGGGCCTGGATGTGAACCACGACGGCAAAATCACCAAGGCGGACTGGGACCTCATTGAGGCCCAAAACGCCAAGGGCGAGAACGTGCTGGTCGCCGTCGGACCGGGCGGGCGCGGCGACATCACGCAGACGCACGTGCGCTGGAGATTCAAGCGGGGATTGCCCTACGTGGCCTCGCCCCTGTTCTACGAGGGGCGCGTGTATCTCATCAAGGAGGGCGGGTTATTGTCTTCGTTCGATGCGAAAACGGGCAACCCGTACTATGTGCAGGAGCGGTTGGGCGCCTCGGGCAACTACTATTCGTCGCCGGTGGCCGCCGACGGGCGAATCTATTTGGCGTCGGTGTCTGGCACGGTGAGCGTGGTGAAGGCGGGAGGGGACAAGCCGGAGATTCTGCACCAGGCGTCCTTTGACGAGCGCATTTTCGCCACGCCGGCGTTGGTTGGCGAGCGGCTCTACCTGCGCACTCACGGCAAACTTTACGCCTTCGGGGCTGAGGCTGGACGTGAGAGCGGCAGGTGAGGGAAAGGAAGAAGGAAGAAGGATAAAGGCTAAAGTTTCGCAGCCCGGCGCGGCCGGAACCAAAGGGTCGGAGGATGGGGGCAGAACCCCGAACCTTGAACCTCGAACCTCGAACCTGACCCATTACCTTTCGTCTTCGCTTGCAGGGACCTCGGGTTGGGCTATCTTACTTCTATGGCCACAAGCTGCATTCATGATGGAACGCTCGCCAATTGAGATCATGAGAACTCAGTTCCTAACGCTATGACTCCCCAACGCAAGACTGCCCTGCGTAACGCTCCCGGCGGCGGCGCGTCCCCGCTCTCTCCCTTGTTGGCAGCCGGCCAGCCAGTCGACTGGTGGTTTGCGTTCAAGTTTAACGATGAGGCGTTTCCCGGCGACGAGACCAAGGAGCCGGATCCCGGGATCTTCGGCGGCAGCCCGGATCGCTATAAAGACGGGTTTTGCCTGAGCTACGCCTGCGCGAGCAGCGCGAATCCGTCGCTGCAAATGGGTGTCGGGAGCATCTGCGCCTCGGTCAACGATCCGCTGGGCGCGACCTTCAACCAGATTTACCGTGGCACGTGTAATTACGTGCTTTGGAATGACCAGTTCTACGGCAGCCCCATTCCCAGCGAAGACTCTCCGTGGGGCCACGCCAAAGGGGTGTTGGCGTGGGACAACACCGGCGCGGGGTTCGTGATTCAGGTCAGCACGCCCTCCTGGCCGGCTTCCGGCAGCGCCCAGCATCCGCGCGCGAACGACGGCAATACCCTTGGCTGCATCCAGGATGACGACGTGTTGGTGAGCCAGCATTTCTTCGCCTTGAAGCTAACGCCCGCCGACGTGGGTATCGTGCTCGCCGGACTGGCCAATGCCAGCGTGGTGACGAAGCCCGGCGTCCCCCAACTCTTCAATGCGGGCGGTCCCGCCAGTCTCCAGGCGCTCGCCCAAAAACTGGGGGTCGAGTCGAACACCACCACCCTGACCAAGCAGGTGCTGTCCAGCGGGGTCACGTTTATCTCCAAGCCCTCGGCCCTGCACGTGCCGGCCTGGCAGATGGTCTCGGCCCTGCTGGGGGGCGTGCCGCTCCGCGCCGCGACGTGGTGGGCCGCGCCCGAGATTTACTCGACCACGGCCGCGAGTCAAATCGGCTGCTGGTCCCCGGCGCTCGGCGCGGCGGGCGCCGTGCAGATTGCGATTTCCGGCTCCTGGCAGGGCAAAAGCATCGGCCTGCAAGGCGGCGCCACGGCCGCGGGCAACCATGCCAAAGTCGGGGTGTCGACCGACCCACGGAAGACGCTCTGCATCTTCGGCGACATGAACCAGCAAGGCACCCTCAACGCCCAGGGCCCGGAAGGGTGCGCCAGCTCGCAAAACGGCCGGGGCGGCACGTTTTACGTGCTCGACAACGCGCCGCTGTTCGCCAGCCTCACCGCCCTTCTCCAAGGCGCTGCGGCGCCAGTCAAGTAGGACCTTCAGGTGAAGGCAGAAGGAGAAAGGCAGAAGGCTAAAGTGCTTAACCCGGCTACTTCACGAGTTTCGCCGACCGGATGGCGTAGCGCAGACTTCCAGTCTGCTGTATCGCGGATTTCCAATCCGCAGACGCGACCAGGGAGGTACAGCCTGCCGACTGGAAGTCGGCGACACAGCAGGTTGGAAACCTGCGCTACGGAGCCTCGTGAGCGCGTTGCCGCGCTTAGGCTGTGAAATGTCCGGGTCAAGAACCACAATGGCTAATATCGATCGATTGCCAACCGGCGAGGACTTTGCCCGGCTTGCCTCAGTTATGAAGCCTTCCTCGCCCACGCGGCCTGAACCCGACACGTGCGAGGGGGCCTTTCGCACCACCCACTGGAGCGTAGTCCTGGCCGCCCGCGAGCAAGACGGGCCAGCCGCGCGTGAGGCGCTGGCCGACCTATGCGCGACCTATTGGTATCCGCTCTACGCCTTCGTTCGCCGGCAAGGGTTTGCGCCGCACGAAGCCGAGGACCTGACCCAGGGATTCTTCTATCGTTTCCTGCAGGGCAATTCGTTGGTCCGGGTGAATCCCGCGGCGGGCAAGTTTCGTTCCTTTCTATTGGCTTGCCTGAAACACTTTCTGGCCAATGAACGAGATCGCGCGCGCTCGCAACGCCGCGGGGGCGGCTGCCCGGCGATTCCCCTGGAAGGTGGCACGGCCGAGACGCGGTATTCCCTGGAGCCGGCAGACGAGGTCACGCCCGAGGTCTTGTTCGACCGCCACTGGGCGTTTGCGGTGCTCGAGCGGACCCTCGAGGCCTTGCGGCAAGAATACGCCGCGCGGGACAAGGGGGTTGCGTTCGAGGACTTGGAAGGCTTCCTGCCTCGCGGCCGCGGCAGCGCCTCCCGAGTCGAACTGGCAGCTAAACACGGAATCAACGTCAACGCGGTCGATGTGGCGATTCATCGGCTGCGCCAGCGCTTCGGCGCTCTGCTGCGCCAGCAGGTGGCGGAGACGGTTTCTTCCGATGAGGAGGTGGATGACGAAATCCGCTACCTCATCTCGGTTCTCGGCGCGTGAGGCCGTCCGCCTGTAAGGTTCTCGCGCAAATCTTTCTATAAGGTTAAGAATGCCCGTGATTTCCGGGAACCACTGTAAAGAATGCGGCGCGCTCATCCCGAGCGGCAGCCCGGACGACCTGTGTGGGAAGTGTCTGCTAGCCCTGGGGCTGGCGCCGCCGCAAGGGGTGAGCCCGGCTGCCGGCCTGGACGCGGATTCTCAGGCCCAGGCCCAAGCCGGCAGGCTGGCGGGCGACCCGAGCGAGCCGTCGTTGACCGCCCCCAAGCCCATCAAAACGCTCACGGTAAACCCTCCGCCGACGGAGGAACCCGGCGACCACATCGGACGGTACAAGCTGCTTGAGAAAATTGGCGAAGGCGGTTTTGGGACGGTGTATGTGGCCGAGCAGAAGGAGCCGGTTAGACGCCGGGTGGCCCTCAAAATCATCAAGTTGGGCATGGACACCCGCCAGGTGGTGGCCCGGTTCGAGGCGGAGCGGCAGGCGCTGGCATTGATGGACCACACCAACATCGCCAGGATCTTCGATGCCGGCGCCACGGCCTCAGGCCGGCCTTATTTCGTCATGGAGTTGGTGCGGGGCACGCCCATCACGCAGTATTGCGACGCCAACCACCTGCCGCCCTTCAAGCGGCTGGGGCTGTTCATCCAGGTTTGCCGGGCCGTCCAGCACGCGCACCAAAAAGGCGTCATCCACCGCGACCTCAAGCCGTCCAACATTTTGGTCACGCTGCACGATGGCGTGCCGGTGCCCAAGGTGATCGATTTCGGCATCGCCAAGGCCACGCAAGCCGACCTGACCGACAAGACACTTTACACCCAGTTCCAGCAATTCATCGGGACGCCGGCGTACATGAGCCCGGAGCAGGCGGAGATGAGCGGGCTAGACATCGATACGCGGAGCGACATTTACAGCCTGGGCGTTCTGCTCTACGAGTTGTTAGTGGGCGCCCCACCGTTCAACCCCAGGGACCTGCTGGCCCGGGGGCTGGACGAGATGCGGCGCACGATCCGGGAGACCGAGCCCATCCGGCCCTCCACCCGGCTGCGCGCCATGGCGCAGGGGGAATTGACCACCACGGCGGAGCGGCGCGGGGCCGACGCGCCCAAGCTCATCAGCCTGCTGCGGGGCGACCTGGACTGCATCGTGATGAAGTGCCTCGAGAAGGACCGGGCGCGGCGCTACGAAACGGCGAACGGGCTCGCCAGGGACATCCAACGCCACCTCGACAACGAGCCGGTGGCGGCCCGCCCGCCCAGCGGGGCGTACCGGGTGCGGAAGTTCGTCCGGCGGAACAAGGTGATGGTTACGGCCGCCGCTACCGTGGCGGCCGTGCTGGTGTTGGGCATCTTTGGGAGCACCTGGGAAGCGCTCCGGGCGAGGCGCGCGGAAAAGACGCAAACCCGTTTGAGCAAAGCGGCGCAAACCGCGCAGGAGCGCGAACAGTCCCAGGCCAGCATGGCCCGCAAGCAACTCCTCCGGCTATCCGTCGCCAATGGGGTGCGGCTCGAGAACGAGGGCGACTGGACGGGCGCGCTCCTTTGGTTTGCTCAATCGCTGCGCCTGGTCCAAGGCGACCCGGACCAGGAGCGGGTCCATCGGCTCCGGTATGCGTCGGTGTTGCAGCACTGTCCGAAACTCCTCCAAGTCCTCTCCAAAACCAACGGTGTTCACTCTGCCGTGTTCAACCCGCGCTTCTACAAGGCCACCTCGGACGTGTATGGCTCCCACACCAACGGTGTGAACTACGCCGTGTTCAGCCCAAACGGAAGGTCGGTCCTCACGATCGGCGATGAGGCCACGCTTTGGGATGCCGCGGCCGGCGAGCCCATCGCTCCGGCCTTGCACCACACGCCTTCAACGGGCAGCCCTGCCGCCTTCAGCTCGGATGGCACTCGCGTGGTCGCCCTCGGACCGGAAACGAACACGGTGCGGGTATATGACGCGCGCACCGGCGAGCCGATTACGCCTCCGTTGGTGCATAGCAACTTCCTCGACCACGCAGCCTTTAGTCCAGATGGCCGCCGCGTGGTCGCGGGTGGCTGGGATACCAATGTGCTGGTGTGGGATGCGGACTCCGGTGCCCGGGTGCTCCCACCGCTCCAGCACACGGGGGTTGTGACCCGGGCCTCGTTCAGCCCGGATAATCGGCGGATACTAACGGCCAGCTTCGACCGGACCGCGCGCCTCTGGGACGCGGCGACGGGCCTGGCGCTTTGCCCGCCCCTGCAACATAAAGATGCCGTCCGGGATGCCGTCTTCAGTCTGGATGGCTGCTACGTCGCTACGGCGAGTGTCGACCAGACGGCTCGATTGTGGGACGCCAACACAGGCCAACCGGTCGGCCAGCCCCTCCATCACCCTAATGCCGTCTATCATGTCTCCTTTAGCCCCGATAATAGCCACCGGCTGCTCACGAGCGGATTGGAGGGGGCTCGCGTCTGGGATCTCGACACGGGTGCGTTTTTGACCTTCAAGCACGTCTCGACTTCAGGCTGGATGCGCTTTCCGCTTTTTAGTCCGAACGGGAAGTTCCTCATCTCGGCCGACAGCGATCACAGCGCGCGGGTCTATGATGCCTTGACCCTCCAACCGCTCGGCCCGGCTTTGCCCCACAATGGGCCAATCTCTCACGCCGCTTTCAGTCCTGACAGCCGCCAGGTGGTCACCGCCAGCGGCGACGGCACGGCGCGCATCTGGGAGATCAACCCACCGGAGGCGCGCGCGGTGTCATCTGCATCTCGCAGCCTGGTGAACCGGGCCGCTTTCAGCCCCGACCGCCGGCGTTTCGCCATCGCCTCCGGTAAGGGCACCGCGCGGCTGGTCGATGCGCTCAACGGAGAGCCTATCGGCCCGGTGCTTCAGCACGATGGACCGGTGCTGCATATTTGCTTCAGTCCTGATGGCCGCTGGCTGGCCACGGGCGGACTCGATGGTACCCTGCGCGTGTGGGACGCGGCCACGGGCCGGCCCGTCGGCTCCCCGGTGAAGCAGAGCGATTGGATTACCTTTGCCTGCTTCAGCCCCGACAGCCGGCGAGTCTGCGCCGTCGCCGGGCAGCGGCTGCAAATCTGGGAGCCCGCCACCGGCCAGCCAACGCCCCTGTTAATGGAGCATAGCGCCATGATTGAATACGCGGCGTTCAGCACCAACGGCCAACGCCTGGTTAGCGTTTGCTCCGACGGAAGCGCACGCGTGTGGAACGTGGAAACCGGAGCAGCCGTAACTCCCGTCTTCGGACACGAACAGGCGGTGTTCCATGCGTCTTTCAGCCCGGATGCCCGATTCGTCGTCACCGCCAGTGGCGACCGAACCGCGCGGGTGTGGGATGCCGAGACCGGTGAATTGGCGATGGTGCCGCTGACGCACGACGCTGCCGTCCAAGCCGCCGCCTTCAACTCCGCCGGGACCCGCATTTTTACGCTGACCGAGGGGGGCCTTTACTCCTGGGACATGCCCTCGGAGGGCCGGCCCGTTGAGGACCTGGCGCTTCAGGCTGCGGTCCTGGCCGGCCGCCGAATCGACCCCACGGGCAGTTTCTCGGACCTCACGCCCGAAGAGAGTCGCAAAGGGTGGCAGCGCCTCCGCTCGAGGCACCCGGCCCGGCTCTATCCTCAGGAGAGGATCGGTCCGGTTGAGGCAGGGCCCGGGAACGCCGAGGCCGGGAAATCTCTGGAAGGGCTCGAGCTGACTCGCCGAACCCCCGAGCGGAATGCGCCGGCCCGCTTTTTCTGCATCGATCTCTCGGCGGCCGTCAACCTGCCTCTCGGTGCCGAGCTGCCTAACATGGCTCATGGGGGGAGCCTCCCGACCCTGCCGCAAGGCCGGCACAAGTTTGGCCAGACCGAATTCGAGATCAGCACCGGCGTCGTTCAATTCGCCAGCCTGTACCTCCAGTTGATGGGCCGTGAGTTCCCGAAAGAGTTCCTCGGCCTCAAGGTGGGCCGCAAGTGCCGCACCCTGCATTTCCTCCACGCCCGCCGGGGGGGTGATTTGAAGGCATTTCTGGCCAGTTATCTGATCCACTTCGCCAACGGGCAAACGTGGGAAATTCCGCTGACCGGCCAGAACCAGGGCGACGTGGGATACCGCGGGGATGAAACCGGGGAGACCAAGGGATCGATCGTCGCCTGGAGGGGGACCAACAGTTTGGGCCGCGTGCGGCTCTTCCAAACCTCCTGGGAGAACCCGCTGCCTGACGTCCCAGTGGAAACCATCGACCTCGTCTCCGGTATGAGTTTCTACCCGGCCTTCCTGGTGGCCATTAGCGTGGAGGACTGACCGGATGCGCAGGAGAGCGCTGTCCCGAAGGGACATCATGGATCCCCTGTAAGGTTTTCCAAGTTTTCCTTCTGTAGAGAATGAGGGCCAACAATAAACGGCCCCCACAAACAACCACAACCTCGGAGGCTTGGCTTCCGAAAAAGAAAGAAAAAGCAGTATGAAAAACATTATGACAAGATTCGGTCTATTCAAAGTCCTCGGCCTCACTCTCGGGTGCGCGGCCCTCGTCCTCGGCGCCATTTACGCGGGCGCGGAGCCGAAGCACGCGGGGCCGGACCATTTTCACGCCCATGGGGGCACGACTTT
>Ga0209415_10009013_pt1 | contig 17189 bp, 18 predicted proteins | sample PeaSoiSIISIP2007_FD_187696 | JGI IMG/M metagenome (GOLD analysis project Ga0209415, IMG submission 187696) | Peat soil microbial communities from Weissenstadt, Germany - SII-SIP-2007 (SPAdes) (version 2) | ecosystem: Environmental > Terrestrial > Soil > Wetlands > Peat | place: Germany... | reverse complement strand
GCGCCCGATCACCAGCGCTTGTGCTGTCCGCTGGCGTGCAGCGCGGCCAGGTAGCGGTTGTACTCGTCGAGCGCCGCGTCCTGGTCGTCGGTCTGGGGCGGGGGGACCCGACGGCCGCCTGCTCCGGGGGAGTCGGCGGCGACCGCCCCGGCCGTCGCCGGCGAGGGGGACGCCGCCGCCGCAGCGGAGCCGGCCCCGTGCCCCGCGCCTCCGGCGGCCGCCGTGGCGGGTGGGGCCGCGTCCGGGGCGGGCTCCTCGTGGAGGAGCTTCCACCACATGTAGAGCGCGTAGGCGGCGAAGAACGGCCACTCGAAGGTGTAGGCCCAACTGAGGGAGTTGCCCGACAGCGCCCGGGTGGTCTGCCACCAGCCCATGGCCAGGCACCCGGGCACGACGACGAGCGCCGTCAGGTGCAGGGAGAGGGCACGTCGCGAGGTCCGCGCGTGGTGCACGGCACCAGGCTACCGATCGCGCGGCACCGGCATCCGAGGAGGGCCCGCATCCTGGACAGGGGCGGTGTCCGAGGGAAGACTTGCCCTCCGAGCCACCCTCAGGCGCCGCGACAAGACCGAGGGGGAGGAGGCGTACGTGGTGGGGACGAGCACGTCCGACCTGCAGGTCGCGGGTCCGCCGGTCCGTCACGCTCGCCCCTGGTGGACGCTCGTCGCCGTGTGCGGGGCGACGTTCATGCTCCTGGTGGACGTCACCATCGTGCAGGTGGCGCTGCCCACCATCCAGCACTCGCTGCACGCCAGCTTCGCCGACCTCGAGTGGGTGATCTCGGCCTACGCCGTGGGCCTCTCGGCGCTGATCCTGACCCAGGGCTCGCTGGCCGACCGCTTCGGCCGCAAGTGGATCTTCATGGCGGGCGTGGCCGTGTTCACCCTGGCGTCGCTTGCGTGCGGCCTGGCGAACACCGCCACCACGCTGATCACCGCCCGGGCGGTGCAGGGGGTGGGCGGGGCGGCCATGTTCGCCACCTCCCTGGCCCTCATCGGCCAGGAGTTCCACGGGGCCAAACGCTCGACCGCCATCGCCGCCTGGAGCGCCACGGTGGGGGGCGCGGTGGCCGTGGGACCGCTGCTGGGCGGGGTGCTCACGAGCGACCTGGGCTGGCAGTGGATCTTCTACGTGAACGTCCCCCTGGGGGTGCTCACCTTGGTGGTCTCCGCGCTGCGCATGGTCAACGTGGGCGACCCCAACGCCAAGCAGCTCGACTGGCCCGGCCTCGTGACGTTCTCGGGTGCGCTGTTCCTCCTCGTGTTCGCCCTCACTCGGGGCAACGACGACGGGTGGGGGAGCCGCAGCATCGTCACGCAGCTCACTGCCGCCGGCCTGCTGCTCGTGCTGTTCGTGGTCGTGGAGCTCCTCCAGCGTCGGCCCATGTTCGACCTGTCGCTGTTCCGCAAGCCGGCGTTCATCGGGGTGTCCCTGGCCACGTTCGGGATCGGGGCGGGCATGTTCGCCATGCTCCCGTACCTGACGCTCTACCTGCAGAACTACCTGGGCCTGTCGCCGCTGCAAGGTGGGCTGCGGATGCTGCCCACGACGCTCCTGGCGTTCATCGTCCCCCTGGCCTCGCGGCCGGTGACCGAACGCGTCCCCGCCGGCTGGTCGCTCGGTGTGGGCCTGGTCGTGTGCGCCGTCGGGCTCTGGCTGTTCCACGGGATGACCCTCGACTCGCCTTGGTCGCGGCTGTTGCCGGGCTTCGTGGCCGTGGGGTTCGGCATCGGGCTGGCCAATCCGGCGATCGCCAAGATCGCCCTCGGTGTCGTGCCCCCCGAGCGCAGCGGCATGGCCTCGGGCATCTCCAACACCTTCCGCATCGCCGGCCTGGCGACCGGGGTGGCGGCGCTCGGGGCCGTCTTCGAGCAGCGCATCGCCCGGTCGCTGCACACCCTCACCGGGCGCCAGCAGCCGGCACTGGCCCGCGCCGTGGCCGCCGGGGGAACCCGCGCGGCACGCGCCGCGTCGGGCGGGAACGGCGGGGTCGTGGTGGCGGCCCGCCATGCGTTCGTGACGAGCATGAACGAACTCGTGTTGGTGGGGGCGGCGACGGTGTTCGTCGGGGCGCTGTTCTCGGTCCTCGTGCGGCGCAAGGACTTCTACTCGCGCCGGCTCGCCGCCGGCGCGCGTCAGGAGGCCGAGCGCGCCCGTGCCGCCCGATCCCGCGCCGAGCTCGTGCCCGAACGCGTGTAAGGAGCCCACATCCATGACCGACCTCCCCGATCTCATGGCGTCCGCCGTCTACCGCAAGCCCGGTGACGTGGGCGTGGAGCAACGCCCCGTCCCCCGACCGGGCCCGGGCCAGGTCCTCGTCGAGGTGGCCTATTGCGGGATCTGCGGCTCCGACCTGCACCTCATGGTGGAGGGGTGGGGAAAGCCGGGGACCGTCGGCGGCCACGAGTCCACCGGGGTGGTGGCGGCCGTGGGCGACGACGTGACCCGGTGGTCGGCGGGCGACGAGGTCGTGTGCGGCGCGTCGCCGCGCTGTGGGGAGTGCCGCCGTTGTCGCGCGGGGAAGCCCTCGCAGTGCGAGCGGCGATCCGCCCCCATCGACAGCCATCTCGACGGCGCGTTCGCCCGCTACGTGCTGTGCGACGCCCGCTCGCTGCTGCCCCTGCCCGAGGGGATGTCCCCGCGCGTGGCGGCGCTGGCCGAGCCGCTGGCCGTGGCCCTGCACGGCATCACCCGTTCGGGGATCACCGGCGGGGACTCGGCCATGGTCTTCGGTGCCGGGCCCATCGGGGCGCTCACCATCGCCGCCCTGGTGGCGCGCGGGATCGGTCCGGTGCTCGTCGTCGAACCGGGCGAGCCGCGGCGCCGGCTGGCCGAGGGGCTCGGGGCCACCGAGGTCCTCGACCCCGCCCAGCTCGAGACGTTCCCGCCGTGGCAGCCCGAGCGCCTGTCGCCGCGGGCGGTCGACGTGGTGTTCGAGTGTTCGGGCAAGCGCACGGCGATGGAGGCAGGCTTCCACCAGCTGGCGCGCGGCGGCCACCTGGTGCTGGTGGGCGCCGGGATGGAGGCGCCGGCGTTCGACCCCAACCGCATGATCCTCAACGAGCTGCAGGTGAGCGGATCGTTCGTCTACGACGCCGACGGCTTCGAGCGGGCCTTGGACCTCCTGGCCTCGGGCGCCCTGCCGACCGACCTGCTCATCGAGCCCGTCGACGTGTCCCTCCAGGGCCTTCCCGATGCCCTCCAGGGTCTGGCCACCGGGCGCATCGCCGGCAAGGTGATGGTCGTCCCCGGCACGCAGATCGGGCGCAACGGCGAGGAGGAGGAGATCTGATGGCGCACCCCTTCTACCCGTCGGGCACGCCGCGGTTCAACCACGTGGCGGTGAGCGTCCCGGCCGATCTGCTCGACGAGGCCAACCGCACGCAGATCTGCCGCTTCTGGGGCGAGGTGCTCGGCTTCGACGAGATGCCGACGATGACCATCGACCGCCAGCGGCTCATCCTGTCGTGCGTGCACTGGGACCAGTTCATCTTCCTCATCGCCGAGGACGAGCCCATGCGCTGCCCCCGCATGGACCATTTCGGGTTCGCCGTCGGCACGCGCGAGGAACTCGTGGCCGCCCGGGACCGGGCGGTGGCGTTCCGGGAGCACGACCCCGGTGTCGACCTCATCGACCTGAGCGTCGACGACCGGGGGCCCATCAACATCCACTCCATCTACCTCGGGTACCGGCTGCCCATGCTGTGCGAGCTCCAGTGGTGGGAGTTCACGAGCAGCTAGGCCGCCCTTCAGGGCAGTCCCCTCACACGGACAGCGCCACCCGCCCGCGTGATCCGGGGTCGGCCCCCCGGCGCTGCCAGCCGATGTCGCCGGCCCGGGCGCGGCCGGGGGGGGAGGCGCGGGGGTGGGGCGGGAGACCCGCCCGATCGGGACCTCCGTCTCTACACGCTGAGCGGTCATATGCCTACGCTGGGTATTGATGAAGCACGCGACAGCCCCCTGCGGGGGCGTGCTCGTCGTCCACGACGACGGCAGCCCCGCGTACTGCGTGTCCCAATTGTCGGGGCACGGTTGCGACTGCACCCCCGAGCGCCACGCCCGGAAGCAGTCCTGTCACGAGGTCTTCGTCTACCGGGCGTGTCCCTACTGCGTGGCGCACCCGACGCCGGTGGCGGCGGCGCCGGAGCAGCGCCGGATGGCGTCCTGATCGGCCCGGGCCGGCGGCGGCCCGGGCCGATCAGCTGTACATCAGCGACCCCGGGGTGGTGAGCAGCTGCCCGGTCTCGAGCCACGTCTTGAGGCCCGAGAGGATCATCGGCCACCCGCCGTAGAGCTCGGCGTTGGCGCCGTCGCGCAGCTGGTCGTGGGTGACGGTCAGGCGGCACGAGTCGCCGATGGGCTCGATCTCCCACGTGACGCGCGACGTCCCCTCGCTCCTCACGTCGTCGCTCCACAGCGCCACCATGCTCTGGACGAGCCGGCGGGGCGGATCGACCTCGAGGTTCTCCCCTTCGCCCAGGAGCCCGCCGGCCTTCGGGGCGCTCATCTCGAAGCGCGAGCCGGGCGCCCAGGTCGAGGTGACCCGGGCACCGAAGTTGTACTTGCTCCTGATCTCGGGATCGGTGATCGCCTCCCACAGGCGCTCCGGCGTCGTGCGGATGTAGATCTCGAACACTTTCTCCATGGGGCCCTCCAGTGTGTGCTTGAGGTCGCTGAGCGCAGACGCCCAGGGTTCGGCGTACTTGCTCACCCACCGGTCGTGGACGAGCCGGATGGGAACGGGGTTCAGGAAGTGGAGCTTCTCGCGGCCTCGGCGTCTCGTGACCACGAGCCCCGCTTCCTCGAGCTGCTTCAGGTGCTTCATCACGCCGAAGCGGGTGATGTCGAAGCGCGCTTCGAGCGCGCCCAGCGGCTGACCGTCCTGGCGGAACAGCTCGTCGAGCAAGCGGCGTCGGGTCGGATCGGCCAGCGCCCGGAACACCTCGTCCACTCGGAGGACAATAGGTGACTATTTGGTCACATGTCAAGGTCCGGCGCCGCCGGGGGCGGGGCGGGAGCCACGTAGACGAATTCGTCGAGGTCGGTGCCGTCGGGCAACCGGGTCCGCACCCGCCCGGCACGGACCCAGCCGCAGGACTCGTAGAGGCCCACGGCGCCGGTGAACCGGGTGGCCACGTCGAGGATGGGCCACAGACCTCGCGCCGTGGCCTCGGCGGCGGCGGTGGCGAGCAGGGTCCGCCCGCGCCCCCTGCCGCGAGCCGCAGGGTGGACAAGCAGCCGGGCCACCACGCCGAGGCGAGCCGGCGCCACGCCCAGCGCCCCGCCGGCCACGGCCATCACCTCGGCAGAACTGTGGGGGTGCAGCACCACGTGTCCGACCACGTGCGTCTCCTCCTCGGCCACCCACGCGTGGAGCGGCTGGGGCGTGACGAGAAAGACGCGCAGGTCGCCGCCGGGCACGTAGGGCGGGTAGCCGTCGTGCACGTGGACGTCGTGCGCCAGTTCTGAGCAGGCGGCGATATCCGCATCGGTCCGGGAGCGGACGGGCACCGGCCCAGTATTCCCGTGGCCATCCCGGCGGATCGACGTCGCGCCACCTGCGGCGCCGGTCCCGACCCCCGGATACGATTCGCTCCTGAGGTTCGAACCCGGTCCATGTGTTTTGCACGCCCCGACAACAGAGTCAGGAGCCCGGCGCCCTGATGGTGGATGAAGACCTGGTCGGGATGGTGGGACGCGTGTCGGTTCCCATACCGACCGACGGAGCGGGTGAGGTCATCCTGAGCGTCCGGGGCGGGTCCGAGGCCTTTACGGCCTACACCCAAGGCGACGAGCCGCTCTCCCGGAACGCCCACGCTGTCGTGGTCGAACAAACCGGGCCGCGGACGGTCCTGGTCACCGCGGCGGGGTACTGACCGGCTCCCCGCGGACCGCCACGAGAGGAAGGCGAACGCCATGTTCTTCTACCGCATCCCCGAGCCCAACCAGGCGCTCGTGATCTCCGGAGCGCGAGGCGGGGCCGACGGTGCCCAGTTCCGCATCGTCACCGGCCACGGCACCTTCGTCGCCCCCTGGCGGTCCCGAGCCCGCATTCTCTCCCTGGACCTCTACGAGGCGGAGCTCGAGGAGAACTGTGTCACCGGCCAGGGCATACCACTGACCGTCCAGGCGGTGGCCGTCTTCAAGGTTGCCGACGACTTCCAGTCGATCGCCAACGCGGCGCGCCGGTTCCTCGATCAGCAGGACCAGATGGAGTCCCTCGTCGGCCAGATCCTGGCCGGCCACCTTCGCTCGATCGTCGGCGGTCTGACCGTCGAGAAGATCATCACGGACCGCAACAGCCTGGCCCAGGAAGTGAAGTCGGCCTCGTCCGACGAGATGGAGAAGCTCGGGCTGGTGGTCGACGCCTTCCAGATCCAGGAGGTGGGCGACCCTTCGGGGTACATCAAGAACCTCGCCGCCCCGCACATCGCCGAGGTGGAGAAGAACGCGCGCATCGCCCAGGCCCAGGCCGACCAGGCGGCCACCGAGCGGGAGCAGGAGGCGAACGCCCAAAAGGCGGGATTCACCCGCGACTCGGAGATCAAGCAGGCCGGCGCGCGTGCCGAGGTGCAAGCCGCCCAGGCCGAGGCCGATCAGTCCGGCCCGCTCGCCCAGGCCAAGGCCGCCCAGAGGGTGACCGAGGAGCAGGCGACGCTGGCGGCCAAACAGGCCGAGAAGCGCGAGGCGGAGCTGGTCGCCGAGGTGCAGAAGCCGGCCGATGCCGAGGCGTATCGGACGGTGAAGCTCGCCCAGGCCCAGCGCGACGCCTTGCGGGCCCAGGCCGACGCGCTGACCGGCGGCAACCTCGAACGGATCGTCGCGTCGAAGATGGTCGAGATGATGCCGGCCATCGTGGCGTCGTTGGCCCAAGGCTTGAACGGCGCCAACCTGAGTGTCGTGAACGGCGCCGAAGGGGTCGGGCAGGTCGTGACCGGGCTGGTGGCATCGGGCCGGTCGATCTACGACGCGCTGTTGTCGACCGTTCCGGGGTCGGCTCCCCTGCCGCCCGCCGCCCGCGCCCAGGGCCAGGAGCTGCCCTCGGCTTCCGGCGCGCCCGCCGGCGCCCCGCAGGCGAGCGACGGTGAGGCGCGCGGGACGCGGCCGAACGCCGGCGAGTGACCATGCCGGTGACGGGACCGGACTTCATCGTCGGGGAGGGAGAGGGCACGCGCCTTCCCGGAGCGTTCGACGTCCTCGTCAAGGTCAGGTCCGAGCACACGGGGGGAGTCATGGCCGTCCTCGAGGAGACCGTGCCGCCCCACACGCTGATCCCTCCGCACGTCCACGACAACGACGTCTGGGTCTATGTGCTCTCGGGCACGGTGGGGGTGCTGGTGGGCGACGAGATCAGAACGGCGGAACAGGGGAGCTGGGCCCTGAAGCCGCGATCGGTCGTCCACGCCATGTGGAACGCCGACACGCAACCGGCCCGGATCATGGAGGTCCTGACCCCGGCCGGCACGGAGCGCTGGTTCGAAGAGGTCGCCAGCCTCGCCGTCGGCGACGACGACGGCTTTGGCGCCGCCTGTCAGCGACACGGGATCCGATTCCTCACGGACTCGCCCTGGACCGATGTGCTACGAGCGCGCGTGGGCCTGTGACGGACAAGCGGGCGCGGGCACTGGCCACCCTGGTGGACCGACCAGGTCGACGGGCTGCGCCACGCCCGCACCCGTGCGCCTCCAGGACCCCGTCGCCAACCGATGGTCGACCTTCGATCTGTCCGGTGCGGTCCACCCGAGCCGCCGAGCGGCGAGCGGCCCGTGAGCCCCAAGGGCGATCCGGTGAACGGCGATCCGATGAACAGCGCCTCGGTCACCCGGTCCGGGTCCGAGGCGGCGCCCACCACGACGCTCACGAACTCGGCGGGGTCGCTCAGGATCAGCGCCTCGCAATCACCGAACCCCCGAGATTGGGACGAGCCCACGTTGAGGACGCCGGACGAGCGCTTCGCGCGCATCGAGCTTGCCTGGGCCACCCCGAGCGCCCCCGGGCCGCCCGCCGGACCCGGTGTCCCCGGTGTGCTCGACGGAAGGCGGCACGGCCGTCTCGGGCGAGAACGACGCCGACGGGAGGCGAATGCCTCCACCCCTCTTCCCATTCCCCGATCGCCTACGCCGTCACGCGGCCTCGGCCCTCAGGCGCCTGCACGCGCGGCGCGGTGGCGGATCCCGGGCAGCCGGGCACCGGTTGCCACCGGCGGAGGGGCCTGGTACGCCGGTAGGGTGGTCGACCGGGCGTTCTCCGATCCCGCGCTCGCCGCGCTGTACGACGTGCTGCACGCGTCGGAGCGACGAGGTGACTTCGCCTTCTACCTGCCACGGGTGATGGCGGCGGCGGCGGTGCTCGACGTCGGCTGCGGGACGGGTGCGCTGCTGCACCGGGCTCGGGAGGCCGGGCACGCCGGGCGACTGTGCGGGCTCGACCCCGCCGACGCCATGCTCGAACAGGCGCGCCGCAGGGCGGACATCGAATGGGTCCTCGGTGATCTCGCCTCGGTCACCTGGGATGGGGAGTTCGACCTGATCGTCATGACCGGCCACGCCTTCCAGGTGCTCTGCGAGGACGACGACCTGCGAGCCTCGCTCGCCGCCGCGCGGTCGGCCCTCACCGCCGCCGGCCGGTTCGCGTTCGAGACGCGCAACCCGCTCGCCCGCGAGTGGGAGCAGTGGACGCCTGACAAGGTGTTCGAGACCACCGACACCACCGGCGTCCCGGTGCGGATGGCGCACGAGGTCGACGCGCCGGTCCACGGCGGCGTCGACGCGCCGGTCCACGGCGACATCGTGCGCTTCACCACGACGTTCACCAGCGGGCGCTGGGACGAGCCCAAGCGCAGCCGGAGCACGTTGCGGTTTCTCGACCCCGGTGCACTGTCGGCATGTCTGTCCGGTGCCGGACTGGCGATCGAGGAGCAGTTCGGGGACTGGAGTGGGCACCCCCTGACCGACGCCAGCCCGGAGATCATCACCATCGCTCGGCGCCGGTGACCCGGCTCGCAGCGCGTGTCGTGCGCCTCTCGGGTCACCCTCCGCCCCCCGCTCCGGCGCCCTCGCGCGCGCCGAGGCGGCGCGGACCCCGTCGGGGATGGGGCCTGGTGTCAGCGCCGTGACCGCGGTCAACCGGTTCTCCCGTCGCCGGCGGGATCAGGCAGCTGCGTTCGGCCCCCTGCCGCTGCCCGCCGGACCGGTGTCCAACGGGGAGTTCGTCCCCGACGCGGCACGTGCCCGAGACCGGGCCACGAACGAGCTGATCCGGGCGACGACGCACGACGCGGCCGGGCGCGCGGGGGTGGACCGTCGGAGGTTCCTGCAGAGCGCCGGAGCCGTGGCCGCGTCGCTCGCCGCCTTCGAACTTGCCGGATGTGCCGGAGCGGCGAGGGGATCGTCGGCGTCGACGCAGGGGGGTCGAGGTGGCACGTTCAGCGTCCCGAACCCGGCGGACACCGCGGCGTGCGAGGAGGCGTTGGCCGGCCACGGCGAGTTCATCTTCGACGTGCACACCCACCATGTCATCCCGAGCGGACCCTGGGTCCAAGACGCCCCGGAGACCGTGGGCCTCATCCTCGACATGCTTCCTCCGGGGTGCAGCGACGAACCCCGCCTGGACTGCGTCGACCGTGCGACGTACCTGCACGACCTCTTCGTGGCCAGCGACACGACCGTGGCGATGCTGAGCGATGTGCCGAACTCCGGCGCCGCCACGGCCCCCGTTCCGTTCCCCGACGCCCTGAGCACCGAGCGGATCACCGCCAACCTCACCGGCGGGGGAGCGAGCCGTCTGCTCGTCCAGAACATCATCGCCCCGAACGTGGGGCCCCTGGGCGCCACGCTCGACGAGATGTCGAGTGCCGTCGAGTCGGGCCCCCCTGCAGCATTCAAGGTGTACACCGCCTGGAGCCCCGACGCCCAGGGGTTCTCGTTGGAGGACCCGACCATCGGCCTTCCCACGGTGCAGCACGCCCACGATCTGGGTGTGAACGTGTTCGTCGCCCACAAGGGACTCCCGCTCGTGAACTTCGACCCCGCGTTCAACCATCCCGAGGACGTCGTGGCCCTCTCGCGGCAATTTCCCGACATGAACTTCGTCGTCTACCACGCTGCCTGGCAGCCCTCGCACGTCGAGGGCCCCTACGACCCCACTGCCACGGTCGGGATCGACAGCCTGCTTGCCGCGCTCGACCGCCACGGGGTCGCGCCGAACGACAACGTGTGGGTGGACCTGGCGACGGCGTGGCGTCAGCTGCTCACGCAGCCCGACCAGGCGGCGCACGCCCTGGGGAAGGTTCTCAGCCGGGTGGGGCAGCACAGGGTCATGTGGGGAACGGATTCCATCTGGTACGGCAGCCCCCAGCCCCAGATCATGGCCATGCGCGCCTTCCAGATCACCGCCGAGTTCCAGGACCGCTACCGCTACCCCGCCCTCACCGACGAGGTGAAGGCGGACGTCTTCGGCCGCAACGCGGCGAGCCTCTTCGGCATCGACCCCACCGCGACCCGGTGCGCGATGACGACCGATCCCCTGGCGGCGAACGTCGAGGCGTCCGCCCAGCTGCGCGGGGACGGGGCGATTCCCTCAGCCTGGACGCCCCACGGCCCGACCACCCGCCGCCAGGTCCTGCAGTGGTTGGCCTCGCCCACCACGAGGTGGCGCCCGTCATAGCGCAGCGCCGGTGGGCCGCCGCACGGGCAGGCGGGCCGGCCGACCAGGTGCGGCGCTGGCGGCGCGCCGGGGGTGCCGAGGCCCCCGGGGCTGGCGCGTACCCGACGGGCACCGTGCCTCTTGCCCCGAGCGGGGCCGCTCGCCATCGTCGACGCCCCTCGAGCGCCGTGCCGTCGTGGCCGGAGGCGTCGCCGCGCCCCCGGCGGGCCGCAGCACCGGTCGCCTACGGTGGTGTCCCCCGGGCGGGAGGGCTGCGATGACCACCGAGAACGTGACGGTGCTGTTCACCGACATGGCCGGTTCGACGGCGTTGTCGTCCCGCCTGTCACCCGATGTCGCCGACGAGGTGCGCCGGGGCCACTTCTCCATCCTGCGCCAGGCGGTGGCCGAGGCAGGGGGCACCGAGGTGAAGAACCTGGGCGACGGGCTCATGGTGGTGTTCGCCACGGCGTCGGCGGCGCTGGCGTGCGCCGTGGCCATGCAGCAGGGCGTCGAGCGCGACAACCGGGCGCACGAGCGCGCCGTGGGCCTGCGGGTGGGGCTGAGCGGAGGCGAGGTCACCACGGAGGATGACGACTACTTCGGGGACCCCGTGGTGGCGGCGGCCCGTTTGTGTGCGACCGGCGACGGCGGGCAGATCCTGGCGGCCGACGTGGTGCGGGCCATGGCCGGGCGCCGCAGCCCGCACCGGGTCCACGGCATCGGGCCCATGGTCCTGAAGGGCCTGCCCGATCCGGTGCCCGCCGTCGAGGTGCTCTGGGAACCGCTCCCGGGACGGGCCGCCGGCACCACGCCGTTGCCCGACCTGCTGGCCGCCCGCCCCGAGGTGGGCGTGGTCGGCCGGGAGAGCGAGCTGGCGATGGTGGCGGATGCCGCCAAGCGCGCGGCCAGCGGCGAGGGGCGCGAGGTGCTGCTCGTCTCGGGCGAAGCCGGCCTCGGCAAGACGGCACTCGTGGCCGAGGCGGCCCGGGCCGCGTTCGACGGCGGGGCGTGCGTGCTGTTCGGGCACTGCGAGGAGAACCTGGCCACGCCGTACCAGCACTTCGCCGAAGCGCTCACCCACTACGTCACCCACGCCCCCGACGACCGACTGCGCGCGCACGTCGAGGCGCACGGTTCCGAGCTGTCGCGCCTGGTGCCGGCCCTCGCCAGCCGGATCCCGGACCTCCCGCCGTCCAGGGCCACCGACGCCGACACCGAGCGCTACCTCCTGTTCGGGGCGGTGGTGGGGCTGCTGGCCATGGCGTCGCAGCACCAGCCTGTGGTCCTCGTGCTCGACGACCTGCAGTGGGCCGACGCCGGGAGCCTGCAGCTGCTGGGTCATCTCACGGGGTCGCAGCAGCCGCTGCAGCTGGTGGTGCTCGGGGCGTATCGCGACACCGAGCTCTCGCGCAGCCACCTGCTGCTCAGCACCCTGGCCGCGCTCCGACGGCAGCCGAAGGTGGCCCGCATCGAGCTCGCCGGCCTCGACGAGTCGGGCGTGGTGTTGTTCATGGAAGCGGCGGCAGGCCATTTCCTCGACGACGCCGGACGACGCCTGGCCCGAGGGCTTCACCGCGAAACCGACGGCAACCCGTTCTTCGTCGGCGAGGTGCTGCGCCATCTGTCGGAGACCGGGACCATCTACCGCGATTCCACTGGACGATGGGTGGGAGCCGACGGCCTCGAGACCGCGGGCATGCCCGACAGCGTCCGCGAGGTCATCGGCGCCCGCGTCGGTCGGCTGGGCGCGCCGGCCGGCCGAGTGCTGTCGCTCGCCGCCGTCATCGGCCGCGACTTTGACTTCGACGTGCTGGCCCGGGCGGCCGGGACGTCGGAGGACGACCTGCTCGACGTCCTCGACGCCGCGGCGGGCGTGGCCTTGGTGCGGGAGCGGGCGGCGGCCCCGGGGCGCTACTACTTTGCCCAGTCGACATTTCGTTCTGGTACAGGATGAGATGCCCGGTCAGCTGGCCCCTTGAGAAGACATCGGGGCAGGTTGGTGGGACCGATTAGGCAAGTGGGGATACTGGCGGGTTGTCTGCCGGGTACTCCGCCCTGGAGAAACAACTCACTGAAGCTCCACCGAGCGCCGTTCAGAATTCGGAACGCCAGCTAGGCAACCTCACCGCCCAGCTGGCAACGGCCCGAAAGGTCCTACACTCGGTCGAAATGCATTTTCGGATGGAAACATGAGCTGATCCACCGTCAGGCCGAGGTGCTGCGAGTTCGCGGCCTACAAACCGTCTCGGGAACGTCAAGGTGGATTGGATGCCCTTGACTGAGCAATGGAGGCCTGAGCGAAGGCAGGAAAGACCATGGGAATAGTCACTCCGTTCCACACGTCGAGCGTTGAGAATGGCGACAAACTCCGGTACCACAATCAGAGCGAATGCGGTTACGGCAAAGAGATCATCCTGAGCGGGCACAAGGTCGAGGGCACGGGTACCAATCGCATTCTTTGCGAGCGGTGCGCCGACATCGCCGCAGGTAGGTAGACCACCATGAGACTTTGCGCCAAGAGTCACGAACCAATGAGGACCGATCGGGTGACCCTCTTGGAACGACCACATCTGACCCGATCGTCGGATTGGTAGTCCGAGGGCTATCAGTCGGGAGACTGCCGCCCTGTCGCCAGATCGGCCTCAAACTCAGTGATCGGTTCCGGGTAGGCCTGCGACCATGTGCCGATCGGCTTCAGGGATTGCACTACGTGTCACCGAACGAGAACAGCGGCGCCGACGACGATGCCGGCGCCCGCAGAGATGAGCAGTACCCGGTGCGCCTCGTTCAGCCGCCCCTGCTCCTCGGCGGCGGCAAGAGCGACGATGAGCGCTGCCGTGTGTACATGCTCGGCTCCCTCGACGGCGACGACCCGCTCGCTGCCGATGCCCAGGTGGGTAGACAACCCCTCGAGGAAGGCCGGCGTCAGGGGAGTGGCGACGACAAGGTCGACGTCTGCGGGTCTGATGGCGTGATCGGCGAGTAGCGACGTAGCCGTCCTCCCCGCCCACGCCGCTGCCCGGCATCCGAAGTCGGGATCCTGCTCGACGCGCAGCCGGTTGCGGCCACGCTCGAACCCGAAGCGGGAGCGGAAGAGGTCGCCGTCTTCGGGGACGATCTCCCACTGGAAGCCGACTAGGCCGCTCGGACCGTCTTCCCAGTGGCAAACGACCGCCGCGCCCTTGGCCGAGAACGGGAAGCCCGGAGCCATGCCATGGCCAGGATCGGCGTCACTCGCCACCACCAGGGCGTGGTCGATGGTTCCCGACTGCAAGAACCCGTCGGCGACCTGCAGGGCGGTCAGCACGCCACAGCCGCCGTTGGCGATGTCGAAGGAGAAGGTGCCATGGACGCCGGCGTGGGGATCTTCCGGGTTGATGCCGACGTCCTCCTGGATCAGGGCGGCCAGCGCGGGCTCGCCCAAGTTCCGGTCGTGGTAGAGGCCCGTGTTCAGGAGGAGATCGATTTCACCGACCTGCAGGCCGGCGCGTTCGATGGCTGCCCGGCTCGCCTTGTCGGCCATCTTCCGCGCGCTTGGGCGGACCTGCCACCTCAAGGTCGCGACGGCAGGGGGATCAAGCGTCGTGGCCATAGAGACTCACCAACCCATCGTCGACGGTGAAAAGGACGACCCCGATCTCCAGACCGGAGGCGAGAGCCACGAGCGCCACTTGGTCGCCGGGATGCAGGTGGCCCGCCATCAACTCCTCCACGAGGGCGACGAAGTGTGTCGTCGAAGCCGTGTTGCCGTAGTGGTCAACCGTGACCACCGCAGGGTTCTTGGGCGCGCCGCCGAGCGCCTCGCAGAGGTCCTTCATGCCCTTGCGGATGGCCCGCGCCGAAGTCTGGTGGGGGATGACGTGGTCGATATCGGTGATGGCAAGCCCCGCAGCATCGAGAGCCTCGTGGAGCAGAACGGGGGTGTCGGCGATGGCGACGCGATGGATGGATCGCGACTTGGTGAACATGCGGGCGCCTTGATCGTGGCGGGCCGGGTAGGCGAGACACAGCCGGCTGTGTTCGGACACGGTGGTGAAGCCGGCGACGGCGATCCCCGGCCCGCCCTGCGGCGCACGCTCGAGGATCACCGCGGCCCCGGCGTCGCCCAGGGTAAGCGAGGCCAGCTCATCGCTCAGGACGTGGCGGACGTGCTTGGCGGCGTTTTGGCCGAGCTGAGAGATGTACTCACCGCTCACCACCATCCCGCAGTCGATCTCGCCCCGCCGAATACGGTTCGCGACCACGAAGACCCCGGTCAGCATCCCGGCACAGGCATTGGAGATGTCGAAGGCCGTGGCGTTCGTCGCCCCGATCTGTTGGGCGACGGCCAGGCTCATCGGGGGCTCCAACCACTGGGTGAGGCCGTCCCGGTACTTGGTGATGCTGCAGCTGGCGAGCACCTGGAGGTCGTCCGGACCATACCGGGACCGGCGCAGGCAGTCGGTGGCCGCGCCTGCAGCGAGGCTGAGTGAGTCCTCGGCCCCGGCCGAGACGCGACGCTCGTGGATTCCGGTCAGGCGCTCGAGGTCGATCCGAGTGCGGTGGCGGGTCGACGCCATCAGCTCCTCGGTGGTGAGCCGGGTCGTGGGGAGGCGGCGTCCGATGCTCTCGAAGCGGGCGACGTAGGGGGCCCGGCCACCGTCCGGGCTCTGCTCCATCATCAGCCAGGTTCTGGGCATAGCCCATCATTGCTCGTCCCACGTGTGACCGCCGTGTCGGTGCCGGACTAAGGCCGAAGGACCCCACTCCCGCCCATGACCTTTGCCTCTGGCGGCGCTCCCCCCCCGGCGTCAAGCATGGGTGGCATGGATGCCCGCATCGCGCCCGTGCCGCTCAGGGCGCTTGGTCCTCTCGCTCGCGTCGTAGCCGGGGTCGTGGGCCGCATGACTATTGGCGAACCGCCCCGTGTCTTCACCACGCTGGGCCGGCACCGGCGACTCTTTCGGTCCTGGCTCCCCTTCGCTGGAACCATGCTGCTGCGAACGCACCTGCCCCGAGCCGACGTAGAGCTCGTGGTGCTGCGGACGGCCTGCAACTCCTCCTCATCATACGAGTGGGTGCAGCATGTGCCCCTCGCCCGGAAGGCGGGCCTCAGCGCCGCCGCCATCGACGCCGTCCCGGACTGGCGACAGCATGACGTGTTGACCGCTCGACAGCGCCTCCTGCTTGTCGCCACCGACGAGCTGCATGGGCGCAAGGTCGTGACCGGTGCCACGTGGAGACAGCTCTCGTCCGGATTGGACGAACGTGAGGTCATCGAGCTGTGCATGCTCGTCGGCCACTACGAGATGCTGGCGATGACCCTCAACAGCCTCGGCGTGGAACCCGAGCCTCCCGCCCTCGCTGCCCTCGATCGGAGCGCACAACAGACGGCGGACTGCCTTCAGGCCGCCCTCGAGAGCGATGCGTTCTGACAGCATCGTGCCACCCAGGAGCAATTGTCCTCGACAGCTGCCGCGGGAAAGAGGAGAGCCACCACGATCCCTCACGTGGACGGTTCGTCGTGAGCAAGCGTGAAGTCGTTGATCACCGAAGCCTTGCCAGACGTTCCCGCGGTAAGGCCCTCCTGGGCCCCTTGGCATCGCTCGACCGGACGAACAGCAAGAGCAGATCGATCATGCGCCTCAGCGCGGTAGACGAACGACCAGACTACGCGCTCTCCGACGACGACCGACAAGGACCGGGCACCGTAGCCCGCCCGGGCCTGTGGCGAGCTCCCCGGTCAACCGGCATGGTCGACTCTGGTACCCCACGCGCAGCGCACGCGTTCCATGGACCGTTTACCCTGAGTTTCCCCCGGTCCGCCGGGCGGCGTGATGCCCGGGTCGGCGAGGGATCTCCGCCGTAAACGCCGCCCTCGGCCAAGTCAATCTGCGGGTCGGGGGTGTGAGGTGCTGGGCATCCGGCCGCCAGAGCGGGACGATGAGACGGGCTCAGCCGTAGCGGTACTGAACGCCGCGCCCGCCCTGGGGGTAGCGCCAGGAAAGGGCCTCCGGTAGGCAGGCGATGACGCAAGCGCCGCACTCGAGGCAGGCGGCGAAGTCGGAGATGATGTTGCCCTCGTGCTCGCTGTAGACGTCTGCGGGGCACACCGTGAGACAGGACCGCTGGATGCAGCGCGCCTCGCAGATCTCATTGTCCACCTCGATGTGGGAGTGGCCCTCGTCCAACTCGAAGCGGTTGAGGGCCAGCAGTCCAGACATGGACAACGGATTCACAGCGCTCTCACCGCTGCGAGTGCATCGCTGGCGAACGCGGCGGTCGTGAGGCCGCTCTCCTTCATGGCTCTCCGGGTGGTTGTGACGAGATGCTCGCGGGGGGTGCCGTCGGTGTGGAAGATGTCATGGAACATCTGGGTGAGGAATTGCGGGTAGGTGGTGTAGAGCCGGTTGCGGTCCAAGAAATGCGGTGCCCGGGCGTAGGTGTGCAGGTCCTTGAGGACGAAGCTGTCCCTGAGCCGGTCTTGGTACCCGCCGAGGGTACGGGCTGAGAAGTCGCCGAGTCGGTGCGCCTCGATGATCGTGTCGGCGGCACAGACTCCC
>Ga0209415_10009010_pt1 | contig 17191 bp, 14 predicted proteins | sample PeaSoiSIISIP2007_FD_187696 | JGI IMG/M metagenome (GOLD analysis project Ga0209415, IMG submission 187696) | Peat soil microbial communities from Weissenstadt, Germany - SII-SIP-2007 (SPAdes) (version 2) | ecosystem: Environmental > Terrestrial > Soil > Wetlands > Peat | place: Germany... | reverse complement strand
GGCCGGGACTTGAACCCGGATGACTTGCGTCATACGCCCCTCAAACGTACGCGTATACCAATTCCGCCACCTGGGCAGGTGATGATCGGAGCTTCGACCGGTCGGGGTGGTACCGAGGGAGGGACTTGAACCCACACGACCTTGCGGTCACTAGGTCCTGAACCTAGCGCGTCTGCCTATTCCGCCACCTCGGCGCCGACGGACCAGGCCGCGCGCTATTCGCTCACGGCGCTCCGGCGAGCCCGCATGGTAGCACGGCCGCCACGGCGCGGCCAACGCCGAGGCGCGAGCCGCGGGCACGGCTAGGGCGTGAGGCGCCAGTCGAGGATGTCCCAGAATCGGTCCGAGGGGCTTCCCAGGGGCACCACGACGGGCCCCGTGACCACGTCGCGGTACACCACGACCCGCGCGGGGAAGACGAGCGGCAGGAACGGCACCTGGACGGCGAAGGCCGTCAGGAGCGCGGCCACGCGCTGGGCATGGACCGCCGGCGTCGCGTACGCGTGCGCCGCGGCGAGCAGCGCATCGAAGGCGGTGTTCTCGTAGCCGGCCAGGTTGGTGCCGCCCTTGACGGCCTGCGTCGAGGTCAGCAGCGGCTGGAGGTCCGGCACACGACCCAGGTCTATCTGGATCAGCGCGACGGTGAAGTCGTGCTGGAGGAGGCGCTGCTGGATCAGCTCGGTCGGCGGCAGCTCGGCCAGCGTCACGTGCAGGCCCAGGCTGGTCCACGCGGCGACCACGGCGTGGGCCACCGTGTTGAGGGCCGGGTTGGCGGCCGCTTCGACGGTCACCACCTCGAACGTGACGAAGCCCTTCACGCCTGGCGCGGTCCACCCCCCGGCCGCGTGCTTCCAGCCCGCCGCGGTGAGGGCGGCCGCGGTGGCGCTGAACGGCGCAGTGGTGGCCACGGGATCGGGCAGGCCCTGGGTGGTGGGCGGGAGCGGCGTGCTCGCCACGGTCGCGGCGCCGTGGAAGACGGTCTCGACGAGGTTCGGCCGGTCGATGGCGCGCAGCAGGGCCGTGCGCACGCGGGCGTCCCGGAAGAGGGGCTGGCCCACGCGGACGTTCATCACGGCGGCGACCAGGGTGGCCTGCGGGTAGGTCAGGGCCCGGACCCCGGCCTGGGCCCCGATCGCCGCGGCGTCGTCGGGCAGGAGCCCGTCGGCGCCGTCGAGGTCGCCGCTGCGGAACGCCGCCGCGAGCGAGATGGCATCGGGGTACAGCTGGAACGTGATGGCCGGCACGGCGCCGGCGGCGATCTGTGCGGCGCGTGCGGCGTCCTGGTGGGGCGCGAGGACGAGATGGACCGTGTCGCCGTCCCGCCCGGTGACCTGGTACGGGCCATCGCCGACCGGCTGCGAGTCGAAGCCCAGGGCCGGCAGCTCGGCGACCGGCGTGCCTTCCAGCAGATGGGCGGGCACGACCGGCTGGGTCGTCACGTCGAGGAACGCCTCCGCCGCATCCTTGAGGGCCAGGACGACGGTGGCCGCGTCGGGCGTGGTCACGGTGACGCCGTGCCACGCCGCCCCGTTGGGCCCGTCATAGGCGGGATCCTGGAGGACCCGGATGGTGTAGGCCACGTCGGCCGCCGTGACGGGCTGGCCGTCGGCCCATACCGCGTCGCTCCGCAGGTGGAACGTGTACGTGTGGCCGTTGTCGGTGATGTCCCAACTGGAAGCGAGGTCCCCCACGAGGGCCCCGCCGGCCCCGGCTCGCGTCAGGCCGCGGAAGACGAGCGCGTCGATGTCACGTTCGGCCGGCAGCGCGGCGTAGAGCGGGTCGAGCGTGTCGAGGAGGCCGACGACGCCCAGCCGCAGGCCGGCCGGCGCCGCGGTGGAGACGGCCGTCGGCGACGGCGAGGGCTGGCTGGTCGCGGGCGGCGCCGCCACCTGTGCCGCCAGAAGAAGGCTCAGGAGCAGGATGCCCGAGCCGACGACGATGCGGTCCCGGCGGCTCGGCCAGGCGGCCGGTGCCGGCGGGAGGCGGGGACCGCTAGCTGCCAGTGGTCGGCGACAACGTCAGCGCGTAGGCGGCGAAGGAAAAGACGATCCACACGACCGTGATGATGATCGTGAAGCGATAGAGGGTCTTCTCGATGCCGCGGCGGCTGCGGTAGACGGCCGAGTCACCACCGAAGGCCGAGCCGAGACCGGCGCCGCGCGATTGGAGCAGGATCGACGCCACCACGCCGGCGCTCAACGCGATCTGCCCGAGGGCAAGGAACGGGTCCACGGCTGCGATGCGTCCTCAAGCGGTGCGAAGCCCAGGCAGGATAGCACGGACCCGCCCCGAGCCCGGCGCACTCGGACCCCGGCGCCCTCAACCCCCGGCGCGCGGCACCAGGAGGTCGTGGCCGGTCATGCCCGGCGCCGGCGCGAGACCCGCCCGCGCCAGGAGGGTCGGCGCGACGTCGGCGAGGACGCCGTCCCGTAACCGCGCGCCGCGCACGGACGAGCCGGCCAGGAGCAGCGGGACCGGGTTGAGGGAGTGGGCCGTGACGGGGTGCCCGGCCCCATCGGTCATCTCGTCCGCGTTGCCGTGGTCGGCGGTGATGCACAGGAGCGCGCCACCGGGGTTCGCCGCATCGAGGGCCAGGACCGCGTCGGCCACGCGCCCGATCGCCCCGTCGAGGGCCTCCACGGCCGTGACGGTGGCCGCGAAATGGCCCGTGTGGCCGACCATGTCGGCGTTGGCGAAGTTGGCCACGAGGAAGTCGAAGCGGTCCGTGGCCAGCGCCGTCACCAGCGCGTCGGCGATCTCCGCGGCGCGCATGGCCGGTTCCAGGTCGTACGTCGCGACGTGCGCGCTGGGCACGAGGACGCGCTCCTCGCCCGGCCAGGCGGCCTCGGTGCCACCGTTGAAGAAGTAGGTCACGTGGGCGTACTTCTCCGTCTCCGCCACGTGGAACTGGCGCCAGCCGAGCTCGGAGAAGCGCTCGGCCAGGCTGGGCACGACGAGCGGCGGGAAGGCGACCGCGACCGGCAGCCCGCCCTCGTACTCGGTGAGCGTGGCCACCAGCAGGTCGGCCGGTCGACCGCCGCGCGGGAAGCCCTCGAAGGTCTCGTCCACCAGCGCGTGCGTCAGCTGGCGGGCACGATCGGCGCGGAAGTTCAGGAAGACCAGCGCATCACCGTTGCGCACGCGCCCGTCCCCGCCCGCGATGACGGTCGGCTGGACGAACTCGTCGTCCTCGCCGCGTCCGTACGCCGCCTCGATCGCCGCCACCGGGTCCGCCGCCGCGAGACCCTCACCCTGCACGATCGCGGCGTAGCCCCGGGCGGTGCGCTCCCAGCGGTGATCACGGTCCATCGTGTAGTACCTGCCGGCGACGGTCGCCACCCGTGCCGCCGGGCAGGCGGGGCCAAGCCGTGCCTGCAGGTCGCGCATGAAGCCCGCCGCCGATCGGGGCGGGGTGTCGCGGCCGTCGAGGATGGCATGCACCACCACGTCCCGGACACCGGTGCGGCAGGCCAGCTCCGCCATGGCCACCAGGTGACGGTCCATGGCGTGGACACCGCCCGGGCCGATGAGGCTCACGAGATGGAGCCGGCGACCGGGCTCGGCGGCCCGCCGGCAGGCGGCCAGGAGGACCTCGTTCGCGGCGAAGGACCCGTCGGCGATGGCGGCATCGATGCGCGGGAGGTCCTGCAGCACGGGCCGGCCCGCGCCCAGGTTGAGATGGCCGACCTCGCTGTTGCCCATCTGGCCCGCCGGCAGCCCGACCGCCTCGCCGGACGCCTCCAGGCGGCTGTGCGGCCAGGCCCCCAGGAGCCCGCGCCAGGCGGGCATGCGGGCCGCCGCGATCGCGTCCGCCTCGGGGCGGGTGCCAAGGCCGAAGCCGTCCAGAACGAGGAGGACGATCGGTCGGGGCCGTCCGACCGTCACGAGGCCTCGAGGCGGGCGTGCGCGGTGAGGGCCGCCCGCGCGACGATGCCGGCCATCTCCTCGACCTTGAGGCTCGCCCCGCCGACCAGGGCCCCGTCGAGATCGGGCTCGGCCATGAACGCGTCGATGGTGGCGCTGGTGACGCTTCCGCCGTAGAGCACCGGCACCGCCTCCGCGGACGATCGCGGCCAGCCCCAGCCTGCCAGCGTGGCCCGGATGACCCGTGCCATGGCGGCTGCGTCGGCCCCGCTGGCCGTGCGTCCGGTGCCGATGGCCCACACGGGTTCGTAGGCGATGACGAGTCGCGACGCCAGCTCGGCGCCGTCGTCGGCCCCGCCGGGCGGCCCGGCGGCGAAGCTGGCCCAGGCCCCGTCGAGCTGGTCGCGCACCGCAGGTTCGGCGCGGCCGGCATCCCGGTCGGCCAGCCCCTCCCCCACGCAGAGGATCGGGCGCAGCCCGGTCTCGAGGCAGCGCCGCAGCTTCTGCCCGATCTGGGCGTCGGTCTCGCCCGCATCGCGACGCCGCTCCGAATGGCCCACGATGGCCCACGTCGCGAGCCCCGTCAGCATGGCCGCGGCGACCTCGCCGGTGAAGGCGCCGGCGGCCTCGTGGTGGACGTTCTGCGCCCCCACGGCGACCTCCCGCCCGGCGAGGGCGTCGCGCACCGCGGCGAGGGCCACGAACGGCGGGCAGGTGACGCGCACCACGGCGGGTTCCGCGGTCGCGTCCGCCAGGGCCGCCGCGAGGTGGCCGGCATCGGCCGGCGCCGTATGCATCTTCCAGTTGCCGGCGATGATCACGGGTCGCATCGGGCCCATCATGGCAGCGCAGCCCCGCGCTCGCCGGGGGCCGGCTCGCCGGCGAGGGCCACGAGGCGCTCCAATGCCCGTTGCACCGCCGGCCGCGAGAGACCGGTCTCCGCCGCCAGTTCGCCGAGGGAGGCCTCCGGGGCGGCCAGGCGGGCCCGGGCGACCGCCCGCACGCGCGGCGCCTGCGCCGTGAGCCGGCCATCGGCGTCGACCCGTTCGATGGCGCGGACCTGCCGGGTCGCGGCGGCCGCCATGCGGCCCAGGTTGGCCGTCTCGGCGTTGAGGGCGCGGTTCAGCTGCCCGCGCAGCGCGCGGGCGACGAGCCGGCTCTCGAGCTCCAGCACCGCCGCGGACGCCCCGCTCGCCCGGAGGAACCGGACGATGGTCTCCGTCCGCTTCCAGGTCACCACGCCGGCGCCCCGCCGGAGGCGCCACGCGGCGGGCAGTTCGACGGCCGCCAGCCGGGTGGCCAGGAGCACTGCCTCATCCGCCTGGACCATGAACTCGAGGTGCGGACCCCCGGCCGCCAGGCTGAGCGAGCCGCGGGCGAGGAAGAGGCCCCGCAGGTAGGCCATCCGGCAATGACCGGCGGCGCCATCCCAGGTGAAGTCGACGCGAGGCCCGTGCTCCAGGCGCACCGCCAGGCGGGCCACGGCGGCCGTGGGCGCCTCGCCGAGGGCCGCCGCGCCCAGGCCCGCCCGCTCGGCGGCGCGACAGCAGGCGCGTACGGGCTCGATGGCCGCCAGCTCACCTCGGAGCGCCGCCACCAGGTCTTGCGAGGGGTGATCCGTCGACCGACGCGGCCCCGGCACGGGGTCAGGCGCTCCGCGCCACACCCGCCGGGGCGCCGAGCGCGCCCGCGTCCAGCAGTGCCAGGAGGGCCGTCGCGAGGTGGTCCGGGTCGTGATGGTGGCCATTGCGATGGTCGACGACGTCGGCCAGGACGAGGCGGGGGCGCTCATCGCCGGTCGCGGTGACGTCCAGCCTGACCGGCGACACGGGCCAGCCTTCCGGGGCGCGCGACTGCGGCGTGTCGTTCGCCAGCACGACGTCGACCGCCCCGAGGATGCCGTGAGCCTCCAGCGCCCGGAGGTGGTCGGAGAGGGCATAGCCCTCCGTCTCGCCCTGCTGGGTCGCCACGTTGACGACGAAGGCGCGCAAGGCCCGGGTCGCCAGCAGGGCGTGGCGGATCTCGGGGATCAGCAGGTTCGGCACGAGGCTCGTGTAGAGGCTGCCGGGCGCCATGACGACGAGGTCGGCGCCCATGATGGCCTCGGTGGCCGCGGCCGTGGCGTGGACGTCGGCGGGGGTGATCCAGACGCGCTGGATGCCGCGTGCGGCAGCGATCCGCGACTGGCCGTCAAGGCGGGAACCGTCGGCCAGCTCGGCGTGCAGGGTCAGCGGCACCGGTGCGCCGGGCACGACCTGGCCGCGGACGGCGAGCACGCGGTTCGACTGCCTGACCCCCTCCTCGAAGTCGCCCTCGATGTCGCTGAGCGCCGCGATGAGCAGGTTCCCGAAGGCGTGGCCGGTGACCCGGTCCGAGCCCGATGGCGTGCTCGGGAAGCGGTACTGGAGGAGGCGCGTCATGACCGGCTCGGCGTCGGCCAGGGCGGCGATGCAGTTGCGGATGTCGCCTACCGGGGCGATGCCAAGCTCGTCGCGCAGGCGACCCGACGACCCGCCGTCATCAGCCACGGCGACGACCGCCGTGATATTGCTCGTGTGGGCCTTGAGGCCCCGCAGCAGGGTGGAGAGGCCCGTGCCGCCGCCGATCGCCACGACCCGCGGGCCACGGGCCAGGGACCGCTTCTGGTAGATCAGCTCGACGAGCGGTTCGCGGCGCCGCTGGAAGGGCGCCAGCACCGCTCGCAGGAGACCCCACAGGCCGACGACGAAGATGAGCACGCCCCCAGCGACGAGCACCAGCGGCCGCAGCGCAAGCGGCAGGAACTGGAGGGTCAGCCACCACAGCACGGGGGCCTGGGACGGATCGTCCGGGGCCACGTCGCGGTAGAGCTGGCGGAGGACGAGCGCCCCCGCGAAAGCGACCAGCGCCTCGCCGACGAAGACCGCCACGAGCCAGCGCTTGAGGCCCATGCCCGGCCGCAGCCAGCGCCGGTAGCGGCTCCACCGGGTCTCCGGCACGGTCACGCCTTGTCCAGCTCGCGGTGCCACACGCTGACCGGACCGTAGCCGGACGCCCGGAGGTCGTCGGCCATGGCCTCCGCGATGGTGATCGAGCGGTGGTAGCCGCCGGTGCAGCCGATGGCGATCGTGAGGCGGTTCTTGCCTTCGCTCTCGTAGGCGGGGATGGCGAAGGCTAGGAAGTCGTGGGTGAAGGCCAGGAAGCGCTGCGCGGCGGGCTGGCCCAGGACGAAGGTCCGGACCGGCTCGGCCAGGCCCGACTGGGCCCGCAGCTCGGGCTCGTAGTAGGGGTTGACCATGAACCGCACGTCGAAGACCAGGTCGGCCTCGAGCGGCAGGCCGTACTTGTAGCCGAAGCTGATGAGCTGGATGGCGATGCGGTCGCCTTCCTCGTCGGGCTGGAGGGTGGCGAAGATGCGCTCGCGAAGCTGCCGTCCCGAGAGTTCGGAGGTGTCGATGACCACGTCCGCCTGGTCGTGGACCTCCTGGAGCATGGCTCGCTCGGCCGCGATCGAGGCGGCGATCGAGCCATGGCCCTCCAGCGGGTGGCGGTGACGGGTCTCGCTGTAGCGCCGGATGAGGACCTCGTCCCGGGCATCCAGGAAGAGCACCTGGGGCACGATCGAGCGCCCCTCCAGGGCGCCCATCACCGCGCCGAAGGCGACCGCCGCGTCACCCGACCGGACGTCCAGCACCAGCGCGACGCGGGCGAAACGGTCGGGATCCGAGGCCACCAGCTCGGCCATCTCGGGCAGCAGCTCCGCGGGCAGGTTGTCGACGACGAGGTAGCCCAGGTCCTCGAAGAGCTTGCTGGTGGCCGTCTTGCCGGCGCCCGAGAGGCCGCTGATGACGGCCACGTGCTGCCGTCGCGCTGGCTCGGCCGGCTCAGCCACCGCCGGCCCGACGCGCGTCGTCGGCTGCCGCCCGCTCGGCGTTGCGGTCGGAGCGGGTCAGGAGCTGGATCGTGAGCTCGTACAGGATGTACATCGTGATGCTCATGATCGTAGGGCTCACCGGGTCGCCGCCGGGCGTGATGATCACGGCGAAGATCACGATGGCCAGGATGGCGTAGCGGCGGTTGCGGCGCAGGAGATCCAGCGGGAGGACGTGCAGGCGGACCAGCAGGACGAGGACCATGGGGAACTCCATGACCACGCCGAAGGCCAGGAAGAGCAGGGTCACGAACCCGAAGTACGACTCCAGCGTCCAGGCGTTGACGCTCACCCCCGGCGTCGTGAAGCCCTCCAGGAAGGCGAGCGCGAACGGCAGCACGAAGTAGGCCACCACCAGGCCCACGGCGAAGAAGACGCAGGCGAGGGGGATCCAGGGCCGGGCGACCTCCCGCTCACGCGACGTCAGGCCGGGCGAGATGAAGCGCCACAGCTCGAACAGGAAGACGGGCAGGGCGATGGCGAAGCCCACGATGAACGCCACCTTGAGCTGGACGAAGAAGCCACCCCCCACCGTGATGATCTGGAGTTGCTGGTGGAGCGGGGCGGTGAGCAGTCTCTGCACCGTGCCGCCGAGGACGTAGCCGATCGCCGAGCCGATCACGAGCGCGACGGCGGAGATGAAGAGGCGCCGCCGCAGCTCCGAGAGGTGGTCGATCAGGCTCATCACCGCGCCCTCGGGCTCGATCGCCGGAGAGGGCGTCAGGGCGGGCGCACCCAGCGACCCGCCGGGCGGGATGTCGCGCAGTTCGATCTCGGCCATCGCGGCAGGCGCGGGTCGGCTAGGCGCCGGGGCCGCTCGGCTCGGAGGGCCCCGCTGCATCGGCGGGGGCCGGGGCGGTGGTCACCGGCGGGCTGGCGGGTGCCGGCGCCGGAGCCGGTGCCGGAGCCGCGGCTGGGGCGGCGACCGTCGGGGTGGTGGCCGCCGTGGGCGCGGCGCTGATCTTCACCGCGTCGGTCGTCTCGCTGATCGCGTGGCGGAACTCGCGAAGGGAGCGGCCCAGCGATTGCCCCATCTCCGGCAGCCGCTTCGGGCCGAGCACGATGAGCGCCACGACCAGGACGATGATGAGCTCCGGGGCTCCGATGTCAGGCATGCGGCGAAGGATCCTCCAGCGGCGTCCGCTGCGGCGGCTCCTCATCGTAGCACCGCAGGCGCGCCGCCCAGTCGGCGGCGGCGGCCGCCATCGCCGCACCCGGGTCGGCCGCGTCGATCGCCGCCGCGGAGATGCCCCGAGAGACGTTGATCAGGACGCCACGCCCGGCCACGCCGGCGAGCGGCCCGGCGGACGCCGCTGCCAGGCTGCGCACGGTGCCCGCGTCACCGCCCTGCGCCCCCACGCCGGGCACGAGGAATGGCAGCTCGGGGGCCATCCGGCGAACGGCGGCCAGCTCGGCGGGAGCGGTCGCCCCGACGACCAGGCCGATCGTCCCGTAGCGCGCCTGCCAGGCCACGGCCCGGCGGGCCACGCGCAGGTAGAGCGTCTCCGCCGGTGCTCCGTCGGCCTCGTCCCGGCCGACGGGAAGGTCCTGCAGCTCGCCGGCCCCCGGATTCGACGTGCGGCACAGCACGTATACGCAGCGACCGGCCCGCTCGAGCAGCGGCTCCAGGGCGGCCGCGCCGACGTACGGGGTGACGGTCACGGCGTGGGCCCCCAGGGCCTCATATAGGGCCACCGCGTGGCGCGCCGTCGTGCTGCCGATGTCACCGCGCTTGGCATCGGCGATGAAGGGCACGTCCGGGGGGAGGCTCGCGCGCACCCGCTCGAGCGCGGCCAGGCCGGCCGACCCGAGGGCCTCGAAGAACGCCAGGTTCGCCTTCACCGTGGCGGCGTGCGGCAGCGCCGCTTCCAGCAGCAGGCGGGTGAATGCCCCCACCCCCCGCGCATCGGGCGGGAAGCCACGCGGGAGGGCCGTCGGGTCAGGATCGAGCCCCAGGCAGAGGAGCGTCCCCGTACGGCGGACCCGTGACGCCACGAGGTCGTGATAGCCCCCCTCCGACCCGTGGGCCGGGCCGACCACCTGCCTCACGGCCCGCTGGGCGACGGGCCGCTCGACGGGAAGGCGCTGGCGGGGGGGGCGGTGGGCACGGGCGTGGGCAGCTCGGAGGCCGGGATGAACCAGGCTGGCCGTGAGGTCCCGTCGAGGAGGCTCGACTCGGTGAGGGCGATGACCTGGGCCGTGGCGAACGGGGTGCCGGGCCCCAGCACGGCCAGGTCAAGGTCGATGCCCGTCCCCTGGGCGTGCAGGAAGGCGACGGCCGTGCCGTCCGGCGACCACGTCGGGTCGAACGACTCGCCATCGTTGGTCAGCCGCGCCACCTCCGCGCCGGTGGAGGCATTCAGGATGACGATGTCCCGGCCCTTGCCGTCGGTCTTCTCGGCCGCGATCCACTTGCCGTCCGGCGACCACGATGGACGGGCATAGCCCGGGGCGCTGAGGAAGCGCATCCGTTTCGTGGCCACGGTGTAGATGGCGATGCGGGGATCGCCGATCGCGCCCGATCGCTGGTTGTAGGTGAACGCGACGAGCTTCCCATCAGGACTCCACGTCGGGTCGTTGTGGCCGAGGGGGTTGAACTGGGCCACGTTTGGCACTGACGGGGTACCGCCACCGGCCGGCAGGAAGGCGAGCTGCGGCCCCAGGGACAGGTTGAAGGGGCTGGGGTAGTTCGTGATGAGAGCGATCGTCTTGCCGTCCGGGCTGACGTCCGGCTGGAGGTACCAGTCGAAGAAGTGCGTCCCGCCGGGGTAGGTGAGAAGGCCGCTCTTGATGACCTTGGCACCGCCGCCGTTGGCCGCCATCCGCGTGATGACGGGGTAGTAGAGGTCGTAGCGGCCGCCCGGCGCCTGCGGCGGGCTGAGCGAGTCGATCACGCGCGTCTCGACGTAGTAGATCGTGGTCCCGCCGGGCCCCCAGGTGGGCTCGGACTCGGTGCCGCCGGAGGTGAGGCGCTGGACGCTCTGGCTCGTGAGGGCCCAGATGTCGCCGTTCTTGGCGAACAGGATGGTGCCCTTCATCTGGTAGCCCAGGGCCGCCGACGGCGGCGGCGTGAACACCACCGAGGGGTTGACCGTCGGCTGGGGTGTCGGATGCCCGGGAGCGACCGAGGTGACGAGGTCGAGGCGCCCCAGCACGAGGACCATGCTGAGCCCGAAGGCGAGGACGAGGCCGGCGCTCGCGATGACGGGCCCGAAGGGGAACGGCGGGCGGCCGTAGCCGCCGGAGGGGGGACGCGGGGCCGGCCGGCTCATCCGCCGACCCCGGCGACTGCCACGGCGCCGGCGCGCTCCTCGAACCCGGGCACAGCCATCAGTCCGGCCAGGTACCCTGCCGGCGCGACATCGCGGACCTCCAGCTGGAGCGACTCGAAGCCGCCGAAGTGCCGGCTCTCCAGGCGCGTCGCAACGTCGACGACGTCGCCCTCCGAGAGGCTGAGCGCGAGGTCGTCGCGCCCGAAGGCTATGCCATCGAGGACCTCACGGCCCCGGCGCAGCACGAGCGAGGTGTGGCCGCCCGTCGCGGCACGGACCCGGCCCACGACCAGCCCGCGGATCCCCACCAGGACCTCCGGATCGCCCGGCGCGATGGGGCCCAGCGGGTCCAGGTCGTGGAGGAGGCGGTAGTCGACCTCGCTGGCGTCGACGGCGAGGTCCAGGAGCAGCGTCCTGGGGCCGGTGACGGCAGGCGACGCCTCGACATCCGGGGGGATGGCCAGGAGCGGCAGCAGGCGCTCGCGCAGAACCGGGTAGACGGCCGCGGGGAACTGGCAGCCGGCCGCCTGCGGGTGGCCGCCGTGGCGCTCGAGGAGATCTGCGCAGGCCTCGAAGGCCGCCGCGAGTCGGCTGCCGGCCGGCCCGCGAGCCGAGGCCCGCCACGGCTCGGCGCCGGTCGCCACGACGACGGCCGGGGCCGCCCGGTCCTCCGCAAGACGACCCGCGACCAGGCCGATGATGCCCACCGGCCACGGGCCGGTCACCATGACCGGGCCGGGTGGCAGGTCCGCGACGGCGGCGCGCGCTTCGTCGAGGATCGTCGCCGTGAGGTCGCGCCGCTCGCGGTTCGAGGCGTCCAGACGCGCCGCCAGCTCGGCCGCCGTGGCGGCGTCGGTCGCCAGCAGGAGGTGCGCGGCCGTGGCCACGTCGCCCATCCGGCCGCCGGCGTTGAGGCGTGGGGCCAGCGCGAAGCCGATCCGCTCCAGGTCCACGCGGTGCGGCGCCACGCCCGCCGCCGCGAGCAGGGCGGCAAGGCCGGGACGCGGCGCCTCGCGCAGCCGCGCCAGCCCCAGGCGGGCGATGGCGCGGTTCTCGCCGGCGATGGGGGCGACGTCGGCGATCGTGCCGATGATCGCCAGGTCCGCCAGGGCGAGGGCGGCCGGCGGGCCGTCCGGCTCATCGGCCAGGAGCAGCTGCGCGACCTTGAACGCGACGCCGCTCCCGGCGAGGCGCGCGTCCGGATAGGTGCTGTCACGGCGATGGGGGTTGACCAGGGCCACCGCGGCGGGCAGGACCGGGGGCAGATGGTGGTGGTCGGTCACGATGACGTCGATGCCGCGTGCCGCCGCGGCGGCGACCTCGGCGACGCTGCTCGAGCCCGTGTCGACGGTGACGATGAGGCTCCGGCCTTCGGCGGCAGCCCGATCGATCGCCTGCAGCGACAGCCCATGCCCCTCCCCGTCCCGCGCCGGCACATGCCACCCCACGTCGAGGCCCAGCGACGTGAGCGCCGTGACGAGGATCGCCAGGCCGGTCAGGCCATCCGCGTCGAAGTCGCCGAAGACCAGCACCCGCTCCGCGCCTGCCCTGGCCCGGGCGATCCGGGCCAGGAGCGCCGCGGCGTCGGGCAGCAGGCGGGGGTCATGCAGCGCGGCCCGGGGATCACCCAGGTGCGCCGCCAGGTCATCGACCCCGCTGATCCCGCGCCCCGCCAGCAGCCGCGTGGCCCGTTGGGAGAGCCCGGCTGCCCGGGCGGCTTCCGCCAGCGCCGGCGACACCGGCCCAGCCGGGCGGACGGTCCACTCGAAGGCCGGCCGAGGTCCATGCACGGGGCCAGCCTGCGCCATGGCGGTTCGCGGCGCCTTATCGCTCAGCGGCTGGCGCGCAGGAGGGCCGCCGCGCGGGCCCGCCGCCGATCGTCCCAGGCATGCCACACGACGAGCAGGGGGCTGGCGTTGAAGATCGAGGAGTAGGTCCCCGAGACGATCCCGATGAGCAGCGCCAGGACGAAGACGCGGATCGACTCGCCGCCGAACAGGAGCAGCGCGGTCAGCGTGATGATGACGGTCAGGGACGTGTTGATCGAGCGGCCCAGCGTCTGGAGCAGGCTGTGGTTGACGATCGCGTCGAACGGCTCGCCGGCGTGCCTGGCGCGGTTCTCGCGGATGCGGTCGAAGACGACGATCGTGTCGTGCACGCTGAAGCCGATCACGGTCAGGACCGCGGTCACGAACAGCGCGTCGACCTGCAGGCCCAGGAACGTGCCCAGGATGGCGAACGTGCCGACCACGACGATGACGTCGTGCAGCAACGCGATGAGGGCCGTCGCGCCCATGCGGAAGTCGTGGAAGCGGATGGTGATCCAGCTCAGGATCCCGATCGAGCCCAGGATGATCAGCATGAAGGCCTGCTGGATCAGGTCGCTGCTGACGATGCCGCTGATCGAGGTCCGGCTGATCTCCCCGTCGATGGGTCCGAACTTGGCCTGCAGGGCGGTGGCGAGGGCCCCGAGCTGGCCGCCGGTGGGCGGCTGATAACTGCCCGAGATGCCTGTCGAGGCACTCGGCGAGGGGCTAGGGCTGGGCGACGGCGAAGGACTGGGACTCGGCGACGGCGTGGGACTCGGCGACGGCGTGGGACCGGCCGAGGCGCTCGCCGACCCGCTGGCGCTCGGCGTGGGACTCGGGCTCGGCGACGCCGTGGGGCTGACGGACGAGGTCGCCGTGGCCGATGTGGACGGGCTTGATGAGGGCGTGGGCGGCGGCGAGGCGGTCGGCTCGGGTGTCTCAAGGCCGATGACCGGCAGCCGCATGAGGATGTACGTGAGGCCGTTCTGCGTGCTCGTCGTCACGGTCGAGTCACTGAGGCCCTGTGCATCGAGCACCTGCTGGACCGCGTCGGTGCTCGGCGTGCCGTCCTTGAAATGGATCTCCCACACCGTGCCGCCGGTGTAGTCGATGGAGAACTGGATGCCGACCTTGCCCGCCGTGATCGGGGTCAGGAGGATGAAGATGAGACCCGGGATGGTGATGAGGCCGCTGAAGAGGAAGAACCAGCGGCGCCGGCCGATCAGATCAAACACGCGCACCAGCCGGGCGGGGCCGACGCACCGGGGCCGTCGTCACGAACTGGTCCTCGTGCACGCCGAAGAGCCGGGCCTGCCGCGCCCAGGCCTGGCGCACGACCCAGCGCAGCACCGTGCGGCTGAGGGTCACCGCGGTGAACATCGAGACGAGCACGCCGATGATCAGGACCAGCGCGAATCCGCGGATCGTGGACGAGCCGACCAGGTACAGGATGGACGCCGTGATGAGGCTGGAGACGTTCGAGTCGAGGATCGAGTTCCAGGCGCGGTTGAAGCCGGCTTCGATGGCCTGGGTGACGGGCTTGCCGGCCCGCAGCTCCTCTTTCGTCCGCTCGAAGATGAGGATGTTGGCGTCGACGGCCATGCCGACCGACAGGACGAAGCCGGCGATGCCGGCCAGGGTCAGCGTCACCGGGATGAGGCGGAACAGGGCGTACACGACCACGGCGTAGTACATCAGGGCGATGCACGCCACCACGCCCGGCAGGCGGTAGTAGACCAGCATGAAGAGGAAAACGAGCAGGATGCCGATGGCCCCGGCGAGGAGCGTCTGGCTCAGGAAGTCCGCGCCCAGGGTGGCGCTGACCTGGGCCTCGCTGATCTCCTGCAGCTGGACCGGCAGGGCGCCGTACTTGAGGACGGTCACCAGGTTGTTCATGTCGGCCACGGTGAAGTCGCCGGTGATCTGGCCCTCGCCGTTGGGGATGGCGCTCTGGATGACCGGCGCGGAGACGACCGTGCCGTCCAGGACGATGGCGAAGTAGTGGCCGACGTTGTTGGCGGTGTAGGTGGCGAACAGGGCGGCGGCGGTCGACTTGAGCTTGAACTGCACGACGCGCTGGTTGGTCGTCGGATCGATGCCCGGGGCCACCCCGCTGGGGTCGATCTGGTCGCCGCTAAAGAGGACCGGCAGGGTCGGGTCGATGGGGTCGCCCTGCACCGGCACCGGCTGCGTGCCGGTCGTGGGGTTCGTGCCGCCCGTCCCGTAGGTGGCGGCGGGCAGGTCCACGAAGTCGAGGCGGCCGGTCGTGCCGACGAGCTTGCGGATCTCGTCTGGGTCGGCCGCGCCGGGGACCTCGACGATCACCTTGTCCGTACCCACGATCTGCACCACGGGCTCCGAGACGCCGGTCGAGTTGACGCGGTTCTCGATGATCGTCTGGATCGTGCTCATGTCGCCGGCAGCGGGTGGCTGGCCGTTGGTGGTGACGGCCTGGTACTCGACGGAGATGCCGCCCTGGAGGTCGAGCCCGAGCCGCGTCTCGATCTTCACGTCGCCGTTCGTGCCCGGGCGTGACAGGTTGGGCACGAAATCGAGGGCGAGCGCGGCCAGGCCGACGGCCACGATGAGGAAGGGGAAGAGACGGCGCATCGGCCGGGACTATATCAGGGGCCGGGTGCTCAGGCCTCCAGGGTCGCCTTGATGGTCGCCGCGAGCCGCGGCCCGATCCCGGGCACGGACGCGACCTGCGCCTCGGTCGCCTCGCGGATGCCGCGGGCCGAACCGAACACCCGCAGGAGGGCCCGCTTGCGTGCCGGCCCCACCCCCGGCAGGTCGTCGAGCACCGAGCGGACCTGGGCCTTGGCCCGCAGCTTGCGGTGGTACGTGATGGCGAAGCGGTGGGCCTCGTCGCGGAGGCGCTGCACGAGGTAGAGGGCCGGCGAGCTGGCCGCCAGCACGATCGGGTCGGAACGCCCCGGCAGGAAGAGCTCCTCGCGCTCCTTGGCCAGACCGGCCAGCGGCAGGTCGTGCAGGCCGAGGGCATCAAGGACCTCGCGCGCGGCGCTGACCTGCCCCTTGCCGCCGTCGATGATGACGAGGTCGGGCAGGCGCCAGCGCGCCTCCTCGGCCGCCCCCTCCTCGACCCGCAGGGCGTGGCCGAACCGTCGCCGCAGGACCTCCTGGTGGCTGGCGAAGTCGTTGGGACCCTCCACCGAGCGGACCCGGAAGCGCCGGTACTCGCCGGTCCGCGGCCGGCCGTCCTCGAAGACGACCATGCTCCCCACGGTGTTGCTGCCCTGGATGGTGCTGATGTCGTAGCACTCGATACGCGCCGGCGGGGCGGCGAGGCCGAGCGCATCGGCCAGCTCCTCGAGGGCGGCCAGGGTCTTGCCCGCGTCGGCCAGCCAGCGCGCCTGCTCGCGCGCCAGCGTCTCGGCGGCGTTGCGCGCGGCGAGCTCCAGGAGCTGCCGGTTGCGGCCCCGCTGCGGAACGGCCAGCTCCACGCGGCCGCCGCGGCGCTCCCCGAGCATCGTCGCCAGCTCCTCCGCTTCGGCCGGCTGGACCGGCGCGAGGACGCGCCGGGGCACGGACCCGGCCGTGGCGTAGTACTGCTTGATGAAGGCGCCCACGACCGTCGCGTCGGTCTCGCCGACGACGTCGGTGAGGAGGAAGACGTCGCGCCCCACGAGCTTGCCCTCGCGGACGACGAAGAGCTGCACCGCGGCGTCGTTGGCCTCGCGGGCGAGGCCCATGAGGTCGGCCTCCGCATCGCTCCGCGCGGCCATCTTCTGGCTCTCCATGGTGCGCTCGATGGAGCGCAGCTTGTCCCGCAGGGCGGCCGCCCGTTCGTACTCGAGGGCCGCGCTCGCCGCGCCCATCTCCTGCCGCAGGGCCCGCGCGAGGAGCTCCTGTCGTCCCTCGAGGAAGAGCATCACCTGCTCGATGTCCCGCGCGTAGGCGTCGCGGGAGATGGCCTCGATGCAGGGGCCCTGGCACCGCTTGATGTGGTAGAGGAGGCAGGGCCGGGCGAGGGCCCGCTGGCCGTCGTGGATGTCGATGGTGCAGGTGCGGAACGGGAAGAGGCGCCGGATGAGGTTCATCGCCTCGTCCACGCTCGTGGCCGAGGCGTAGGGCCCGAAGTACCGGCTGCCGTCGGCGGGCAGCTTGCGGGTCCGCTCGATGCGCGGGAAGTCGTCGGCCAGGGTGACCTTGATGAAGGGGTAGCTCTTGTCGTCCTTGAGGCGGACGTTGAAGCGCGGCTGGTAGCGCTTGATGAGGTTGGCTTCCAGCAGCAGCGCCTCGCTGACCGTGTCGGTCAAGGTGTACTCGACGTCGGCCACCCGGTCGAGCGAGGACTCGATGCGCAGCGGCGGCTC
>Ga0209415_10009009_pt1 | contig 17191 bp, 11 predicted proteins | sample PeaSoiSIISIP2007_FD_187696 | JGI IMG/M metagenome (GOLD analysis project Ga0209415, IMG submission 187696) | Peat soil microbial communities from Weissenstadt, Germany - SII-SIP-2007 (SPAdes) (version 2) | ecosystem: Environmental > Terrestrial > Soil > Wetlands > Peat | place: Germany... | reverse complement strand
GACGACGTCCGCGATCGAGCGCTGCAGATCCATCATCTTCGGAAACGAGACGTCGGCCGCCGCCTCGGACACGCCCAGCAGCATCCCGGTATCCTGCTGCGGGAAGAACCCCTTGGGCACGAGGATGGCCAGCACGGCGGTGAGCCCGAGCGTCGCGATCGTGATCAAGAGAGTCGTCAGCTTGTGGCGGAACACGACGCGCAGCCCGCGGTCGTAGAACGCGATGGCGCCCTCGAACGCCCGCTCGGACCAGCGGTAGAGCGCGCTCCTCTCGTGCTCCTCGGGCTCGCGCTGCAAGAGGTGCGCGGCCATCATCGGCGTCAACGACAGCGAGAGCAGCGCGGAGACGGCGATCGAGACGGCGAGCGTCACGGCGAACTCGCGAAAGAGCCTGCCGATGAGCCCCCCCATGAAGAGCAGCGGGATGAGCACCGCCACGAGCGACACCGTAAGAGAGACGATCGTGAAGCCGATCTGCCCGGCCCCCTTGAGCGCGGCTTCGAACGGCTTGTCGCCGGCCTCGATGAAGCGCGCGATGTTCTCGATCATCACGATCGCGTCGTCGACCACGAAGCCCGTCGCGATCGTCAGCGCCATCAACGACAGGTTGTTCAGGCTGTAGCCGATGGCATACATCGCGCCGAACGTGCCGATGAGCGACAACGGCACGGCGACGCTCGGGATGAGCGTCGCCCGCGCGTTGCGCAGGAACAGGAAGATGACGGCGACGACGAGGCCTACCGTGATGACCAGCGTGTGCTCGACGTCCTCGACCGAGGCGCGCACGGTCTCCGTGCGGTCGCTCAGGATCTTCACGTCGATCCCCTGCGGCAACGACGACTGCAGCTGGGGAAGGAGGGCCTTCACGCGATCGGCCACCTGGATGACGTTCGCCCCGGGCTGGCGCTGTACGTTGAGGATGATCGCGCGCTTGCTGTTGGCCCACCCGGCGAGCTGGGCGTTCTCGACGCCGTCGACCACCGCGGAGACATCGGTGAGGCGGACGGGCGAGCCGTTGGCGTAAGCGATGATGAGCGGCTTGAAGCCCTGGGCCTTGTAGATCTGGTCGTTCGTCGCGAGGGCGTAATCCTGGCGGGGGCCGTCGATGTTGCCCTTGGGCTGGTTGATGTTCGCCGCGACGAGGGTCGCGCGGACGTCCTCAAGCGTGAGGCCGGTCCCCCCGAGCGCCACGGGATCGACCTGCACGCGAACCGCCGGCTTCTGCCCGCCGTTGATCGTGACCAGGCCGACGCCCGAGACCTGCGAGATCTTCTGCGCGAGGATCGAGTCCGCGTAGTCGTCCACCTGATCGAGCGGCAGGACATCGGAGCTGATGGCCAACGTCAGGATCGGCTGATCGGCGGGGTTGCTCTTCGAGTACGTCGGCGGCGTCGGCAGCTGGGCCGGCAGCAGGCTCGACGCCGCGTTGATCGCCGCCTGGACGTCCTGCTGAGCGGCGTCGATGCTCCGGTCCAGATCGAACTGCAGCGTGATCTGCGAGTAGTCGAAGCTCGAAACGCTCGTCATCTGCGTCAGCGAAGGCATTTGCCCGAACTGCCGCTCGAGGGGCGTCGTCACCGCGGACGCCATCGTGTCCGCGCTTCCGCCGGGGAGGTACGTCGAGACGACGATCGTCGGATAGTCGACCTGGGGCAGCGCGGCGACGGGGAGCTGCATGAAGGCCATCAGGCCGACGAGCAGGACCCCGACCATCAGCAGCGTCGTCGCGACCGGCCGCCGGATGAACGGCTCGGACACGCCGCCGCTCACGGCTTGCGCCCCTGACTTTCGGGACCAGAGCCCGCAGGCGCGGCGCTGGATGCGCTCCCGGCTGGCCGCGCCGACACGCGGGCGTTCGGACGCAGCTGGGCCTGCCCCTCGACGACGACGTGCTCTCCTGCCTCCAGGCCTGTCGAGATGACCGCGCTCTCACCCTGCGTGGCTTCGACGGTGACGGGACGAACCGTGGCCACCGAGTCCGGACCGACGACGTACACGAACGTCCCCTGAGGTCCGTGCTGGACCGCCGCGGCGGCGACGACGAGCGCGTTCTTCCGCGTGGAGACGTGAAGGCGGGCCTTCACGAACTGGTTCGGCCAGAGCAGCTGCTTCGGGTTGTCGAAGATAGCCTTCAGGCGGATGGTCGCCGTGGCCTGGTTGATCTGGTTGTCGATGACCGAGAGCTTCCCCTCGCCGAGCTTCGTGTCGCCGTCGCGGCTGATGGCCTCGACGGTGAGCGGACCGGTCGCCATCGCCTCGATGACGGGGGCGAGGTCGTCCTCGGGCAGCGTGAAAAAGAGCGCGATCGGATCGAGCTGCGTGACGACGACCAGCCCCGTCGTGTCCGCCGCGTGCACGACGTTGCCGGGGTCCACGAGGCGGACGCCCGTCACACCGTCGATCGGCGATTTGATCGCGGCGTAGTCGAGGTTGAGCTTGGCCGAGTCGATCTGCGCCCGGTCGCCGCGGACCTGCGCGTCGAGCTGATCGACCGATGACTGTTGGTCGGTGTACTGCTGGACCGCGATGAGGTTCTGCTGGCTCAGGGTCTTGTAGCGGTCGGCATTGAGCCTGGCGTTCTTGGTGTTGGCCTGATCACGGACGATGGCCGCCTGGGCGGTCTCGAGCTGGATGGCGAAAGGACGGGGATCGATCTGGATGAGCAGATCGCCCTTCTTGACGTGCTGCCCTTCCTTGAAGAGCACCCTGTCGATGCGCCCGTCGACCTGCGTCTTGACGGTGACCGTGTAGAACGCCGACACGTTGCCGAGCCCCTCGAACCACAGCGGCACGTCGCGGCGGACGACATCCGCGCTCGTGACGGGCACGACACGGTTCGCGGCTGCGCTCGCGGCGGCGGCCGCCGAGCTCGCCGCCGCGCGCGATCGAGAGCGGAGCAGCGCCCAGCCGCCCGCGATGGCCACGATGATGAGCGTGGTGACGACGACCCCCGTCAGAGGGAAGTGCCGAGGTTGCGGCGGCGCGCCGGCAGCGATGTGGTCGTCGTGCATCATGTTCTTCCCAGCGCGGCGAGGAGCTGAGCCCGTGCCGAAGCGAGGGTGTAGCGCGCCTGTACCAGCTGAGCAGCTGACGTCGTGTACGCCACCTGCGCGTCGTTCAGCTCGATGATACTGCCGACCCCGGTTGCGTAGCGCTGCTCGGCCAGGCGCAGCTGCTCGCGCGCGCTCGAAACGGCGTCCTCGGCCGCTCCGATCGTGGCCCTGGCGGCCCGGACGGCGAGCCGCGCCGTGTCCACGTCGACCCGGACCTGGAGCTCCTCGAGGGACGTCTGGGCGTCGATGCTGCGGAGGCCGGCCTGCGCCTGGTGCACCTGCCCCACCGTGAGACCCCCCTGGAAGAATGGCCAGTTGAGGAGGAGCCCCGCGCTCCAGTTCGGTACCAGGGTGTCGAGAGCGAGGCCTGCCTCGGTGAAGCCCGCCGCCGCAGAGAACGTCGGTCCGTAGCCGCCTTTCGCGGAGCTCAACGTGGCCTCCTGGGCGTCGCGCTGCTTCACGAGCTGCGCGAGCTCGGGGCGCGCGGCGATCGCCTTCGCCACGAGGGCCTCGAGCGCCTGATCTTCGTCCTCGACCGGCGGCATCTCCTCGCTCCCGACGTCGTACTCGGTGTCCCCGGCGACGCCCGCCGCCTGGTTGAGCGTCACCTTGGACGTCTCGTAATTGTTCTGGGAGGTGATGAGCTGCACCTTGGCGTTCGCCACGGACGCCTGCTGCTGGGCGAGGGCGATCGGCGGCTGCGTGCCCACCCGGACCATCGCGACGACCTGGACCAGGTGATTGTTCTGATCGTCGAGCGTCTCCTTCGCCACGTTGACCAGCTCCTTCATCGCGCGCGCGTTGAAGTACGCCTTCCGCACGTTGACGAGGACCTGCAGGCGGGTCGTCGTCTCGGCCGCTCGTGCGGCGTCCACCGTCGCCGCCGCGGCATGGTACTTCTGAGCTGTCTGACCGAAATCGTAGATGAGCTGCGTCGCGTTCAGACCGAAGTTCCAGACATCGAACGACTGGGTCAGCGAGGGCGACGGGGTCACCACGGACTCCTGGATCGGATTGTTCATGTACGTGAGGATCGTCGTGGGCACGAACCCCGGCCGCGAGACGTAGTTCCCCGTCTCCCTCGTGTACTGAGCCGTCGCCGAGACCTGGGGCAGCAGCGGGGCGCGGGCCTGCTGCACCTGCGCCACGGCGACGTCGGTGTTCGCTCGCGCGACGAGCATCTGGGGCTGGCGTGACATCGCGCTCTGTTCGAACTGGGCAAGTGTGACAACGCGCTGCTCCGGCGCGTCGGTCGGACCATGATCGACGGCCTGCGCGGCGGAGGTCCGGGAGAGAGTCGTCGCGCCGAGGGCGGCCAGCGCGAAGACGAGCCCGCCCTGCTCGCGCCGGCGTCGAGAAAAGGAGGGCACTGTTTCAACGGTCCGCATGCCTTTCTCGCCAGGGTACGATGCGCCGGCGGGCGCTAGTAACTTCGTCGCAAGCGACGAGCGGTGGCCGGGGTCTGACGAGGCAGCGGTCTCTGCCGACCGGCAGACGCGCGCGGAAGCCCCCCAGCGTGTACGATTCCGGGATAAATGGCGGCATCCAGCGAACCTTTGCTGTCCGGCGCGCCGTCGATGGACGGTGCTTCCCGGCGAGTCTCCCCTGCCGCGCTGGCTCCCATCGCGCGGCCTACCGCTCGCTCCGGCCGGCTTCTGGGAGTCGCGGTCGTCGGCGGGGTGATGCTCCTTCAGGTGGCCACCGACGTGGTGGCCGCGCACGATCACGCGCGCATCCTGGCGCGCGTCGCCTTCATGTCGCTCGAGCTGCCCATCCTCATGTTCGCCTTGTCCGCGGCGTTCCAGCGCTCGATCCGCAGCCGGTTGACCGCGGCCGAGGGGCTGGCGGCGGGTGTCGGCATCGCGACGTGCATCGGCGCCGTGTTCGGTCTCCTCTATGGCGTGGTCGCGACGCGCGTTCCGGAGCTGCGCCTGCACTTTCCCAACGGCGTCAGCTTCGTCCGGACGGGACTCTTCGGCGTTCTCAACGCCCAGCTCTATTTCGGCCTGTGGGCTCTCGCCTTCGTGTACCCCGCGGCTGTCGAGGGGGCGCGAGTCCGGGCGCTCGAGGCGCAGCAGCACCGGAGCCAGACGGAGCTCGAGCGGCTCCGCGCGCACCTCGAGCCGCACTTCCTTCTCAACACGCTGAACGCTATCGCCGGCCTGGTGACGGAAGAGCCGCGCGAGGCGCGGCGCCTGCTCTCGTGCCTGGGGGACCTCCTGCGGGACGCCGTGGAAGAGACCGGCGAGCTTCAGTCCGTCGACCACCAGATCGCGTGGCTCAAGCGATATGCCCAGGTCCTCGAGGCCCGACACCGCGGCTCGCTGCGCTTTCGCTGGGAGGTGGCCCCCGGTTGCCTGGGAGACGTTCTCCCGCGCCTGCTTCTTCAGCCGCTCGTCGAGAATGCCGTCAAGCACGGCGCCCTCCGGAGGGGGGACGGGGCGGGGGAGGTCGTCGTGCGGGCCTCTCGGCGCGAGGACGGGATGCTCGTGTGCGTCGTCGAGGACAACGGCCCCGGGATGCCCGACGTTGCGGTCCGTGACGGCGCGTTCGGACTGCAGTCGGTCCGGCGCCGGCTCGAGCTCGAGGTGGCCCGTGGGAGTCTCCGGCTGGAGTCCTCCAGCCAGGGGGTGCGATCGATCGTCGAGCTCGCGCGGAGGGCGTCCTAGAGTGCCCGGCAATTCCCCCCTCCGCGTGCTCGTCGTCGAGGACGAGTGGCCCGCTCGCAACTACCTCGTCGAGCTGCTCGAGTCCTCCGGCCTCGCGGAGGTAGTCGGCGCGGTGGGGGGGCTCGAGGAGGCGAGGCAGGCCCTCGCGGCGGATCCACCCGGCGTCGGTGTCGACGTCGTCTTCGTGGACGTCGCCCTCGACGGCGCAGCGCCGGGCGAGAGCGGCCTGACTCTGGTGCGGGCCGCCTCGGGATCGCCGGGCGCTCCGATGTTCGTCCTCGCCACGGCGTTCGAGAAGCACGCGCTCGAGGCGTTCGATCTCGGCGTCGTCGATTATCTGCTGAAGCCGTTCAATGAAGAGCGCATCGGGCAGTGCCTCGAGCGCCTGCAGCAGCGCCGTGGAGTGTCGGGTCGCGGTCCGTCGGCGAGGGGCCCTGCCCGGATCGTCGCGCGGCGCAAGCGCAACCTCGTCTTCCTCGAGCTCCACGAGATCTGGGCGTTCGAGGCCGCCGACCGGCTCACGTTCGTGCACACCACGCACGGGACGTTCGACATCGACCTCTCCCTCGCCGCGGTCGAGGGCTCGTTCGGCCGGGAGTTCGCGCGGGTTCACCGGAACTGGCTCGTGAACTCGACGCACATCAAGGAGCTCGAGCGCGACGGGCACGAGACCAAGCTCTTCGTCGGCGCAGGCGTGGGCGACGCGGCCAAGGGGGTGCGGGTCCCGGTCGCGCGCGAGCGCGCCGCTGCCGTGCGGGACATGCTGCTGACCAACGCGACCGGGCTGCGGCGAGCCTGACTGGAAAGTTGAACCGACGAGAAATGTGCGGCGGGGTGCCTGGCCCCGCTCACCTTGGGGCACTCATGGGGTGCGCCCCAAGTCGCGGCGCTAGGGAGGAACATCCAGATGCATGTCTCGAAATGCGGCTTCGCTGCGTTGGTGATCTCTGCGCTCTCGTCGATGTACGCCTGCGGGGGCGGATCCGCGACGCACGAGGAGGACGGCGGGGTCTCCCTTGGCGAGGACGGCAGCTCGTCGGGCGTCAGCAGCGGGGGCACCGGGGGCAATGGCATGTGCGGGACCGTGGCCTGCAGCGGATGCTGCGACGCGAATGGCACGTGTCAGGTGGGCACGACGGACACGGCGTGCGGCGCGAGCGGGGCCGCTTGTGAGGATTGCAGCGAGACAGGAGGGACGTGCCAGTCCGGGTCGTGCGCCGGTGGTACCCCGGGCGGTTCGTCAGGGTCGGCCTCGAGCTCGAGCGGCGGCACCCCCCCATTCGACGCGGGAAGGTTCACATTCGACGGGGGAAGGGGAAGGCGAGATGCCGGCTTCGGTACCTTCGATGGGAACTTCGGTGGGTTCGACGGCAACATCGGCGCCTTCGAGGGAGGTGGACGCGGGGGAGACGGGGGCTGAGATTTCGTTCGCAGCAAGTGTCCCCGGGGGTGGACTGCAGCCCTGACGACGAGGGCATGAGGCTCCCCCTCGGCTAGACTGATGTTGACATTCATTATCGACAGTGCGACATGGTGCTCGTGCGTACGAGCACTTCGGCGACGGTGTTCCTGGTGGCCGCGGCGCTCGTCGTCGTCCGTGGAGCGAGGGCCGACGACCAGGGCGAGCCAGTCACCGTGGAGGTGCTCGGCGATCGCGCGGCGGGCCGGGGCCAGACCGGCAGCAGCGTCGCGGTCGTGTCCCGCAAAGACATCCAGGCGCTCCCGGGCGGCGACGCGCAGACCCTCCTACAGGTCGTCCTCACGCAGCCGGGATACACTCCGGACTCATTCGGTCCCGACGGCGTCCTGCACATCCGCGGAACGGAGAAGGGTGTCCTCTACGTCGTGGATGGCGTGCCGATTCCCGGTGGCCTCGCGGGGCAGTTTGCGGACGTGGTGCCTGCGCGCCTCGTGCAGAACCTCCGCCTCTTCACCGGCGGCCTCCCCGCCGAGTACGGCCCGAACGCCGGCGGCGTCATCGACATCGCGACGCGCCACGGGACCGGCGCCCCCGAGGGCGAGCTCCAGATGGTCTACGGGACCTACCAGCGCGTCCAGCCCTCCGCCTGGTACTCCCAGGCGTTCGGCAAGAGCGACGTCTTCGTCTCGGGGACATACCTGAGCACCCAGCGCGGCCTCGATACCCCTGCGGCGAGCCCCATCCTGCACGACGCTCTCCAATCCGGAAACGTCTTCGCGCGGGTCGACACAAGGCTCGACGATCACGAGCGGATCGAGGTACTGGCGAGGTACTCGCAGCACGACTTCCAGATCCCGATAGATCCAACGTTGCTCCCGATGTCGGACGGGCCGCCCGGCGCGATGCGAGGGCCCGACCGCTACGGCAACACCCCGCCGCCCTTCGTCCCGTACGACGCCAATCCGACGGAGGACGAGCGTGACCTCTTCGCTTCGGTGGCGTACCACCACGCGTTCTCCGGCGGCGGTGTGCTCGTCGCGCCCTACGTTCGCTCGTCGTACGGTGACCTCGACTGCGACCCCGCCGGTTCGCTCGGCGCCACGGCCGACCTCGGGTCGATCTGCTCCGATGTCGTCCGGAGGCTCGTGCACGAGGGCGAGACCGCGACGGTCTTGTGGACCGACGACGACGTGCAGATCTGGAAGGCCGGCGTCGTGCTCGACGACGCGCAGTCTAGGGTCGACTACACACAGTTCACGCGCGCCGACATGTCACCGGTGGGCGGCGCGGACCCGGCGCTCACTCTCGGGGGCCGCGACGACACGGACATCCTGTCGGCCGGCGCGTTCGTCCAGGACGAGCTGACCCTGGGCAGGGCCAAGCTGTTCCCTGGACTGCGCGTCGACATGCAGAACGCGACCTTCCAGGGCACCCGCCAGAAAAACCTCTTCCTCGCCGGCCCGAGCGTGAGGCTCGGCTTCTCCTACGCACTCACGGAGACTATCTCGCTGCACGCGTTCGCGGGGTACCTGTGGCAACCGCCCAGCGCGGTGGACGCGGCGGTGGCGGCACGCGTCCTCGTCCCCGACCTCGCGGCGCAGCCCGTCCCGGTCGACGTCAAGGCCGAGCGGAACGAGTACGGCGAAGTCGGCCTCGCCTACCGGATCCCGCGGCGACTCGCGGCAACCCTGACGGCGTACGGGCGCATATCGCAGGACCCGCTCGACGTCCTCACCGTCGGCTCGACGGATCTCGTCGAGGACTACAACTACGCGAAGGGCCGGGCCGTGGGCTCGGAGATCGCGTTCCGCGCGACGGCGAACCGCAACCTCGAGGGGTTTGGCAACGGAAGCTTCACCATCGCCCAGGGCCAGGGGATCGACTCCGAGCGGTACCTCTTCCCGGCCGCCACGGTCGCTTACCCGGGTTGGCAGATCCTCGATCACGTGCAGAAGTGGACCGCCAACGTCGGGATCGATCTGCACGATCGGTCCGAGCGGACTCACCTCGCGGTCCTCTTCCAGTACGGTAGCGGTCTCCGTACCGGCCCCGACAACAACGAGACCGTGCCGGGCCACACGACGTGGAACCTGACTCTGCGCCACCGCTTCGACATCCCGATGCAGCCGGAGGTCGCGGTGGACGTCCTCAACGCCCTCGACGCGGTGTACGCGATTCGCATCGCGAACGGCTTCGTCGGCAGCGCGTACGGCCCGCTCCGGCAGGTCTATGCGAGACTGATGGTCCCGTTCGGTGGCTGATCGTTCGGGGAGCGGAGCATGCACCATGAACCCTAGTCGTCTCGCTGCGTGCATCGCCCTGGCTGGTTTCGCGGCCTGCAACGGTCTCTACGGAGACACCGGACAGCCCGACCCTGCATCGTGGTGGCCGTGGGTGTGCGACGACGGAACACCGGCGCCCGATTCGGGATGCCCCGTGCCTCCGCCATGTCCGGACGGAGGAGCCGGGGACGCGGACTGCGGCGCCGAGATTGCTTCGGATTGATTGCGGGATTGACTGCGGGATTAACGGCGGGCTCGAGGGTGGGATTGAGAGACGGATTGATGAATTCCGCGATTGCAAAAATGCCGCAAGGGCCTGCTTGATCGCCACCCAGCGCGCGCTCATACCCTCTCCTCACCGATTGGAGGAAAATCATCATGAGCGCTATCGACAGGATTTCGGCGGACGGAAACAACGGGCGGTGGGTGGAGCGCGCCGAGCGGATGCGCACCGCGCAGCTCGCGCATCACCTGTCATCGCTCGCGCTGAGGCAAGGTGAGCGCGCGATGACGGGGGTCGTGGCTCTCCCCGGAGCGATGGCGCTCGGAATCGCGGCGACGGCGATGTACAGCGTCGCGGTCGTCGAGCGAGCCTTCGAGGTGCTCGAGTCTGCGATCGGTGAGATCGGCAAGTCGATCGGCGGCTCCGACGAAGTGCAACGCCGCGACCGTCCTGCCGACCGGCCCGAAGCGCGCGCGTAGAGCATCAGTGAGCGATCAGGACTGAGTTCTCGGACACGACGAGCAATCCGCCGGCATGTGTGAGAGCGACCGCGGAGGGAAGCGTGAGCTGCGCCGGGAGCGTCCCCAGTTTCACTCCCGACGCGGTGTGCGAGCCGACGACCGTCGTGACGGCGTCGCCGGTGAGGTCGATGTGCCGCACGATGTTGTTGTTCGTGTCCGAGACGAACAGGTCGCCTAGGTCGTTGGCCGTCGCGCCGAACGGCTGGTTGAAAAAAGCCATAGGACCGGCGCCGTCGGCAAACCCCAGCGTCTCGGGGTCTCCCGCGATCGTCGATACCGTGCCCGAGGCGATCTCGATCTTTCGCACCGTGCAGCCCTGGTTTTCGACGACGTAAAGATCTCCGAGACCGTCGGCGGCGACGCCATCCGGCACATCGAAAGAAGCGCTCGCGCCAGCGCCGTTTGCCGCGCCCGGGGTGCCGTTCTGCCCCGCGACCAGCGATATCTGCATCTGACTCTGCTGCAGGTCGATCGCGGCGACGTCATCGTCTTCGAAGTCCGTGACGAAGAGGGTCGTGCCGTCGAGGGCCAGCCCGGACGGGCCGTCCAGGCCGCCGAACCCGGACGCGTACGTGTACGAAAGCGTGCTCACGGCGCCCTTGGCGAGATCGATCTGCCGGACCGCGCGGTTGAGCGTATCGGCCACGTAGAGCACCTGCGAGGATGGATCGAGCGCGAGCCCCTGCGGACCGTAGAAGCGCGCGCTGGCGACCGGTCCGTCGACGAGGCCGCTCTTGCCCGCGGCGCCCGCCAGCGTCGTCACCTTGCCCGTGGCAAGCTCGATCGTGCGGATCGTATCGTTGCCCGTATCGGCGACGTAGACCGTCGTGTCGTCGACTGCGACGCCGAGCGGCCCCGAAAAGTGCGCCTGCGAGCCCGTCCCGTCGGAGCTGCCGACCGACAGGGCGCCGGCGTACGTGACGACGGTCGAGTCGGCGATCGTCATCTTGCGCAGCACGTAGTTGCCCGAATCCGCGATGTAGAGATTGCCCGAGCTGTCGGCGTACAAGCCCGCCGGCGAATTGAGGAGCGCCGCGGTCCCCGTGCCGTCGACGAATCCGGCGGTCGCCTGGCTACCGGCGACCGTGGTGACCGTGCCACCGGTGGTGGCCAGCTGCACGACGCGGTTCTCGCCGTCGACGCCCTGGAGCGAGACGAAGAGGTTGTCTCCGACGACCTCGATACCTTGCGGGACTGACTGGAAGGTCGCCAATGTGGTGACGGCGCCGGTGCTCGGCGCCACCTTGCGGATCGCCGTGTTGAACGCGTCGCAGACGTACAGGTTGCCCGCCGCGTCCATCCGCATGCTCTTCGGTTTGTTGAACTCGGCCGCCGTGCCGATACCGTCGACGAGGCCGGCGCCGTTGGGGCCGCCGCCGGCCAGGGTCGAGACCGTGTTGGTGGTCAGGTCGAGCACGCGAATCAGGTTGTTGTCCGTGTCGGCGATGTAGAGATTGCCGCTCGAGTCGAGCGCGATGCCCTCGGGCTCGCCGAAGAGCGCCCCGGACGCGGGCCCGTCAGTCGTCCCGCGTGTACCGAACGCACCGGCGATGGTCGTCACCTCGCCGCTCACGACGTTGAGCTGCCGGATGGTGAAGTTCTCCGTGTCGCTGAGGTAGAGCAGATCGCCCGAGAGCGCGAACCCGCTTGGGAGGCTGAATGTCGCGGCCGTCCCGACCCCGTCCGCGCCGCCTGGATGGCCCTGCGAACCCGCAAGCGTCGTCACCGTCCCTGTCTTCTGGTCGATCGCGCGGATGACGTTGGAGTCTGCGACATAGAGAGTGTGCGCACCGTCGCCCACGATCTCCCAGGGCTCCTGGAAGTGCGCGGCGACGAGCGTGCCGTCCACGTACCCGCGTCCCCCAGGCTGGCCGGCGAGGAGGTCGAGCGTCGTGAGTCGAGGCGGCTGGTCCGCTGAGGGAGGGGCCTGCCCGTGCGACGAGCCGCAGGCGGCCAAGAACGCCCCGAGCGCCCAGACGATGACGGGTCGAGGCGCAAATCTCGCAGCGACCTCCGCGCACGAGTGCAGCGTGCCGGGCAGTGTGGGCCGCATGCGGGCTCCAGTCTATGCTCAGCGGCAGATGAGGGCCACGTGGACGTCGCCGCACGGGCTGCGGTTCGCGGGGAGCGCAGCCCTCGCGCTGGCCGCTCTCGGCGCGGCAGCGTGCGGAGGTGCCCTCAGGCCCGAGGTGTCCAAGGGAAAGGTGGACGCGGGGAGCACGGAAAACGTCCCGGACGCCGCGCTGGACGGGGCGATAGGAACGGTCCAGGCGCCGGACTGCCAGGGGTGCACGTTCCCGGCGACGGATGCGTCCGCGTGCACGTCTGCTCCGTCCATCCACATCGTGTACCCGCCCGACAAGGCGCTCCTGCCGCCGAACCTCGGCACGATCTCGGTAGAGTGGGTTCCGTTTGGCGATTCGTTCGTACGGTTCGAGGTGGACTTCACGCAGTCGATGCAGGCGCCAACCACCGACTGGCGGATCGTGACGGCCTGCAGCGCGCAGACTCGGGACGAGCAGGACGCGGGATCGGGCGGCTGCGAGCTCGTCGTGGACCCCACTTCGTGGAGCGCGCTCGCGTCGGCGAACCGTGGAGGGGCCCCGATCGCCATCACCGTCCGCGGCACCACGGACGGCGTCTGCGCGTCGACGTCGGAGGACACCGTCAGCGTGTCGCTCGCGGAAGTGGACCTGCAAGGCACGTATTTCTACTGGAAGTCCGACACGGACGTGCTCGGCACGTCGGGGCAGGTCTGGGCGCAGACGTTCGGCGAGGTCGGGGACGCCGGGCGAAACGTGACGTCGCCGACGTTCCAGCAGCCGCTGTGCTCGGGCTGCCACTCGCTCGCGCGCGACGGCACGCGAATGCTCGTCTACCCCAGCAACGACACCGATCCGGACTACTCGGGCCTCGTCGGGAGCTACGTCGACTTGACCCAATGGCCGGGCGGTGGCGCCGTCGCGCTGGCGAGCAATCAGCCTCCCGGCTTCACGGCGATCGCGTCGGATGGAACGTCGTACATCACATCGAACGGTCTGCCATGCGAGGCGACGGCGGCGAGCACTTGCCCGCAGTCGGAGTCGGCCACGGTTCCGGCTGCAGTGCCGGTGAACGGCTTCTCGCTCTGGGACGGCGAAGACGGCGGGTTCACCGGCCCCGTCACGATGGGCGCTGCCGGCACGCGTCCGACGATGCCCGACTGGTCCGTCGATGGCACATCGATTGTCTACGTCCAGCCCGAAGCGGTCGGCAGCTGGGACAGTTCGTTGCGCAACGACGATGACCACATCTTCGGGGGCAGTCTGTACACTGCGCCGTACACGGGCGGCGGCGCGTTCGGCGCGCCCGCCGCGCTCGTCGCATCGCAGGGGGAGAACAACTACTATCCGAGTTACTCACCGGATGCGCCGGCGTCGTTCATCGTCTTCGACCGCGCTCCGCTCGACACGACGGTCGCGACGCTCGCGGGCTGCGTCGGGACGATACCGACGGTCATCTGCCCGAACGACAGCTTCGCGAATCCCAATGCGCGCCTGATGCTCGTCGCGAGCACCCCGGGAGCGACGCCCGTCGATCTCGCGACGGCCAACGGCTCACCGCTCGGAGTCAACACGCCGCTCTCGAACTCGCACCCACGCTTCGCGCCGTTCGTCCAGACGTACAAGGGCAAGAGGCTGTTCTGGGTGACGTTCTCGTCGACCCGCGACTACGCGCTCCGCGTGCTGAACCACAAGGACGGGATGTACCCGTGTTACCCATCGGATTCGTACGAATGGCCTGGAAGCGTGCACCGCAACATCCCCAACGGGGACTGTCAGCTCCCTCAGCTCTGGATGGCGGCCATCCTCGAGGACGACGGGCAACCGAGCACGAGCGATCCGTCCGGAGTCGCGTTCTGGATCCCGTACCAGGACCCGACGACCCACAACCACATGCCGAGCTGGATGTGGACGCCGCAGCCGTCGGAAGAGGGTGACGGTGGAGCGTGTTCGTGCTCGATGTCGGACGGCGCCTGCGGGCCTGCGTCCGGTGGGTGCGGCTGCTGCGCGGGAACCGGGCTCGTATGCAGCGGCGACGGCAAGTGCATCACGCCGATTCGGTGATTCATGGCTCGCGCCTGGGTCCCCGTCCGGACGAGCGGCGAGCGTGCGGATTGATGCTTTTTCTACGCGCCTGGCGTCGATCCTTATGACGTCCTAATCAGGAGTGCCTTAGGTTGTGCGCGGAACCAGGAGCCGCCTCCCATGATGGACATCGCGTTCGTCGCGCTCACCGGTGGTCTGTTCGCGCTCTCGTGGGGGCTCGCCCGCCTCTGCGACCGCGTCTGAGGAGGCTCCGATGCCCGTTCTCTACATCGTCGGCGGAGTCGTCTCGGTCGGTCTGCTCGTGTACCTGTTCGTCGCGCTCCTGAGGCCGGAGTCCTTCTCGTGAGCTGGCAGGGCTACGCGCAGATCGCCGTCTTTCTCGTGCTCATCGTCGCCGCGGTGAAGCCGCTCGGCGCCTACATGGCACGCGTCTACGGTGGAGAGCCGCTCCTCCTCGAGAGGGTGCTCGGCGGACTCGAGCGGCTCATCTACCGCCTCGCCGGCGTGCCGGCCAAGGCCGACGAGCGCGAGATGAGGTGGACGACGTACGCGCTGGCGATGCTCACCTTCAACGTCCTCGGCATCGTCGTCGTCTACGCGATCCAGCGCCTGCAGGCGCACCTGCCGCTGAACCCCGACGGGATGGCCGCCGTCTCCCCCGACCTGTCGTGGAACACCGCCGTCAGCTTCGTGACGAACACGAACTGGCAGAGCTACGGCGGCGAAACGACGATGAGCTACTTCACGCAGATGGTCGCCCTCTCGGTGCAGAACTTCGTCTGCGCCGCGTCGGGGATGGCGGTCGTGGTGGCTCTCATCCGGGGGTTGTCGCGTGCCAGCGTGTCGAGCCTCGGCAACTTCTGGGTCGACCTCACACGGAGCACGCTCTACGTGCTGCTGCCGCTCTGCGTCCTCGTCGCGATCGTCTTCGTCTCGCAGGGGGTGGTGCAGACGTTCTCCCCGGCGCACCACGTCGCGCTGCTGCAGGGGATGAAAGACGCGAGCGGCAACGCGGTGACCGATCAGGTCCTCGCGGTCGGTCCCGTCGCGTCGCAGGAGGCCATCAAGCAGCTCGGCACCAACGGCGGCGGCTTCTTCAACGTCAACGCCGCGCACCCGTTCGAGAACCCCACGCCGCTCAGCAACTTCCTCAGCATCTTTGGGCTGCTGGTGATCCCGGCCGCGCTCACTCACACGTTCGGCAAGATGGTCAAGGACACTCGCCAGGGCTGGGCCGTCCTCGCCGCGATGTTCGTCGTCTTTCTGCCGCTCCTCTACCTGTGCGTGACGCAGGAGCAGGGCGGCAATCCTGCTCTCGCGTCTCTGAACATCGACCAGGTCGCGAGCGGATTGCAGGCCGGCGGCAACATGGAAGGCAAAGAGGTGCGCTTCGGCATCTCCGGAAGCGGTCTGTACGCCGCTGCGACGACGGGGGTCTCGTGCGGGGCCGTCAACGGCATGCACGATTCGTTCACGCCGCTAGGCGGCTTTGTCCCGCTCTTCCTCATCCAGCTCGGCGAGATCATCTTCGGCGGCGTCGGGGCCGGGATGTACGGCATGCTCATGTTCGCCGTCATCGCGGTGTTCGTCGCGGGGCTGATGGTGGGGCGCACGCCCGAATACATCGGAAAGAAGATCGAGGCCAAGGAGATGAAGATGGCGTCGCTCGCCATCCTTGTCCCGTGCGCCAGCATCCTCATCTTCACCGCCATCGGAGTCGCCACCGAGGCCGGCCGCAAGGGCGTGCTCAACCCGGGCCCGCACGGGTTCAGCGAGATCCTCTACGCGTACTCGTCGGCCACCGGGAACAATGGCAGCGCCTTCGCCGGGCTCAGCGCCAACACACCCTTCTACAACACGACCCTCGGCCTCGCGATGTACTTCGGCCGCTTCTTCATCAAGATCCCGGTGCTCGCGCTCGCCGGAGCGCTCGCGCATAAGAAGATCGTTCCGACCGGCGCGGGGACGCTTCCGACGCACACGCCGCTCTTCGTGGCCATGCTGGTGGGCGTCATCCTCATCGTCGGCGCGCTGACCTTCATCCCGGCCCTCGCGCTCGGCCCGTTCGTCGAGCAGCTGCTCGCGAAGGCCTGAGGCTCGGCCATGACCATGACCCCGAACAAGAGCGTCGCGGAGACCGGGTCCGCACCGATTCTCCCGTCCGTCCCTTTGGCGGCCGCCCCCACGGCCCCGGCGGCGTCTCAGGGCCTCATCGCGGGGCACGTCGAGCGCGGCAAGCACCGCGTGCGCGGGCAGGCGCGTCCGCTCTTCGACCCGGCGATCGTCCGCCGCGCCGTCATCGACTCGCTTCGCAAGCTCGACCCGCGCCACCAGGTGCGCAACCCCGTCATGTTCGTCGTCGAGGTCGGAAGCGTCCTGACGACGGGCCTCTTCGTGCAGGCGGTGGTCGGTCATGGTGAAGCGCCGGCCGGATTCATCCTCGCGGTGTCGCTCTGGCTATGGTTCACGGTCCTGTTCGCGAACTTCGCCGAGGCAATGGCCGAGGGGCGCGGCAAGGCGCAAGCCGACTCGCTCCGCAAGGCGCGCAAGGACATTCAGGCCAAGCAAATTTCGCAGCCGCGACGCGACGCCTCGCCGAGCCCCGTCGTCGCTTCGCAGCTTCGCAAGGGGGACTTCGTCCTCGTCGAGGCGGGGGACTATGTCCCGGTCGACGGCGAGATCGTCGACGGCGTCGCCTCGGTCGACGAGAGCGCAATCACGGGGGAGAGCGCGCCCGTCATCCGCGAGAGCGGTGGCGATCGCAGCGCCGTGACGGGCGGGACGCGAGTTCTCTCGGACTGGCTCATCGTGCGTATCACGACCAACCCCGGTGAGACGTTTCTCGACCGCATGATCGCGATGGTCGAGGGAGCCAAGCGCCAGAAGACGCCGAACGAGATCGCGCTCGACATCCTACTTGCCGCGCTCACCATCA
>Ga0209415_10009007_pt1 | contig 17192 bp, 16 predicted proteins | sample PeaSoiSIISIP2007_FD_187696 | JGI IMG/M metagenome (GOLD analysis project Ga0209415, IMG submission 187696) | Peat soil microbial communities from Weissenstadt, Germany - SII-SIP-2007 (SPAdes) (version 2) | ecosystem: Environmental > Terrestrial > Soil > Wetlands > Peat | place: Germany... | reverse complement strand
AACCCGACCCGGTCGACCCCAGCCCGGTCGACCCCGACCCGGTCGACCCCGACCCGACCGGGCTGGCCGGACACAACGAGGTGGAGAGCGCACCCTGCCCGACGGCGCTGTCGTCGGACAGCTCGATGCTCACCGTCGACCCGACAGGCACCGGACCCGAGCCCGCCGGGGGGACGGTGGTGGTCGTGGGGGGGGCGACGGTGGTGGAGCTCGCCGCGCCGCTCTGCCCGGACGCGTTCCCCTGCGCCACAGGCCCGCAGCCCGACATGGTGGGGGCCGGCTCCACGTAGACCCGGATGGTGACGCCGTCGTCGGTGGTGCGGGTGAAGACATGGGTGTCCGCCCCGATCTGGACTCCGGTCGCCGGGCCCGCCACCCCGATGCAAGGGGCGCCCCCGGCGATGTCCGGGCCGGCGGCCGCGGCGGCCCCGCGCGGCGCGGGGGTCGTCGTCGTGGTGGACGGCGCCGACGCCAACGGGGCCCCCGTGGAGGCCGCCGCTTCGCCGAAGTACCCGCCGGCCCCGCCCACGAGAAGGGCGAACCCCGCGGCCCCCGCGAGCAGCCGCTGGCGGTGGCGCGTGCTGTGGGCGATCCGCCCGGCGAGGTCACCCCAGTCGGCCTCGGGGACCGACGCCGACCCCGCCGTGGCATGCAGGGAGTCGCGCAGGCGCGCCTCGAGGTCGGGACCCGGGCCGGTGGTGGCGTCGTCACTGGTCATCGTCGATCACCTCTCGCAGTCGTTCGAGGCCCCGGTGCACCAGCGAGGCCACGGTCCCGATCCGGCAGCCGAGGACAGCGGCGATCTCCTTGTCGGGGAGGTCCGCGTAGTAGCGCAGGACCAGGGCCGCCCGCTGTCGGTAGGGAAGCCCGGCGAGGGCCCCCGACAGCACCCCGGCGTCGTCGGCGTGCGCCTGTTCGGCGTCGCCGTCGGCCGTCGCCTCCCCGCTGCGCCGGGCTGCGCCCGACCCCCGAAACTCGTCGGGGCGAGGATCCTCCGCGGGCACCCGGGCCCGCTCGCGCCAGGCCCGTCGATGGTGCGACCGACAGGCGTTGACCACGCAGCGGCGCAGGTACGCCTGCGGCTCGCGCACGGCGCCCCAGTGCCGGTGCAGGTGGACGAAGGCGTCCTGGACGAGGTCCTCGGCCGTCTGGGGAGAGTCGACCAGGACGCGGGCCAGTCGCACCATCTCGGAGAAGGCCCCCAGGTACAGGTCCCCGAACGACGCCCCCCAGGCGTCGTCGCCGGGGTGGTCGGGGCCGGCCCGGTGCGCTGTCCCCGCCCCTTCGCGCTCGGGTTCGGGGCCCCGATCGGCCTCCGGACCGGCGCTCACGACTGCCCCGTGTGGTGCCATCGACTGTTCAGACGCACGGGGGGGCGGGAACCTTGCACCGTGCGCTCCCGCTACGCCGGTGAGACGCCGTCCGCCGCCCCGCGCACCGGGATGACGATCGTGACCAGCGTCCCCAGGGCGCTGCGCATGGAGATCGAGCCCCCGAGCTGGCTGGTCACCAGGTCGCGCACGATCGACAGTCCGAGGCTCGTGGTGTGGTCGATGTCGAACCCCTCGGGCAGCCCGCACCCGTCGTCGCGCACCTGCAGCGTGAGACGCCCGCCGTCGTGGTCGAGCAGCAGGTCGACGTGCCCCGGCGTCTGGGTGTCGAGGTCCTCCTCGGGCATCCCCTCGGCGCCGGAGGCGGGAAAGGCGTGCTCCACCGCGTTCTGCAGCAACTCGGCGAGGACCACGGCGAGGGGCGTGGCGACGTCGGCTGCCACCTCACCCACGTCCCCGGTGACGCGGATCGCGATGCCCTGACCCGACACGACCGAGTCCTCGGCCATGCGCACGAGCGAGCCCACGATCTCGTCGAAAGGCACCTCGTCACCCGGCTCGCGCGACAGGATCTCGTGGACGAGTGCGATCGAGCGCACGCGCCGCTCCGCCTCGCGCAGCGCCTCCTGGCCCTGGCCCGCCTCGAGGCGCCGGGCCTGCAACCGCAAGAGCGAGGAGATCGTCTGCAGGTTGTTCTTCACCCGGTGGTGCACCTCGCGGATGGCGGCGTCCTTGGACAGCAAGAGCCGGTCGAGGCGTCGGAGGTCGGTGACGTCGCGCAAGAGCACCATGGCGCCCGTCACCGTCCCGCCGTCGACGAGCGGCGTGCAGTACAGCAGCACGATGACGTCGGGGCGTCGCTCCACCTCCTCGATGACGGGGCACCCGGCGCGCAGGGCCCAGTCGAGCGCCGTGTCCTCGATGCCGAGGTCCGACAGGCGCCGGCCTTCGACCACATCGCTCACCCCCATGCGATGCAGCGCGCTCATGGCGTTGGGCGACGAGAATCGGATGTAGCCGTCGGGGTCGACCAGGAGCAGACCGTCGCCGACGCGCGGTGCGTCCTCGGTGGTCACCTCCTCCCCGGCGTAGGGATAGTCCCCGGCCGCCACCATCGCCACCAGGCGCTCGTAGAGGTCGCGGTAGATGCGCTCGAGGCGGCCCGTGCGCCGGCTGTCCTCGAGCGGCCCGAGGCGTACGACCACCGCCACGGGCACGTCGCCGTAACGCACGGGCACGCACGCCAGGCGGGCGGTGTCGGGCACGGCGGGGACCTCGCCGGTGACGTCGGGGTCCGTCGACGTGAGCCGTAGACGCACGGGGACGGGGATGGGGGCGAAGGCCGACTCCATCGTCCCGGTGCGTAGCGTGTCGCTCACCACCGGCCAATCGGCGGCGTCGACCACCTGCCCGACGAGGTCCACGCGCAGCAAGGTGGCACCGGTGGTGGGCCGGATCTGGCCGAGCACCACCAGCTTCTCGCCGCCGCTGCCCTGCATGGGCGCGAGGAGCAGGAGGTCGGAGAACGACAGGTCCGAGAGCACCCCCCAGGACCCGAGCAGCCGCTGGAGATGGTCCAGGCTGGCGGGGTCGAGGCCGGTGAGGTCCGCCGCCCGCTCGGCGGGCGTGGTCATCGCCGGGCCGCCTCGGCGGCCGCCGGAACGTCGAAGGGCCGGCGCCCCCGGTAGGCCCGCAGCGTCTGTACCCCGGCGCCCGACAGGATGTCGGCGATGTCCGGCGCCCGGTAGGCGACGTCGGGGAGGCGGTGGGCGTCGGACGCGGTGGTGAGCGGGACCCCGTGGTCCACGAACCGGGCGAGCAGGCCCGGAGCCGGGTACGCCTCGGCACCGGGCTTGCGCCAGCCCGCCGACGAGACCTCGGCGGCCATCCCCGAGCCCACCGCGGCCTCGACCAGCCGGTCCCAGCACTCCTCGGGCGCGGCCCGCCGGAAACCGGCGGCCTTCACCAGGTCGGGGTGGGCGAGGACGTCACAGGTGCCCGACGCCGCCAGCTCCTCGATGGCCTCCGTGTAGTCGTCCCACGCGGCGTCGACGTCGCGCGTCGACCACTGCGCCATCGACAGGTCGTCGTCCACGTCGTCGAAGCGCCAGGCGCCGATCCAGTGCACGGACCCGAGAAGGACGTCGAAGGGATAGCCGGCGAGCAGGGACGCCACCTCGTCCATGCGGCCCCGGTAGTAGTCGACCTCGAGCCCGAGCACCACCGGGAGGCCGGCAGCCTTGGCCTCGAGCACGCACGCGACGTAGGCGTCCATGTCCGCACGAGCATGGTCGTCCCAGTAGCCGGCCATCGACGCCCGCAGGGCGGCGTCGGGTTCGTCCTCCCAGAAGCCGCGCAGCAGCGCATCGGCCTGGGCGAAACGGAACAGGTGCTCTGTGAGGGCGATCTCGGTGATCCCCGCCGCCCCGGCGCGCTCGCAGTAGTCGGCCACGTGGTCGAGGGTGGGCGCACGGTCGCGCTGCCCGTGCGGCCACAGGTGGAGGTGGTAGTCGAGCACGGCCGCAGGCCCGTCCCCGCTACGCGCCGTCGGCGCGGCGGATGAGGGTGACCCCGTCGCGCACGGTGAGTTGGACGCACACGACGCGCTCGTCGGCGCGCACCGCGTCGTTGAAGGCGCGGATGGCGCGGGTTTCCTCGGACCGGTCGTCGGGGTCCACCACGTTCCCGCTCCACAGCGTGTTGTCGGCCACGATGAGGCCCCCGGGGGCGAGCTTCGCCAGGACGGCGTCGTAGTAGGCCAGATACCCGGGCTTGTCGGCGTCGATGAACACCAGGTCGAACGGACCCGGAAGCCGGCGCACCGTCTCGATGGCGGGCCCCTCGATCACCTCGATCCGGTCGGCGTGCGGGCTGGCGGCGATATTCGAACGGGCGGCGGCCGCGTGCGTCGGGTCGAGCTCGCACGTGGTGATGCGGCCCCCCGGCGGGAGGCCGCCGGCCATGGCGATGGCCGAGTAGCCGCTGAACGTCCCGATCTCGAGGACCCAGCTCGGACCCAACGCGAAGACGAGCATCTCGAGGAACCGGCCCTCGAGCGTGCCCACCATCATCTGCGGGAAGGCCAGGGCCGCCCGCGTCTGTTCGGCCACCGCCGCCAGGTACGCGGGCGCTGCGGTGGTGTGGGCTTCGGCGTACGCCTCCACCGTGGGATCGACGACGTGGGGCATTGCGGGCTCCTTCCGCCCGCATCGTAGGCGCCGGGCCCGGGAAGGCAGGGCCACGACCGGGAGGCCCCGGCACGCCGTGCGCCGGGCGCCCCGCCCGGTGCCCGGGAGGACCCGCAGACTCAGGAGGCCAGCAGCGGGCGGGCGAGGCGCATCACCCGGTCGAGCGCGCCCATGTAGTCGCGGTGGGCGTCCGCCGTGCCGTCGCGCGCGGCGACGCTGTAGGTGGCATGCAGCCACCGGCGGGCCCCCGCCGCCTCGCCGCCGTGCCCGCGGCCCTCGGCGACGTCGATCTCCCACAGCACGGCACACAGCCCCACAGCGTCGAGATCGAAGAAGCGCCGGAGCAGGAGCTCGAGCTGGCGCCCCACCGCGTCGGCCGGGACGACCTCGTCGTTGCCCGCGGCACGGGCCGTGCGGCGCCACCGTTGCTCGTAGCCGACGACGAGCAGCGCCCCCACCCGCCCGTAGCGCTGGACGACGGCGTCACGGGCCGTCGCCGACGCCTGCGGGTGCCCGAGCAACTCCGTCGCCGCCTCCGGGTCGGCCAGCACGGCGTCGGCGTGGACGCCGTGATGCTCGGCGTCATCATGCGCCAAGGCTCGCCCGAGCAACTCGCTGGCGCGTCGGCCCGGGTTGGGTCGCCGGCCGCGCAACGCCACCATCGCCCGCGGGGTGTCCGAGGCGACGATGGCGGCGATGAGCCGGTCGTCGGTCGTGCCGGCCGGCGGACAGGGGTGCCCGGCCCCGCAGCGCACGGCGCCGGGTGCCACCCGGTGGCCGCAGGGCTGCCCGGTCGTCGTGAACGCGAAGCCACACGTCCGGCTCACCACGCCTACGGCACCGGACCTCGGCCCCGAGGCGCCCCGACTGAACGGCATGACTTCCTCATTCGCTTGCACCTCGTTGACGTCGGCAGATCCGCGCTCCACCTTCAACGAAGGCGACACAACCCTCCCACGAGATCGTCACAACCGGCGCCGGGTGCCACCGATTCGCCACGACGGCTCCGGACCGCCCGTCGAGCGCCGACCCGGCCCGTGCTCACGAGTGCGCCGGGCCGTAACGCGGCTCGGGCCCACAACGCGCCGACAACATGCGCAGGCTTCGGTGGTCGACCCTGCGACCGGGCTAATGACGGGCGCGGCGCTGGCCGATGGTAGGTCCGTGACCGACGAGCAGCGCCTGGCCCACATCGCAGCCGGCCTTCCTGACGCCGTCGTGGTCATCGATCCGTCTGCCACATTGCTGTGGGCCAACGACGCGGCCGCTCGCCTCTTCGGCGGCAGCGCGCACGAACTCGTGGGGTTGAGCGCGATCGACTTCGTCCACCCCGACGACAAGGAGACGGCGGCGGCGGCGTTGGCGAGCGTCCAGGGCAAGACCGTGGGCACCCCGATCGAGATCCGCGTGCGCGCGGTGGACGGGTGGCGCCTCGTCGAGATCGTCGGCGCGAACCTCCTCCAGAAGCAACCCGTCGAGGGGCTCGTGCTGTGCTTGCGCGACCTCACCGAGCGCCGGCGCTGGGAGGTCGCGTCCGACGACGTGGGCCGGTTCCGTAGCCTGGTGCACAACGCGGCGAGCATCATCATGCTGCTCGACGCCACGGGTCGCATCGAATCGGTCTCCGCGGCCATCACCCGGATCCTGGGCCACGATCAGGAGCTCGTGGAGGGACGCCCGCTCGTCGAGCTCGTCACCCGACGCGATCGCAACAGCCTGGCAGCGGCCATTGCCCGGGCCGTCGACCAGCCGGAGTGGAGCAAGGCGCCCACCACCGTGGAGGTCGAGCTGCTGCGCCGCGCCGGGACCGAGAGCGTGCCCTTCGAGCTCAGCATCGTCAACCTCGTCGACGACCCGACGGTCAGGGGCCTCGTGGTGTCTGGTCACGACATCTCGCAGCTGCGCGCCACCCGGGACGCCCTGCAGGAGATGGCCAGCCACGACCCGCTCACCGGGCTGCCCAACCGGACCGCCCTCCGGGCGCATCTCGAGCATCGGCTGGAGAGCCCGAAGACCGCCGTGGTGTTCCTGGACCTCGACGGCTTCAAGCCGATCAACGACCGCTTCGGGCACGGCACGGGGGACGACATCCTGCGCACCCTCGCGCAACGGCTGCGCTCGTCGGTCCGTCCCGGTGACGTGGTGGCGCGCTACGGCGACGACGAATTCGTCGTCGTCGCCGAGATCGACGACGCGGAGCAGTTGCGCAAGTTGGCGGGACGCCTGGCCGAGGGTGTCGAGCAGCCCGTGGTCCTCCCCGAAGGCACGTTCCAGTTGCAGGCCAGCGTGGGGCTCGCCCATCCCTGGCCCGACGACACGCCGACCACCCTGCTCGCCCGCGCAGACGCCGCCATGTACATCGCCAAGCGCCACGGCAACGGTCTGCACAGCGCCGCGTCCGGGTAGCGTTCACTGCGGCGTGGCCGCCACTCCCCACAGGCCGTTCCCCAGCCGGAGCAGGCCGGCCAAGTCGAAGACGTCGGTGTCGAAATAGGGCACGCTCACCAGCGCCTCGGGGACGGTCGCCAGCTCGGCCTGCTGCTCGGCTTCGCGTTGCGCCACCAGCTGGTAGTCGAGGTAGCTCTGTCCGATCTCGGCGAGAACGCGGCGGATCTGCGCGGCGTTGCCGCTGCGCACCTTGGGGGCGAGCGCCTCGGAGAACGCCGACGCCTCCTGGCGCAGACGCTGGGCGACGAGGGCGCCTTCGGGATCCCGGAGGTAGTCGGGCAGCACCTTGTTCAAGACGATCGCACCGACGTGCAGCCGCCGGTCGACCAGCGCCTGCGCGAAGAACTCCGCTTCCCGCAGGGGCACCGCTTCGAGGGTGGAGACCACGATGAACGACGTCCGCCGGTCCGCCATCAGGCGCTGCACAGCGCGGGCCCGCTCGACGAAGCCGCTGTACATGGACTGGAACAGGATGAAGAACTCCGCGATGTCGGACAGGAACTGCGTTCCGAGGATCCGGTCGGCCACCTGGTAGAAGGGCTTCGACGCCATGTTCACCAGCTTCGACCGGTACGGAACGATGAGCCATCGCAGGAGCCGGCTCGAGAAGAACTCGGCCATGCGGTCCGGGGCGTCGAGGAAGTCGAGGGCATTGCGCGTGGGGGGCGTGTCCACGACGATGAGGTCATAGGCCCCCTCGGAGTGGATCTCGAAGAGCCGCTCCATGGCGATGTAGTCGTGGCTCTGGACGAACCGACCGGCGATGTTGCGGTAGAGCGGGTTGGCGAGGATCTCCTCGCGGGTGCGGGCGTCGGGGGCGTGCAGCCTGATGAGCGCGTCCCAAGATTCCTTGGTGTCGAGCATCGCCGCCCACAGCTCGCCCCTGGGCTTCACCCCGGCCTCGGCGAACGCCTCGTCGGGCACGCGCCGCTCGGTGTTGCCGATGCCCTCGAGCCCCAGGGCGTCGGCCAGACGCTTGGCAGGGTCGACGGTGAGCACCAGGACCTTGCCGCCGAGTCGGGTGGCGGCCATGGCCGCCGCGGCGGCGGCCGTGGTGGTCTTGCCCACGCCGCCCGGCCCACAGGCCACGACGATCTCGCGCGACGCCAGCAGGCCGTCGAGCGAGGCGCCGTGGGGCTGCGGGGCCTTGCGTGCTCGGGCGGCGGTCACAGGGCCAGCTCCTCGCCGAGGGAACGGGCCACCTGCCGCAAGGTGCGCATCCCGTGGAGCCGGGTGAACACGGCCGGAAGGTAGAGCACGGGGACGGCGGGGTCGATGCCCGCACGCAGGCGCTCGAGGTGCCCGGCGCGCGTGCGGCGCAAGGTCACGGCCAAGCGGGCACCCGAGAGCACCGGCGTGGGGTCGCCCCCGGCGAGCCGGCCCAGCTCCGCCCGGGCCGCCGGCCGGCGCAGCTCCTCGAAGACCTTCTCCTCGCTGCGCCCGAACAGCTCGGGGAGCACCCGGTTCACGATGACGGCGGCCAGCTCCACGGTGGTCTCCGCCGACACCCGGCCGGCGAGCTCTATGGTCTCGTTGACGGGCATCTCCTCCGGCGTCGTGACGATGGCCAGCCCCGTCGTGGCCGGGTCCGAGAGGATCTCGAGGATCCAGTCGGTCTGCGATCGGATGAGTCCCACCTTCACCAGGTCGTTGATGGCCTGCGGGGCCGCCAGCTGGCCGACGATGTGCCCCGTGGCCGACGCGTCCACCACCACCAGGTCGTAGTGGCGCTCGCGGACCTCGTAGCAGAGCTTGCCGACGCTCAGGATCTCGCGGACGCCGGGGGCCGCAGTGGCCACGAAATCGAAGGCCTTGGCGAGCGGGCCGATGCGGCCGACGATCGGGATGCGCAGATTGAGGCGCAGGTACTCGCGCAGCGACGCCTCGGTGTCCATCGACATGGCCCACAGGCCGGGGAGCACTTCACGCGGGGTGAAGGAGGTGGGGCCCGCTTCGAAGTAGGCGGCGGCGTCGCCTTTGGCGTCGACCTCGCACAACAAGGTGCGGCGGCCGTGCTCTGCGGCGAACAGTGCCAGGGCCGATGCCACAGTGGTCTTGCCGACGCCGCCCTTGCCGGTGACGAAGACGAGTCGACGATCGAGCAGCCCGACCATGGTGCGTGCGCCTCCTGCTCCTTGCTCGACGTGGTCCGCACCATGTGCCGCCGGGGCCGGGGTGGGCCCGGACTGCTGCGCCGCGACCGCCGCGCCGCTCGCCGGCGCCCTCCGGCTCAGGGGGCGCCGAAGCCCACGCGCCGCTCGTGGGTGGGCGCGCCCACTTCGACGTAGGCCACCTTGGCGACGGGGACGGCGACCCGCCGGCCGCGCCGGTCGGTGAGCCACAACACGCCCTCGTCGCGGCCCAAGGAGGCCTCGATCTCCGAGATGACCGCCTCGCGGTCGACGTCGTCGCTCAGCTCGACCTCGAGCTCCTTGGCGCTCTGCACGATCCCGATGCGCACGTCCACCTGGGCTGCCCCTCCGATCACCCGGCCTCCGGCGGCCGGCCCCCGACGATACAGCGGTGGGCCAGACTGATGACCATGGACCCGGCCGTGCTCCCCCAGAGCGAGCGTGCCCGGAGCTGGGCCGCCACCATGGCCGGGCACGGCGACCAGGGTGTGCGCAGCGCCCATGCGGACTCGGCGGCCGTCCTGGGCAACGAGGCGAGCGTCGCCCCGCTCGGGCGCCAGGCCCGCGAGGAGGCCGAAGACGCGCTCCTGGCGCCCGGCGCCACCCGGGCCGTGGGCGCCGGCCGCCGGGCGGCGCAGGAGGAGCCCGACGCCTGGCGCACCTGCTTCGAACGCGACCGGGACCGCATCCTGCACTCGGCCGCCTTCCGGCGCCTGGCCGGCAAGACGCAGGTCTTCATCTTCCCCGCCGACCACCAGCGCACCCGCCTCACCCACGCCATCGAGGTGGCGCAGGTAGCCACCGGCATCGCCCGCGCCTGCCGGCTCAACGTGGCGCTGACCGAGGCCATCGCGCTCGGCCATGACTGCGGGCACGGGCCGGGCGGCCACGCCAGCGAGGACGCCCTCGGGAGCTTCCTGCCCGCCGGCTTCGACCACGCGGTATGGGGCGCCGACGTCTCGCTCGCCGGCCTCAACCTGTGCGAGGAGACCCTCGACGGGGTCCGAAACCATTCTTGGTCCCGGCCCGCGCCGCGCACCCCCGAGGGTGAGGTCGTGAGCTGGGCCGACCGCATCGCCTACGTCTGCCACGACTGGGAGGACGCCGAGTCGGCCGGCATCGTCACGCCCGCGCTGCTGCCCGAGGTGGTGCGCGAGCGCTGCGGGCAGGATCGTTCCAGCCAGTTGGGCGCCTTCATCGAGGACGCCGTGCGGACGACCCTGGCCGCGGGCCGCGTGGGGATGGGCGAGGAGCTCGCCGACGCCCTGGCCGCGTTCCGCCGCTGCAACTACGACTACGTGTACCTGCGCCCCGCCTCGGTCGCCCAGGGTGCGTCGGTGATGGCCGTGCTGCGCGCCCTGGTGTCGCACTTCGCCGACCACCCGAACCGCATTCCCGACGTCCGCCACCACGGCGGGGAGGTCGGCGGGAGTGACGCCGCCGTGCATGCCGCGGTCGCCTACGTCGCCGGCATGACCGACCGGTTCGCCATGGGGACGGCGGTGTCGGAGATCGGGTGGGACCGCGGGCACCTCCCCCGGGGAATCGAGGACTTCGGCCCCCACTGAGTGCGGCAGCAAGGGGCGGACAAAGCTGGCTGAGCCGCGGCGGCGGACAAAGCTGGCTGAGCCGCGGCGGCGGACAAAGCTGGCTGAGGCGCGGCGGCGTGCGTGGCCCCGACACGACGACTGCGTTGTGCTCAATCCGCAATGCCGGTCATCATCAACAGCAGCCACGGCAGCAACCCGACGAGGAGGCCCACGGATGCGACACGAATGACCTTGTTGGTCAGCGAGCAGGGCGACCGGCGCACCGACCAGGCTGTGATCGCTACGGCCAGGGGGGCGATCCCGGCGACGAACATGTACGGCAGGGCAGAACTCTTGTCGTTCGCTGATGGCAGGTTGTTCGCCAGCCACACTGCCTTCAGGATTCCCGTGACGGCCAGCGCCAAGAGGACGCACGCGAGTAGGCCCGCAGACCGTCGTCGGCCACGTCGATTGCTCCCACCACCCCGAACGCCGGTCGGAGGCGAGACGATCACGATGGCGTCACCGTGAATGGGCACGGAGGATGCATGTGCCTAGCGCGCCCTCGAGCGGGTCAGGGTGTCAAGGACGTCGGGTCCGAGCACACCGCGTGCGTCGATCTGCACGCCGAGGGAAGGGACCTGGTAGCCGATCGAGTTGCCCGTCGGTCGCCCCCAGTCCACGGTGATCCCGTTGATCGAGGTGCGCTTCCCTTCGGGGGCCAGGAGCGGGGGGGATTCGGGTGTGATCGACACCACGTCGGAGATTGCCGGCCCGGTCTCCAGCACGCATCCCGTGAGGGACGCCACGTCGCGCACGATGACCATTCCCGGCGCCGATCCGAACGGGCAGTCCGCGGTCGCCGTGATCCAGTGAACGGGAACCGAGATCTGGGCATCGTCAAAGACGATGGGCACCCAACCCGGCGGGGTCGCGCCCCCGTCAACGGCGGGAGTCGGGGCGGGCGCAGTGGCAGGCGGGGAGGGCGTCGCCGTCGCCGCACTTCTTCCACAGGCCGCGGCCACGACGGCCACGACGGCCACGACGACCAGGCAGAGCATCGTCCGGACCAGCGATTTCGGGAGCCCCGCGTTCATTGCCTGTTAGACGACCCCTGAGTCGGACCAGTTCCCGGCCTCCTGCGTCTGACTCGGCGACCGGGCCGGTGCCTACGCCGCCAGACCCGGCTGCCCGCCCGATCGGCGCGGCCGGTCGGAGCCCGAACCGGGCGACGTCGCCGGAGGGGGTCCTGGCTCGGCGCCACCAAAGGGTCCCCATGCAGACCTGCCACACTGGCACCGTGCGCCGGCGCTACCTCGACTCGTGGTTCGCGCTGGGTGCCCTGGTCATCTCCGTCACCGGCGCAGCCGTCCTCAGCCTCGCGACCGCACCTACTGGATTTGCATCGCTCCAGCCTGCCACCGCGCCGATGGGCCGCCTTCGCTCAGCTGAGTCCTTCTGTCGGGGTGACGTGCGCCTCAATCCGCCCACCCCAGCCGAGCATCCCCGTGTCGGGGTGCCCGGCTTCGTGGCCGTTTCCTTCCCGACACGGGTCGGCCAACCGGTCGGCCCGCCTCCAACCCCTGCCATCGTCTACGCGCGGGTCACCGAGAATGATTTCGGAGTGGCTTCTGGAAGCGGCTTTCGTCGATACCTCGACGGAGCGCCAGCGTGGGTCGTCGTATTTCGCTCTGTGACGATCATTCCGACCGGTGGCGCGGTGGTCATCGGAGCCGAGGGCAAGACCCAGGTGGAACCAAGAACGGTGGCGCATGAGACGGTCATCGCCGTCATTGACCCCGCATCAGGGTCCACCCTCGACATACGAGCGTGTCCCTCAGCGGGGTGATGCAGCGCTTCGGCCGACGAAGGACAGCGCGCTGCGCACGGAAACGGCCGGCGGCCGGCCGAAGCTCGTCAGTGCCACATCACGCAACGCGTGGCGTCCCGGGGCGGAGCCTGCGCAGCCCGGCATCCCTGCGCACCGTTTCCCCCTGGCTCCATCGGCAGTCGGAGCCTATTCGGCACGTCTCGCCCGCGACACGAGCTGCACGGCGCAGCCCCCAATTGCTGATAGCGGTAGGTCGGCCCGCCGGAGTGCATCCGTCCGGCGGTCGATCGGGCGCCCTAGAATCCGTCGGCGGGGACGTCGTGTATGGCTCCGATCCCCATCGCTGTCGAGTCTCTCGTCGTCCTCTTCGGGGTCAGTTCGCAGAGACCGTCTGAGCCGATGTTGAGGCCGATGTTGCTCATGGTGTAGAGGTGCTCACTCGCCACGAGCCAAACGATGTCGCAGATCTCGCGATCGTCGAAGTGACGTGTGAGCAGCGCGAATGTGTCTGGCTTCACCTCCTTGTCGGTAGTGAGTTCGGTCGCGTACTCGAGCGCGACACGCTCGGCGTCAGTAAAGAGCGGGCTCGTTCGATACTGCGACAACGCGTCGAAGCGCGCCGCGTTGCCTTGTGACTCTCTGAGCGCATACCACCTCGCAGCGTCCATGCAATACAGGCAGCCGTTGATGCTCGCCACCTGCTCACGAATGATGATCGCCGTCTGCGATGGCAGTGCGAGCTTCTTGTCCAGCCGTGAGACTTTCCCGTAGAAGGAGAGAAACCCTGCGGGCATGCGCGCCGAGAAGACCGCGATCGGCGTAGCCACCTTGCCGAACTGGCGGCGGGTGAAGAGGTACACCATCTTCAGGAGCAGGCCCCGCGGTTTCTCGACTGGGGGAAGGAACGTAGCCATTTTCGGACTCCTATCTTGTGGTTCGGGCAGTCACTGCTATGACCCGTGGGAGCCGACCGTTGTGACAGATCGGCGAGAACCGCCGTTCACCGTCCTGAGGCGATCCCAGCCACGGGGGAGAATCAGCCGCCAACGGCGCACGAGACCTCCCGCGAGGGCGGAGTCCCTATTCTCCTGTCACATCGGCGGACCCTGGGGGGTCAGTGCGGTGGCACCTGGCAAGACGAGGAGGTGACCGATGGACAACACCGAGTGGCTGGCCGACCGCTTCGAGGAGCACCGGGGCCATCTGCGAGCCGTGGCCTACCGGATGCTGGGCTCGTTGACCGAGGCCGATGATGCCCTCCAGGACACCTGGCTGCGCGTCAGCCGGGCAGGGGCAGACGAGATCGAGAACCTGGGTGGCTGGCTCACAACAGTCGTCGCCCGCGTGTGTCTGAACGTGCTGCGCTCGCGCACGGTCCGGCGCCAGGAGCCTCTGGAGGTGCACCTTCCTGATCCCGTCATCAGTCCCGAGGGAGCGCTCCAGCCAGAACAGGAGGCGCTGTTGGCGGACTCGGTTGGCCTCGCCCTCCAAGTCGTGCTCGACACCCTGCCCCCGGCCGAGCGACTTGCCTTCGTTCTCCACGACATGTTCGAGCTGCCCTTCGACGAGATCGCCCCGATGGTGGGACGAACCCCCGCGGCGGCCAGGCAGCTCGCGAGCAGGGCCCGCAGGCGTGTGAAAGGCGCCGAGATCCCCGCTCCCGATGCCGATCTCGTCCGTCAACGCGAAGTCGTCGATGCCTTCTTCGCGGCGGCGCGTGGAGGGGAGTTCGACGCCCTCGTCGCCGTGCTCCACCCCGACGTCGTGCTGAGAGCCGACTTCGGCCCCCGCCGCCCCGGGGCATCCAGGGTGATTCGCGGCGTACAAGCCGTTGCCGACCAGGCGCGGTTGGGGGCCAGCCCCGCCGCGGAGCTCCATCCCGCTCTGGTAAATGGGGCTGCGGGCGTAGCCATCACCATGCGCGGACGGCCGTACGCGGTGATGGCATTCATCGTCGTCGAGGGCAAGATCGTCGAGATCGACGTGATCGCCGACCCCGAGCGCGTTCGCAGGGTCGCCGCCACCGTCCTCACCGACGGGTAGTGCCGTACCCAGAATATGGCGCCGATCACCCCAGTCGATGCCCCTGACGCGACTGGGTGAGGGTGCGCCGAACGACGTCGACAGCCAGGTCGGCGGGGACGTCATGCTCTGCGTTCGGGACGGGGCGGCGGTGTCGACCTCAAGTGTTCGGTGATTGCGCCCAACGGCGCGCCCCGTCGATCTCGCTGACCGACGGAGGAGCCGTCACCCCGGGACGTTCTCGTCCCACTCCCTGGGGCGCCGGACCCTGGCCTCGCCTAGTCTCTCGCCCGAGGCGCGACAAAGGGGGGGTCGGTGGCTGCCGCCGAGAACGTGAGGGGTGCTCTTCACCATGCGGGTGGCAGCGACACCGAGCCGACCACTTGTCTGGCGGGCGACCACGCCGATTGATGAACGAACCGTCATGGATCGGGCCGGTGGGCCGACCGTCTGACCGCCGCCGGTGCTCGGACGGCCGATCACGACCAAGGAGGGGCAGCAGTGGAGTTCGGAGTCTTCATCCAGAACTATGTGCCCGATTTTCGGCGCGAGCACCAAAGCGATGCGGAACACGCCGTCATCATGGAGGACCTCCGTGTCGTCGAGGCGGCCGACCGTGCGGGCTTCAAATACGTGCTCATACCGGAGCATCACTTTCTCGACGAGTACTCCCACCTGTCTGCCAGCGACGTGATCACCGGATACCTTGCCCATGCCACCGAGCGAATCCACATCGTGGCGGCCATCTTCAACCCGCTGCCTCAGCTCAACCACCCGGCCAAGGTCGCCGAGCGGGTGGCCATGCTCGACCACGTCTCCCAGGGCCGCTTCGAGTTCGGCACCGGGAGGGGTGCGGGCAGTCACGAGATCCTCGCCTTTCTCCCCGGCATGAGCGACCTCTCCCACACGCGCGAGATCTGGGAGGACGTGATCGCCGAGTTCCCCAAGATGTGGATGCAGGAGACCTATGAGGGCTACGAAGGCAAGTACTGGTCGTTGCCGGCGCGCAAGGTGCTACCCAAACCGTGGAAGAAGCCCCACCCGCCCATGTGGTACGCAGCGGGTAATCCGAGCAGCTACGAAATGGCGGCACACAAGGGTCTCGGCGTGCTCGGGTTCTCAGTGGGCGACCTGCGCGACATGGAGAGGGTGGCTGGCGCCTACAAGAAGGCGATCGAGAGCGCCGAACCCATCGGTGCCTTCGTCAACGACAATATCTGCGTGACCACGGCGGCGTTCGTGAAGGAGACCCATATCGAGGCGGTCCGTAGCGCGGTGGGAGCCCGCACGAACTACTTTCAGAGTCAGGTGTTCCGCTATCACGACACCTTCCCCCATCCCGACGGAGTGCCGTATTGGCCCGAGATTCTTCCTGCGTACGACTCGGCCACCGTCGAGGCCATGGCGACCATGGGTGCCGTCATCTGCGGCGATCCGAGCGAAGCCCTGGAGCAGTGCCGCCGCTGGGAGTCAGCCGGCACTGACCAGCTCGTCATTTCCACAGGTACCGCACCGGTCGAGGACACGGTCGAGATGATCGAGCTCATGGGCGCCCACGTGGTCCCGAAGATCGATACCGATCCGGTTCACCGAACGTCCCGCATGCGAGACGGTGCGCCCTGAGCGACGTTGTGGCGCCAGATTCCTTTGCGGACCGTGCCGCGAGCAGCGTGAGAAGATCGTCGCCAGCGTGGCGCGACGATCTCATGTTTCGCTCGCAGTCATGGTCTCGGCGTCCTAGCCGCCCGAGGTGAAGTATCTGGCCAGGCCACTGAGTCGGTCGAGGACTTCTGGGTCACCGCTGAGCGTTTGCGTGAGCACGCCGCGCCCACAGAGGGCATCGATGGTGGCCACAGCATCACCGGTCAACACCGTGGTCTGCTCATCCAAGGACCGGAGGTTGTTGCCGTCTCCGTCGGGGTCCATCTCCACCGCTCGTGCGGTCACGCGCCCAGCCCCGCGGCTGACTCGAATTGGTCCCATCTGCACACTCAGCGCTTCGCGCCTGTCGAACAACGAAGCCAGCACCAGCGAGTAGGCGAGGCTCGGTTCCGTTTCGCCGGGCACCACCTCGACGGTGCGACCCAACGGCACCAGTGCGTCGCGTTCGTGAACGGTTGAATCCCACCCAAGGTGCACAGCGCTCATCCACCAAGGCACTCGGCCCGCGGGCGAAAGGCTGGGCTGGCCGAATCGCTTGCGCTCCGCGGACTCCAGATCGGCGACCATGGTCTCGGTCGACGACAAGTAGCGCCGCTGGATCTCCTCGTCGGGCACGGCCCGATCGGCCCGAACCGACTCGTTGGGGGTGGTGCGGGGATCGAAGCCCACCGCCGGGGTCTCATCGCCGGACCACAGCCGCCGCATGGTGACATCGACCCACACCAGGTGGCGGAGAACGTCGGCCACCGTCCACCCCTCGCAGCGCGATGGCGACGCCAGTTCCTCGACGGTGAGCGTGGCCACCGCGCACCCGAAGCGCCGCCGCTGTCCAGCCAGCATGACCAGGGTGGTGCGTGGATCGAACAGGAAACAGATGTGTTCGGCCTGGGGTGCGTCCTCCCCGGCCCGCGTGTCGTGGTCCATGTCGGCGCTTCCCGTGGGCTTCTCGTCGATGGGTAGGGTGGAACCAGGCTAGTGCCGCATCAAGCAACGTTTGCGCGCTTTACCAGCTCACGCAGCGTCTTATCTTGGGCGTTGCGGTTGCGCCA
>Ga0209415_10009003_pt1 | contig 17197 bp, 13 predicted proteins | sample PeaSoiSIISIP2007_FD_187696 | JGI IMG/M metagenome (GOLD analysis project Ga0209415, IMG submission 187696) | Peat soil microbial communities from Weissenstadt, Germany - SII-SIP-2007 (SPAdes) (version 2) | ecosystem: Environmental > Terrestrial > Soil > Wetlands > Peat | place: Germany... | reverse complement strand
GCTCCCCATAATTCTTCTCAATCCACTCCCGGTACGCCCCGGTCCGCACGCTCTTCACCCATTCCGGATGGTCCAGGTACCACCGCACCGTCTTGCGCAGCCCGCTCTCGAACCCCTCCGCCGGTTTCCACCCCAGCTCGCTCGCTATTTTCGCCGCATCGATTGCGTAGCGGCGGTCGTGCCCCGGTCGATCTGCCACATACGTGATGAGCCTTCTCCGCGGCCCACCATTCCCGGGCTGCATTTCGTCCACTAGATCGCAGATCGCCGTCACCACATCGATATTCGCGCGCTCGCTGTTCCCGCCAATGTTGTAGGTCTCGCCCGGCCGGCCGCGCTCCAGCACCACGCGGATCGCCGCGCAGTGATCCTCGACAAACAGCCAGTCGCGCACATTCTTTCCGTCGCCGTACACCGGCAGCGCCTTGCCTTCCAGCGCGTTCAAAATCATCAGCGGGATCAGCTTTTCCGGGAATTGATACGGCCCGTAGTTGTTCGAGCAGTTCGTCGTAAGCACGGGCAGCCCAAAGGTATGAAAGTACGCGCGCGCCAAATGATCCGATCCTGCCTTCGACGCCGCGTAGGGGCTGTTGGGCGCATAGGCCGTGGTCTCGCAAAAGGCGGCGTCCTCCGGCCCCAGGCTTCCGTACACCTCGTCGGTTGAGACGTGCAAGAAGCGGAAGCTCTTCTTCCCTGCCTCGCTCAGCCCGTTCCAGTACTCCCGCGCCTGCTCCAGCAAACAGAACGTGCCCTGAACATTGGTGCGGATGAAGGCTTCGGGCGAGACGATCGACCGGTCGACGTGGCTCTCCGCGGCAAAGTGGACGATGGCCCGCGGCCGGTGCTCGTGCAAGAGCGACCGCACCAGCTCCGCATCGCAGATATCGCCGCGGACAAAGTTATGACGCCGGTCGCCCGCGAGCGCAGCGAGGTTGGCGGCATTGCCGGCATAGGTCAGCAGATCGAGATTGACGACGGGCGACCCGGCGGCCTGCATCCAGCTCAAAACAAAGTTCGAGCCGATGAACCCAGCTCCGCCGGTTACCAGAATCGCCTGACTCAACTGATTCATTCGAACCGAGTATACGGCACCTTCCCTAGTCCCTAGTCCCTACGTTCCTGGTCTCCGCCGTCCCCTATTCTGAAAGCCCCTTCCCCGGCCGCCACATTTTTCGATATATTAAAAACAGTGCAGCTCCGGATGCGGCCGGGCTGTTCAGCGCATACCCTCTCGATTGATGCAACTGTTCGATTTCCCCGGCTGAAATCGCAGAGTGGATGTGTACTCCTCAAAAAGCAGCCTCTTCCGCGCTGAAGATGTTGCTGGCAAGGGTGGCTATGGACAAGAGAAAACGGCGTCTCATTCCTCACCCGCAGGGCCTCTATCACCCGGCGAACGAGCACGATGCCTGCGGCATGGGGCTGGTCGCGAACATCCGCGGCGAAAAGAGCCACGAGATCATCCGCAAGGGCCTCGAGGTGCTGATCAACCTGACGCATCGCGGCGCCGCCGGGTGCGACCCCGAGACCGGCGACGGCGCCGGCATCCTCATCCAGATCCCCCACGACTTTTTCGCGCGCGAGTGCGCGGAGCTGGGCTGGAAGCTGCCCGAAGCCGGCGCCTACGGCGTGGCCATGTGCTTCCTGCCCGTCGAGCGTCACAGCCGCCTGCAGTGCGAAGGCATCTTCGAGCGCATCGCCAAAGAAGAAGGCTGCCAAGTCCTCGGCTGGCGCGACACGCCGCTGAACGGCGACGCCATCGGCCGCGAGGCCCGGAACTCCCAGCCCTACGTCGAGCAGCTCTTCCTCAGCCGCCCGCAGGGTCTCGACGAAGATGCCTTCGAGCGCCTGCTCTACCGCCTTCGCCGGCGCACCGAAAACGAAATCGCCGATTCCGAGATTGAGGACAAGGAGACCTTCTACGTCCCGTCCTGCTCCTGCCGCACCATTATCTACAAGGGGCTGATGCTGGCCCCCCAAATCGAGAAGTTTTACTTCGAGCTGGCCAATCCGCTGGTGAAGAGCGCGCTCGCTCTCGTCCATCAGCGCTTTTCCACCAACACATTTCCAAGCTGGAAGCTGGCGCATCCTTACCGCTACGTCTGCCACAACGGCGAAATCAACACCATCCGCGGCAACGTGAGCTGGATGAATGCGCGTCAATCCATCTTCGAGAGCGCGTTGTACGGCGACAAGATTGCCGATCTCTACCCCGTCGTCGTCCCCGGCGGCAGCGATTCCGCCTCGCTCGACAACGCAGTCGAGTTTCTCTACCAGTCCGGCCGCTCCCTGCCCCACGTGATGGCCATGCTCATTCCCGAGGCCTGGGCCGGCAATCCCGACATGGATGAGGACAAGCGCGCCTTTTACGAGTACCACGCCTCGCTGATGGAGCCGTGGGACGGCCCCGCCGCCATCGCCTTCACCGACGGCAAAGTGATCGGGGCAACGCTCGACCGCAACGGCCTCCGCCCCGGCCGCTACATCGTCACCAAAGACGACCTCGTCGTGCTCGCCTCCGAAGCCGGCGTCATCGATGTTCCGCCCGAGGACGTGCTCAAGAAGGGCCGCCTGCAGCCGGGCCGCATGTTCCTGGTCGACACGGTGCAGCAGCGCCTCGTCTCCGACGCCGAGATCAAGAAGCAGCTCGCCGCGCGCCAGCCTTATGGCGACTGGCTCAAGCAGCAGCAGGTCACCATGGATTCCCTGCCCGAGCCGGCGCGCGTGATCGCCTTTAACCAGGAGACGCTGCTGCGCCGCCAGCGCGCCTGCGGCTACAGCGAAGAGGACCTGCGCATCCTGCTAGCGCCGATGGCCGCCGCCGGCGCTGAGCCCATCGGCTCCATGGGCACCGATGTGCCGCTGGCCTGCCTCTCCGACCGCCCGCAGCCGCTCTTCAACTACTTCAAGCAGCTTTTCGCGCAGGTCACCAATCCGCCCATCGATCCCATTCGCGAAGAGCTGGTGATGTCGCTCATCAGCTACATCGGCACGGAGCGCAACATTCTCGACGAGGCTCCGGAGAACTGCCACACGCTTCGCCTGCCGCATCCCATCCTCTACAACCGCGAGCTCGAAAAGCTGCGCCGGGTCTCCTCGGGCGACTTGCTGGCCTCTACCCTGCCCGCGCTCTTCCGCGCCTGCGACGGCGAAAAAGGCCTGCGCCATTCGCTCGAAGATCTCAGCAACCGCGCCTCGTACGCCGTCGACTCGGGCTATACGCTGCTTATTCTCTCCGACCGTGGCGTGGACTCGACCTACGCTCCCATCCCCAGCCTGCTGGCCATGGCTGCAGTGCACAACCGGCTGGTTCGAGAGCAGAAGCGCACCCAGGTGGCGCTCATTATCGAGAGCGGCGAGCCGCGCGAGGTGATGCACTTCGCGCTCCTAATCGGCTACGGCGCCAGTTGCGTCAATCCCTATCTCGCCATTGAGTCCGTCCACGACTTGAAGCGCCGCGGCCTGTTGCCCGACGACATCACCGCCGAAAAAGGCGAGAAGAACTTCATCAAGGCGATCGAGAAGGGCCTGCTCAAGACCTTCTCCAAGATGGGCATCTCCACGCTGCAAAGCTATCGTGGCGCGCAGGTCTTCGAGGCTGTCGGCCTCAGCCAGTCGCTGGTGCAGGCTTACTTCCCCGGCACCGCATCGCGCGTCGAGGGCGTCGATCTCGCCGTCTTGGCCCGCGAGGCGCAGATGAAGCACGCCTACGCCTTCCAGCCGCTTACCGATTCCGAAACCGATCTGGTGGTCGGCGGCCAATATCAGTACCGCGAGGGCGGCGAGTATCACCTGCTCAATCCGCTCACCATCGGCAAGGTGCAGCACGCGGTGCGCTCCAATAACCCGGCCACTTTCCAGGAATACACCGACCTCATCGACAACCAGAACCGCAATCTCTGCACGCTGCGCGGTCTCTTCAAGCTGAAGTACAACGAGACGCCGCTGCCCATTGAAGAGATCGAACCGGCCAAGGAGATCGTCAAGCGCTTCACCACCGGCGCTATGAGCTTTGGGTCGATTTCGAAAGAAGCGCACGAAACCCTCGCCATCGCCATGAACCGCCTGGGCGGCATGTCGAACACCGGCGAAGGCGGCGAAGACGAAGAGCGCTTCAAGCCGCTACCCAACGGCGACTCCCGCCGCTCCGCCGTGAAGCAGGTGGCCAGCGGCCGTTTCGGCGTCACCACGAATTACCTCGTGAACGCCGACGAGCTGCAAATCAAGATGGCGCAGGGCGCCAAGCCGGGCGAAGGCGGGCAGCTCCCGGGCCACAAGGTCGACGAAGTCATCGCTCGCGTGCGCCACTCCATCCCTGGCGTCGGCCTCATCTCGCCGCCGCCGCACCATGACATCTACTCCATCGAAGATCTCGCGCAGCTCATCTACGACCTCAAGAACGTGAACCCGCAGGCGCGCATCGCCGTCAAACTGGTCTCCGAGGTCGGCGTGGGCACGGTCGCTGCCGGCGTGTCGAAGGCTCACGCGGACGTTGTCCTCATCTCCGGCGACACCGGCGGCACCGGCGCATCGCCGCTCAGCTCCATCAAGCACGCCGGCCTGCCCTGGGAGCTGGGCCTGGCCGAAACCCAGCAAACTCTGCTGCTGAACGACCTACGCAGCCGCATCCGCGTGCAGACCGACGGCAAGCTGCAGACCGGCCGCGACGTCGTCATCGCCGCCCTGCTCGGTGCTGAGGAGTTTGGCTTTGCGACAATGCCACTGATTTCAATGGGTTGCATCATGATGCGCAAGTGCCACTTGAATACTTGCGCGGTGGGCATCGCCACCCAGGATCCCGTGCTGCGCGCTCGCTTCACGGGCACGCCCGAGCACGTTATCAACTTCTTTTTCTTTATCGCTGAGCAGATGCGTCAGCACATGGCCAAGCTTGGCTTCCGCACTGTCGACGAGATGGTGGGGCACGTAGAGAAGATCGACGCCTCCATCGCCGACACGCACTGGAAGGCCAAGGGTATCGACCTCTCGTCGATCCTTTACGCGCCCGAGCTGCCCTCGCGCGTGGCGCGCCATCGCACCACCTGCCAGGATCACGGCATCGACCGCGCGCTCGACCACGATCTCATCGCTAAAGCTCGGCCCGCCCTCGAATCTCAGTCCAAAACCAAGGGAAACTTCGCCATCCGCAATGTGCACCGCACAGTGGGCGCCATGCTGGGCGGCGAAATCGCGCGCCGCTACGGGTCGGCTGGTCTGCCGGACGGCACCATCCACTACAAGTTCCGCGGCTCCGCCGGGCAAAGCTTCGGCGCCTTCGTGCCCACCGGCGTGACGCTCGAACTCGAAGGCGACGCCAACGACTACCTCGGCAAGGGACTCTCCGGCGGCCGGTTGATTGCCTATCCGCCCAAGACCTCGAGCTTCCTGCCGGAAGAAAGCATTCTGGTCGGCAACGTTGTGCTCTACGGCGCCACCACCGGCGAGTGCTTCTTGAACGGCATCGCGGGCGAGCGCTTCGCCGTGCGCAACTCCGGCGCCACCGCCGTAGTTGAGGGCGTGGGCGACCACGGCTGCGAGTACATGACCAAGGGCCTGGTCGTCGTTCTCGGCTCAACCGGCCGCAACTTCGCCGCCGGCATGAGCGGCGGCATCGCCTACGTCTACGACGATCAAGGCGACTTCTCCACGCGGCGCTGCAACAAGGCCAGCGTCGATCTCGAGCCGCTGGCCAGCGCGGAAGACATCGAGCTGGTTCGCGGCCTGCTCGCGCGCCATCGCGACCTGACCGGCAGCCCGCGCGCCGCCTGGGTTCTCGAACACTGGGCCGACGCGCAGCCGCGGTTCATCAAGGTTTTCCCGCACGAGTACAAGCGTGTCCTCGGCGTAAAGAAAAACGAGGTAGCTGAGGTACAGCATGGGTAAGGTCACCGGATTTCTCGAAATCGGCCGCGAGCAGCCTACGCGCCGCAAGCCCGAAGAGCGCACCAAGGACTGGTTCGAAATCTACGAGCCATTCCCGGAAGAGAAGCAGCGCGAGCAGGGCGCGCGCTGCATGGATTGCGGCGTGCCCTTCTGCCACACCGGCTGCCCCGTCAACAACCTGATTCCCGATTGGAACGATCTCGTCTACAACAACCGCTGGGACGTGGCCATCCGCCGCCTCCACTCCACCAACAATTTTCCGGAGTTCACGGGCCGCATCTGCCCCGCCCCGTGCGAGGCCGCCTGCGTGCTCGGCATCAACCAGCCGCCGGTCTCCATCAAGCTGATCGAGCGCTCGATTGTGGATCGCGCCTGGGACGAGGGCTTCATCCGCCCCGAGCCGCCTGAGCAGCCCACAGGCCAGCGCGTCGCCGTCGTGGGCAGCGGCCCTGCCGGGCTAGCCGCCGCGCAGCAGCTTCGCCGCGCAGGCCACATGGTCACCGTTTACGAAAAGAACGACCGCATCGGCGGCCTGCTCCGCTACGGCATTCCCAACTTCAAACTCGAAAAGCGCGTCGTCGACCGCCGCATCGAGCAGATGCGCGGCGAGGGCGTCGTCTTCCACACCAACGCCCACGTCGGCGGCAATGTTCCCGTCGAGGCGCTCACCGAGGCCTACGACGCCATCCTCCTAGCCGGCGGCTCCGAGCAGCCACGTGACCTGCCCATCCCCGGCCGCGAGCTCAAAGGTATCCACTTCGCCATGGAGTTCCTGCCCCAGCAAAATCGCCGCAACGAAGGCGATTCGGAAGAAGTGCTGCTCAAATCCATGTCCGCCGCGCGCTCCATCTTCGCCACCGGCAAACGCGTCGTCATCATCGGCGGCGGCGACACCGGCGCGGATTGCCTCGGCACCAGCCATCGCCAGGGCGCGAAAAGCGTCCATCAGTTTGAAATCATGCCCAAGCCGCCCCTGCCGCAGCCGCCGAATGATCGCGCCCCTAGCACCCCGTGGCCGCTGTGGCCGCTGCAACTGCGCACCGAGAGCTCGCACGAAGAAGGCGGCATCCGCGATTGGGCCATCAACTCCGTGAAATTTACCGGCGATGACGCCGGCAACCTCAGCCAGCTCCACTGCGTGCGCGTCGGTCCGCCGCCCAAGTTCGAAGCCCTTGCGGGCACTGAATTCTCCCTGGATGTCGATCTGGTGCTATTGGCCATGGGCTTCCTCGGCCCCGTCAAGAATGGGATGATCGACCAGCTCGGCCTCGCCGTCGACAATCGCGGCAACGTGGCTACCACCGGCTTCATGACCTCGCGCGAAGGCATCTTCGCCGCCGGCGACATGCGCCGCGGCCAATCGCTCGTCGTCTGGGCCATCGCGGAAGGCCGCAAAGCCGCCGCCGCGGTGAACGAATATCTGGCGGCGAAGTCCGAGACGAACGACCGTGCGCGGCACACCGTCGGCGCCAGCGCGCGCTAAGCTGGCCCTTCTGGCAACACACGCATTGCCGTGCTGGAGTTGGCGGCCTCGGCGCTCGCGCAAAACCCGCTAACCGCCGCCGAGCGCGAAGAGGCGCACGCCGCCGCACACAAACTCGCCGGCGTGTTGGGAACCTTTGGCCTAACCCGCGGCACGGAGTTGGCGCGCCAACTGGAGATTGCCTTCTCGCTTGAATCCACGCCCGGGCCCGATGCGGGCGTGAAGCTCGCCGAGATTGCCGCGGAATTGCGGGTGATCGTGGAAAGCCGCTAGCCCTCGAGCTGATGCGCACGCCAGCTGCAAACGATTGCCGGCAAGATTAGACTAATCGTTGAGGGGCGGGACGGAGCGAGTTGGCCCGCGTCCTTTGTCCGTCACGGAGCGACCGATGAAAGGTTCCGTCGCAAGCGCAATCATCGCGATTCTTACCATCACTGGCGCAACGCCGGCTCAAACTCCCAAAGCAAAGCAGCTTACAGCAATTGGGGGAATCTCCGCCGAAAACGGAGAATTCGCATTCATAGGCAACCGAGTGACCGCTTACTCCGACAAAGACATCTTTATTTGGCAGGGCACAAACAGTGGGCGTGAGCTTGTGACTGCCGGCGGAGGAGCCATTCCTTTTGAGATTCGGGAAACGGGCCTGGTGAATGTGACAGGGAATGTCTCATCCGCCCTGGCACACGAGTTCCAGCTCTGCGATTCATTCGATCAGATTTCGAGATGGATCGACGACGATATCCGCGCGGCTCTGCCCGCAGGCTTGAAAGTAAAGGCAAGAGAGGAACTTATTGATGGAAGAGTCCTTGTTGCTTATTCGAAGCCGGGGGCCGATCACTACCTCCTGATGCTTTCCTTGTTTGAAAGCGCTGCAAACAACCGATACGCGCTTGTGGGAGCGGAAACCGCCTCGGAGTACGGGGACTATTGCGGGATGCAGGCGCTGACCAAAGGGATCAGGGCGGTGCTGGTCGACGCGCCCGGCGGAAGCAGCGATTTCAGCGCTGTCTATTTCTTTGCGATTCAGCCGAAAAAGAAGGCCGCAAATCATCGATGAATCGATCTGTTTGTGCAGCGGTCGCGACCATCGCTCCGTTGTGGGGCTTCGTCCCTACGGGACTTCGGTTCTTCGGTTTGGGTCCGAAGTCCCCACGCTGAAGCACGGGGCTAACAACCGTTGCGCCTCCGGCGCGAGACTGCCCGACCCACCAACACCGCTAGCTCCGCTAACACCGCTAACACCGCGGCCACCAATTTACACTCTTTTAAGTGGCTCCTCACGACCAACTGACTCCGCAGCTGGACCTCATCTTCGAGGAACCCGCGCCCATGCGCCGCATCTGGCCGGTGCGCGAACTGGTGGCGCGGATTCGCGGGCTGGTGGAGCGGGAGTGCAGCGACGTCTGGGTCGAGGGGGAGATCTCCAACCTCCGCCCCGCACCCTCCGGCCACGTCTATTTCACACTCAAGGACGCCGACGCGCAGCTCCCCGTCGTTCTCTTTCGCCGCCAGGCCGTGCTTCTTCGCTTCCGCCCCGAAGACGGGCTACACGTTCTGGTCCGCGGGCGCGTCAGCGTCTACGAGCAGCGCGGCCAGTTGCAGCTCGTCGGCGAGACCATGGAACCGGTCGGCGCCGGCTCCCTGCAGCTCGCCTTCGAGCAACTGCGCGAGCGGCTTAAGACCGAGGGCCTCTTCGACACAGCGCGCAAAAAGCCGCTCCCCGCATTCCCGCGTTGCGCCGGCATCGTCACCTCGCCCACCGGCGCGGTCATTCGCGACTTTCTCAACATCGTCAACCGCCGGCACTCCGGGTTGAATGTGCTGCTTCGCGCGGTCTCCGTTCAGGGCGACTCCGCGCCCGCCGAAATCGAAGCCGCCATCGTTGAGCTGAACTCCGCGAACTTTGCCGATCTCATCGTGCTGGCGCGCGGCGGCGGCTCGCTTGAGGATCTGGCCGCCTTCAACAGCGAGCGCGTGGCGCGCGCGATTGCATCGAGCAAGCTTCCTGTTGTAAGCGCCATCGGACATGAAACCGACTTCACCATTGCGGACTTTGCCGCCGATCTTCGCGCGCCCACTCCCTCCGCTGCCGCCGAGCTGATTACCGAGGCGCAGCACAAGGTCGCCGAGCGCCTCGCCGCCGACATGCATCGCCTGGAGCGCGCCGTGCGCTTTCAGCTCCTGCACGCTCGGCAGTCCCTGGCGCACGTGCCTGTCGGTAGAGTCGAATCGCGCGTCTCCACGATTCTCTATCGCCTCAGCCAGCGCCTCGACGAAATCACGCTTCGCCTCGACTCCGTAGTGATGGAGCAGACGCTCGCGGGCCAAAGGCGTATCGCGGATCTCACTGCCGCTCTGCTCCGTCACGATCCGCGCCGCCGAGTGGCGCAGGCGCTACAGCAGCTTGCCGGATGCCGGGCCCGCCTCGAACGCAGCGTGGAGCGCCTCCTCGCCGTCTCCAGTTCGAGGCTCGCAGCGCTCGATGCACGGCTCCACTCGCTTTCGCCGCTTGCCGTCCTGGACCGCGGCTACGCGTTGGTGCTTGCAGCCGATGGATCTCTAGTTCGCTCAGCTGCTCAGATCGCTGCCGGCGACCGCCTGACCACGCGGCTCGCCGACGGCACATTCCAAAGCCGCGTAGAGTCCACTTCAACTTCTTCCCCTATCCACAAGGTAAAAGGAAAGAAAACGAAATCATGACCGCACGCAAACTCTTCGGCACGGATGGCATTCGCGCCGTCGCAGGAGAATCCCCGCTCGACCCGACTACCGTATACTCCGTCGGCCTCGCCCTCGCCCATTCGCTGCGCAAAGCCGGGGTCCCCAGCGACAGCTCTTCGTCGCCGGGATGGAAAGCGGCGGAGCATCCGCGCGTCCTGCTCGGCCGCGACACGCGCGAGTCCGGCCCGTGGATCGCGGCCACGCTGGCCGCAGGGCTGCGAGAGGCCGGTGCCCAAGTGGAAAGCGCCGGCGTCATCACCACTCCCGCCGTCGCCTTTCTCGCCCGCACCCACGGCTTCCATGCCGGCGTGGTCATCTCCGCCTCGCACAATCCCTGGCAGGATAACGGCATCAAGCTCTTCGGCGGCGACGGATTCAAGCTGCCCGACGCGGTGGAACTGGCTATGGAAGAGGAGATTCTGCATCACGCCGCCCAGGTCGAGATCGCCGATCCTAGCACTTTTCCACCGGTCGAAGACAATCTGGCGCTCGAATCCGACTACATCCAGTTCCTCATCGATTCCCTTCCCGGCCTGTCGCTGGGCGTTCTCGAGATCGTGGCAGACTGCGCCAACGGCGCTGCCGCAGCGGTCGCTCCCGAGCTTTTCCGCCGCTTGAACCGCGATGGACGCGCCAAGGTGACACTGCTCAACATCGCGCCCGACGGCCGCAACATCAACGCCAGTTGCGGCGCGCTGCATCCGGAGTACGTGGCGAAGGAAATGAAATCCCGCGGCGCGGCGATCGGCCTGACGTTCGACGGTGACGCCGACCGCTGCATGCTGGCCGGCGCCCAAGGCAACGTGATCAATGGCGACGCCATTCTGCTGATGGCGGCGCGCGATCTCAAGGCACGCGGCATGTTGACCGGCAACGTCGTCGTCGCGACAACAATGTCGAATATGGGCCTTGAAGCGGCGCTTAAGCGCAGCGGCATCCACATGCTGCGCGCGCCGGTGGGCGACCGCTACGTGCTGGAGATGATGCAGAAAGAAAATGCGGCTCTGGGCGGCGAGCAATCCGGCCACATCCTTTTTCCCCATCTGGCCACCACCGGCGACGGCCTGCTGACCGCACTCGCCGTGCTCGATCTTGTCGCGCGCAGCGGCCAATCGCTCGAGGCATTGACAGCAGACCTGAAGGTCTTTCCGCAGGTCATCGTCAATGTCAAGGTCCGCGAAAAGAAGCCGCTGGATTCCATCCTTTCTGTCGCCGGCGCCATCCTAGCCGCCGAAACAGAGTTGAACGATTCGGGCCGCGTCGTGATTCGCTACAGCGGCACGGAGCCGCTGGCCCGCGTGATGATCGAGGCCGAGAGCGAAGTGGTAATGCGGCGGCACGCCGAGGCCATCGCCGCGGCGATTCGCGCGGAACTGGGCGCCTGATGCACCGGCCGCTAACCCTCATGTTTCCGCCAGCCGCCCGAGTGACATAAGTCATAGCTCGCCCTTCGCTGATCCCGTACCCTTGCACTAAGGAACCGGAGATGGCGACCCAACCCGCAGCTCTCGCGCCCCCACCCGCCGCCAAGAAGAAGCTCATCCGGCGTGCGCTGGCCGACAACTCGCAGCGCCTCCGGCGCATCGTTCAGTTTGCGTTCGTCGCGCTCAACGCCTGGCTGGGAGTCCAGTTCTATCTTTGGGCGCGGTTCTTTGAGCGCGGCGGCGTGGGACTCGAAGTTCCGCGGCCGGCCGGCGCCGAAGGCTGGCTGCCCATCGCGGGCCTCATGAACTTCAAGCTCTTTGTAACCACCGGGCGCGTACCCGCGATTCACCCAGCGGCCATGTTTCTGTTTATGGCCTTCGTGGGCATGAGCCTCTTCGCCAAGAAATCGTTCTGCAGTTGGCTTTGCCCCGTCGGCACATTCTCCGAGTCGCTCGCTCGCATCGGCAAAAAGCTCTTTCGCCGCAATCTCCGACTGCCAAGGGGTCTCGATATTCCGCTGCGCGGCCTCAAGTATCTGCTTCTTGGTTTCTTTGTCTTCATCATCGGCAGCATGTCAGCCGCGACGATTGAGGAGTTCATGCACACGCCCTACGGCCTCATCGCCGACGTGAAGATGCTGAATTTCTTCCGCGGCATGAGCACCACAGCGGCCATCGTCATCGCCGCACTGGCAGTGCTTTCGATTCTGGTCGAAAACTTCTGGTGCCGCTATCTCTGCCCCTACGGCGCGCTCATGGGCTTGGTCTCGCTCTTGAGTCCGCTCAAGATTCGCCGCAACGCGCAAGCTTGCATCGACTGCGGCAAGTGCGCACGCGCCTGCCCCGCGTCGCTGCCTGTCGATAAGCTCGTCCAGATCCGCTCCGTCGAATGCACCGCCTGCATGGCCTGCATCGCGTCGTGCCCCGCCGAGGCCGCACTGCAATTCTCGTTGCCGCAAGGGCGCGCGCAGTCAGCCGCCGGCGGGCCTGCTCTGGCGCCCGCCGCCGCGCTGCCGCGTTACCGCCGTGCCGTTACACCCCTCGCTATGGTGGGCATCGTCGCGGTGTTCTTCTTCGGGATGATCCTGATCGCCCGCGCAACTAACCACTGGCAGACCCACGTGCCGAACGAGGTCTACCAGCAACTCGTCCCCAGCGCCAACCAGGCCACGCATCCGGGGTTCTGAACAGCTGTCAGCTATCGGCTGTCAGCTATCGGCCGTCAGCTCTCAGAAGTGCGTCAAAGGCATACTCGCGGGTCGAACGGCTCGCGCTTACGCGACCCGCGGGATATCGATTCGACGAGCATTCCTTCGAGTCTGGGCAATGTCGAAGGCGCTCTGCATGCGCATCAGCGTCTCCATCTTCACGCCAAATGCTTTTTCCAAGCGCAACGCCATTTCGCCGGAGAGGTCCGATTTGGAGTTGAGCAAGCTGGAAAGAGCCGGCCTGGAAACGCGAAGGGCATTTGCGGCCGCGGTGACTGTTAAGCCTGCGGGCTCGATGATCTCGGTTCGGATGAAATCGCCCGGGTGCGGAGGGTTCTTCAACGGCATTCCATTTCTCCCAATCAGTGATAGTCCTCGACATTCAAGTCGTAGATTTCCCGTTTGGCGCCGTCGACACGAAATGTCAGCCGCCGGTTCGCCGTGACGCTCAGGCTCCAGACACCCTTGCGATCACCGGCCAGTTGGTGAACCTTCCATGTGGGAAGCGCCTTCAATTCCTCTACCGAATCCATCTCGTCAAGAAAGACAAGCATCTTGCGAAGCTTGTCGGCGGCGGCGAATCCAACACCCTTCGTCTCGTCTTCTTCGTAGAGCTTCTTAAGCCCCTTGTGAACGAAGGTACGGATTCTCACCGTTTCAGTGTAGCCTGTCGCTTTACACAAGTCAACCAACGCCGGTACGCGCGGCTGGACCGTGCCCTTTCAAAAACAGACCCCGGCTGACGAAAAGTACCGCAAAACAGCGGCTAGCGAGAGCTAGCAGCTAGCCGCCAGCAACTTGTATTCTGCCTTCATGCCTCGCTTCCCAGCCGGCCAAAAGCTGCTCATCGACGCCGACGACACGCTTTGGGAAAACAACATCTACTTCGAGCGCGCCATCGCCGCCTTCATCGGCTTCTTAGATCACCAGGAGTACTCGCCGGCCGTCGTACGCAGTACACTGAACGACGTCGAGCGGGAAAACATCCTTACCCACGGTTACGGGCTCTCCAGCTTCACCCGTGCGCTGGTCGATTGCTTCGAGCGCCTGAGCCCCGCGCCTGCTAGCGAAGACAAGCACGAACGCATTCGCGGATTTGCCCAGGCCATCGCCGAGCAGGAGATCGAGTTGCTTCCCGGCGTGGCGGAAACCCTAGCCGAATTGGCCAGCCGCCATCGCCTCATCTTGATGACCAAGGGCAACCACGCCGAGCAGGCCGACAAGCTGGCCCGCTCCGGCCTCGCCCAGCACTTCTCCGCCGTCGAAATCGTCGCTGAAAAAGATCCGGCCGCCTATCGCGCCGTGATCCTTGACCAAAACATTGCCCCACGCAGTGGATGGATGATCGGTAACAGCCCCAAGAGCGACATCAATCCCGCGCTCGCCGCCGGCCTGCACGCCGTCTTTCTTTTCCATCCTGACACTTGGGTGCTGGAGCACGCAGAGATCGACGCCGCGCCTGAGGGCCAGCAGCTTATCGAGCTCGATTCCTTCAGCAAGTTGTGTGACATCTTCTGACCGCTGGAAATGGTCGTTCCGACGATGCCATCGGAATCGCCCGGTGTCTATGCATGAATGCGTCGCCGCATTCCAATGCACCTTGTTCCGTCGCCGAATCCGAGGTAAGATCGTCTTACCATGGAGACCAAAGTCTCAACCAAAGGGCAGGTCGTGCTTCCCGGTCCCATTCGCCGTCGGCTCGGCATCCGCGCCGGTGACCGCCTCGAGGTTTCTCTGGACGCCGAGCGCATTGTGCTCGCCAAGCGGACCAAGCGTTCCCACAAGCCAAAGATTGTTAAGGATCCGGTCACCGGCTTCATCGCTGTCGATCTCGGTCCCGACGCGCCGATTCTCACAAGCGAACGAATCAAGGAACTACTCGCCGATTTCCCATGAAATACTTGCTTGATGTAAACGCGTTGATGGCATTCGGAATCATTGGGCACGAATTCCATCGCCGCGTCGAGAGGTGGGTCAATTCTCAGCTCGGCGCCGCATTTCTGACCTGCGCAATCACGGAGCTTGGCTTCGTCAGAATCCTCGCTCAGCCCTCCGTTGGCGCGCTTACTGTTGCCGCGGCTAAGGACATCCTGCTGCAAATGAAATCTAATCCTTCGCTACCCCTCGCATTCCTGCCCGACACAGAAGACATTTCCTCGCTTCCTGCCTGGGTCAAATCTCCGTCTCAAACCACCGACGGCCACCTCGCCCAACTCGCCGCTGCCCACGGCGCGCTGCTCGCTACCTTCGACGCGAAGATTCCCGGCGCTCACGTCATTCCCTGACGCCGCAACGCGAGCTGTTCGCCAGCCCCTCATGAGAAACTAGGAGCAAGCATCGGCCGGTTGCGCCAGTGCCCCCAAACCCCGCTTCAACCCAGGTTGAACCGGCACACGCGGCCCAGCCGCGCCACAGCAGGACTGCGATAGTCCCAAACCCTCAGCCTCAGCTCCTTCGGCACCCACAACCGCGGGTGTTCGCGCGATGAGCTAGAGGCTCGGAGCTAGAGTCCAGTAACTGAACGATGATCAGCGTCTCCAACATCAGCATGCGCTACGGCGCCAAGATTCTCTTTGAAGAAGTCTCCACTACCTTCACGCCCGGCCGCCGCTACGGGCTCACCGGCCCCAACGGCTCGGGCAAATCCACGTTCATGAAGGTCCTTACCGGCGAGCTCGATCCGCAAAAAGGCACGGTGGTGCGCCCGCGCAAATTCGGCGTTCTGCGCCAGGACCAGTTCGCCTTCGATGCTTATCGGGTCATCGACACCGTGATCATGGGCAACAAGCCGCTCTGGGCCGCCCTCGATGAGCGCGACCACATCTACGCCAAGCCGGAGATGACAGACGCGGACGGAATGCGCCTGGGCGAGCTAGAAGGCACCATCGGCGATGAGGACGGCTATACAGCGGAAAGCGACGCCGCGGTGCTGCTCGACGGACTCGACATTGCCGAGCCGCTGCACGAGCGCAAGATGGGCGAGCTGCAAGGCGGCCAAAAAGTGCGCGTGCTGCTGGCGCAGGCCCTCTTCGGCAAGCCGCAGGCGCTCCTGCTCGACGAGCCCACCAACTACCTCGACCTCGACTCCATCCACTGGCTGCAGGATTTCCTCTTGAGCTACGACGGCACGCTCATCGCCATCTCGCACGATCGCCATTTTCTCAACTCCGTCACCACGCACACCGCCGACATCGACTACCAGACGATCATTACCTACACCGGCGGCTACGACGAAATGGTAATGGCCAAGACGCAGATCCGGTCGACTCTCGAGTCGCAGATTGCGCAGCGCGAAAAGAAGATCGCGCAGCTCAACGAGTTCATTGCGCGCTTCGCCGCCGGCACGCGCTCCAGCCAGGTTACGAGCCGGCGCAAAGAAGTGGAGCGCCTGCAAACCAACGAGCTGGCCCGCTCGAATATCCAGCGGCCGTACATCAAATTCGATCAGGTCCGCCCCAGCGGCAAGCACGCGCTGGAATTCAAGCATCTGACGAAGTATTACGGCGATCTGAAAGTCATTGATGGATTTACCGCCAACATTTTGCGCGGCGAGAAGATTTGCCTGATGGGCCGCAATGGCGCCGGAAAAACCACTCTGCTCAAGAGCCTTCTGGCAAATTATCCGGGGCTCGCCGACAAAGACTTTGCGCTCGACTCAGGCGCGGTCTTCTGGGGCCACGAAGCGCAGGTCGGCTACTTTCCGCAGGATGTCGGCTCCACGATCGAGCACGGCCTTACGGTGGCCGACTGGCTGCATCAGTGGAAGCCCGACGCGCACGTCGAAGACATTCGCGGCATCCTCGGCCAGATGCTCTTCTCCGGCGAAGAAGGCTCCAAGCCCACCAAGGCGCTCTCCGGCGGCGAGCAGGCGCGGCTGGCGTTCTGCAAGCTCATCCTCACCAAGCCGAACATCCTCATCTTCGACGAGCCGACGAACCACCTTGACCTCGAAGCCATCAACGCGCTCAATATCGCGCTGCAGCGCTACGAGGGAACGGTGCTGCTCGTCACCCACGACCACGACCTCATCGACGAAGTCGCGTCACGGCTTTGGGTCTTCCACGAGAGCCAGATTGAGGACTTCCAGGGCCCCTACGCGGAGTGGAAGGGCAAGCACAGCTAGAAGCTAAGACACTACGCGAGATCCCATGAGTAGGGTTCAGGCAGCGGCGCCACTTCGGGCCTGAAGGTATGCGCCCGTGGCGGCTGCGTTCTCTACGTAGTTTCTGAGCAAGTTCATCAATGCGAGAATTTCGTCGTGCAAGTAGAGATATTCCTCTTTGTCAACGACAAGTACACTTCCGTGCGCAACGTGGTTGCGCTTTGCCAAAAGTTGATGGTCAAGCATGTGCGACTTCGACTCGCAATCTGAAACGGCAAAGCCAAGCGTCTGCAGAATTTCGAGCAGGACAGTGGATGATAGGTTTGACTCCGTCCGAACGACGCCCTTGTATGGTAATCGCGATCTTGTGTCCATT
>Ga0209415_10009002_pt1 | contig 17198 bp, 9 predicted proteins | sample PeaSoiSIISIP2007_FD_187696 | JGI IMG/M metagenome (GOLD analysis project Ga0209415, IMG submission 187696) | Peat soil microbial communities from Weissenstadt, Germany - SII-SIP-2007 (SPAdes) (version 2) | ecosystem: Environmental > Terrestrial > Soil > Wetlands > Peat | place: Germany... | reverse complement strand
CCCGACTTTTTCGACTTCCGTGCGCAGAACCATGTTTTCGAGCACCTCGTGACCTCCCGCGACACGAACTTAGCGCTTACGGGCGTCGGAACGCCCGTGCAGCTCGACGGCGAAATGGTTACGTGGGATCTGTTTCCTGCGCTCGGGATTCAGCCTCAGTTGGGGCGCGGCTTCTTGCAGTCAGAGGAAGCAGCAGGCTCACACGTGGCGGTGCTGAGTCACGCACTCTGGCAAAGGCAGTTCGGCGGCGATCGCGGCATTCTGGGACGGACGATCACCCTCGATCGAAAGCCCTACACGGTGGTCGGTGTGGCGCCGCCCGGCTTCTCCTTTCCGGTGAACGAACCCAATATCCAGCTCTGGACCACCATCGCGCCGGATCGGGAAGCGCCACCAGGCGATCAGCCCATCAGCGAGCAGCGTGGCGCTCACATGGTGACGGCGCTCGGACGCCTCAAGCGCGGCGTCAGCATTGAGCAGGCCCGCGCCGACCTCAACGTAATTGCAGCAGCACTTGCCAAAAAGTATCCAGACTCCAACGCCAATGACCCCCAAGCCTCGGTTCAGCCGGAGCTTCAGACCTTGGTGGGTGAATCGCGGACACCTCTGCTGATTCTGCTGGGCGCAGTGGGCTTGGTGCTCCTGATCGCTTGCGGAAATATCGCCAACCTGCTTCTTGCCCGAACCTCTGTTCGCGAGCAGGAAATGGCAGTGCGTGCCGCGATGGGCGCCAGTCGCGGGCGGGTGGTGCGGCAGTTACTGACTGAGAGTTTGCTGCTGGCTGTTCTCGGGGGGGCAGCCGGAACGATGCTGGCGGAATACGTATTGGGTGTGGTCCTACCCCTCGGCGGCCGAAGCATTCCACGCTTGGCTCAAGCCAGCGTTGACTCAACGGTGCTTGGATTTTCGCTGCTCCTCGCTCTGCTCACTGTTGTCTTTTTTGGCTTGGCCCCCGCACTGCATGCATCCAAAGTCAATTTTGCTTCTTCCCTAAAAGAGGGAAGCAGGAGCAGCATCGGCAAGCACGATCGGATTCGCGGCGTGCTCGTGGTGGCTCAGGTGACACTCGGCCTGGTTCTGGTGACGGGCGCCGGATTATTGATGGCGAGTTTCCTGCGCCTCGAAAAAAGCGATCTGGGCTTCAAACCGGATCATCTTCTCACTTTCTGGTTCAATTTGCCGGAACCGCAGTACAACGCCGCTCAAGAAGTGGCCTTCTACGACAGGTTGCTGGAGCGCATGCGAGCTTTGCCAGGAGTGGAATCAGTCGCAGGAGCCTGGCCCATGCCGCTGGGCGGCGACAACGCCACGGTCGGGTTCAATATCGAAGAACGTCCCGCAGGGCCGGCTGATCGCCCCTCCGCCCGCATGGCCCTCATCACTCCGGGCTACTTTTCAACCGCAGGCATTCCCCTGCTTAAAGGCAGGACGTTCGATGAGCATGACGATCTGAAGGCGCCGAAGGTGCTGATTGTCAACAAAGCCTTCGCAAGCAAGTACTTTCCACATGAGGAGGTAATCGGCAAACGTATCACGCCCGGCGCTACAGGTCCCGGCGAGAGCAAAGAGAGCTTGCATGAAATTGTGGGCTTGGTAGGCGATGCCAAGCTGTTTGCATCGGACGCCGAGCCTGAGCCCATTTACTACTTCCCCTACAAGCAGCTTGCCTGGCAGTCGCCCGTGGTGATGCTTCGCACGAGCGTACCGCCTCGCACTTTGGAATCCGCGATTGGCAAAGAAATGGGAACCTTGGACCCCATGGTTCCCGTATTTCAGATTAGGACCATGGATGAAATGCTGTCCACTCAGGTGACGGAGCCGCGTTTCCACACCCTGCTGCTGGGCTGCTTTGCGGGCGTCGCGCTGCTTTTGACCATGGTGGGTCTCTATGGCGTCATGGCGTATTCCGTGTCGCGACGCACGCGCGAGATCGGAGTGCGAATTGCGCTGGGCGCCCCCCGTTCAACAGTGCTCGCGATGGTACTCAAGCGGGCCTTGGTGCTGTTGGCGGCTGGGCTCGGACTGGGGCTTGTCGCTTCGCTCGCCGCGGACCGCTTGCTCCAGAGCATGTTGTTCGGCGTTTCGTCGCTGAACCCGCTGGTGCTGGGCCTGTCAGGCCTGCTCGTTGCCTTGACAGGCTTATTCGCCGCTTACCTGCCCGCGAGGCGGGCCGCGAACGTCGATCCGATGGAGGCGCTACGCTACGAATAGGAAATAGCGAATTATGAATAGTGAATTGCAGCCTCTGTCATTCCGAGCGCAGCGAGGAATCTCGCCCTGCGTTGCACCGCCGAAAACAGTCCAGAGCGAGATTCCTCGCTGCGCTCGGAATGACAAACGGGCAGGCTACCGCGAAACAATTCACTATTCACCATTTACTCTTTGTCAGTGTTGCGGAGAAATCCTATGAACGCACTTATCCAGGACGTTCGGTACGGAATTCGCATGTTAGCCAAAAACCCGGGCTTCGCGGCGGTCGCCGTGATCTCGCTGGCACTGGGAATCGGGGCCAACTCGACGGTCTTCAGCATTGTTGATACTCATATACTCAAGCCCCCAGCGGTGAAGGATCCTGCGCGCCTGGTCTCAATGTTTTCGGACTGGCCCAGTTCCGAGTTTCACACGTCGTCATTTCCTGATTTTCTCGACATCCGCCATGAGGCGGGCGCTTTTTCCGACGTGGTAGCCTACGATGTGCGCGGGGGCTACGTCAGCGGCAAGGGGCAGGGAAAAGAAATAAGCGTCGAGGTGGTCTCGCAAAACTACTTCGCCGCGTTGGGAGTAAAGCCCCTGCTGGGTCGCGTTTTTTTGCCGCAACCTGGCCAGGCAGCCGCCGAAGGTCATGCCGTCGTACTTAGCTACTCGCTCTGGCAAAAGTATTTCGGCGGTGACCCTTCTCTGCCCGGCAAGACTACGCTCCTTGACGGCAAAGAATTCAACGTGATCGGCATCGCGCGCCGGGAATTCTGCGGGCTGCGACAGGGGTGGATGCCTGACATCTGGGTCACCACGGATGGCTGGGCCACCATGGTACCTGGTGAAGAACGAGGGTACCGAGATCGGAGCGACCGCGGGTTTCAACTGACCGGCCTCTTACGTCCTGCCGCCCAACTTGGTGAAGCGCAGGCCCAATTGCAGGCCATTGCGAAGCGCCTGGCTTTAGCCTTTCCGGCCACCAATCGGGATGTGAACTTTGTTGCTCGCCCCGCTTTGAGACTGTCGCCGGAAGATGCACGGGCCGGCGGTCTTCTGATGGCGATGGTGGGTCTGGTCCTCCTCATCTCCTGCGCCAATGTTGCCATTCTGCTGCTGGCGCAACGGGAGCGCAGGCAGCGAGAAATCGCGATGCGCCGTGCCTTGGGCGCCGGGCCCCGCCGCTTGGTAAGTCAACTTCTCGTTGAAGGCCTTCCGTTGGCAGTGGCGGGCGGCGCACTGGGAACCTTGTTGGCGGCATGGCTCATGAAGCTTGCGCCCGCACTCATTCCAGACGCCTCCCAGGTCGAACTCGCGCTTGATGGCCGAGTGCTTCTGTTCACAGCGGTCAGCGCCCTTCTAACTGTCTTCCTCTTCGGATTGGTCCCGAGCTTCCGGGCTTCAAAACTCGGCGTGGCGGCGGTCATCAAGGGCGATGACCCGCGGTCTGCAGGAGCCAAAGGCCGCTTGCCGTTGCGCAGCGTACTTGTATCCGGGGAAATCGCGCTTTCCGTGGTGCTGCTGGTGGGATCGGCCCTGCTGTTGCGAAGTCTGAGGTACACCCAACATATCAACCCCGGATTTGACCCGAACAAGAATGTCCTCATGCTGTCCGTGGCGCCGCCTCAGTTCTATGGATACAACGACGCACAAGAGGCTGCTATCTATCCTGAGTTGGCGGCTCGCGCGGAAACCGTCCCCGGCGTAATACGCGCAAGCTATGCCCGGCGACCTCCCCTGGCGACGTACGAGGGAGGAGAAAAGCAGGCTGTCGTGATTCCGGGGATCCAGCCGCCTCCCGGCACCGATCACTTCGCGATTCGCTTCAATACCGTCGGGCCGAGGTTCTTTGCCACCATCGGAGCGCGCCTGGAGGAGGGACGGGAATTCAACCAGTTCGATCTGCCCTCCGCGGCGCCGGTCGTCATAATCAATGACGCGATGGCGCGTAAGTTCTGGCCTGGCCAGAATCCCCTGGGCAAAGCACTTCAGATCGATAAAAATGAGCGTCAGATCGTTGGCGTGGTTGAGGCAGGAAGGTACAACGCGATTCATGAGGAGGTCCAACCGTACGTATTCCTGCCTTTCACCCAGGTGTCCTCGTTTGAGTGTCTGTTATTTGTAGAAACGGCCGGCGACCCGCGTGCACTGATTCCCGCAATCGTCAAAGAGGCAAGTTCCGCCGCTAAGAATCTTCCCATTGTCAGCGCTGCAACGTTAAGGGAGCACATGAACGAGGTTATGGCCGATGACCTCGCGATGGCTAACCTGCTCGGGAGTCTGAGCGTCCTTGGAATGTTTTTGGCCGCCGTCGGGCTGTACGCGGCGGTGGCTTATCTGGTCACTCGGCGCACGCACGAGCTTGGTATCCGCATGGCGTTAGGCGCCAGGCGTGGTGACGTGCTGAAGCTGGTGCTGGCTCAGGGCCTGCGCTTGAGCGGAGCGGGCGCGGCCGTGGGCTTGGTGGGGGCGTTTGCGGCTTCTCGACTGATGTCCGGCTTCATATATGGCGTTACCGCTACGGATCCGTTGAGTTATGTAGCCAGCACACTTCTTGCGATCAGTGTGGCACTGCTGGCCTGTTACTTCCCCGCACGCCGGGCGACCAAGGTGGATCCCTTAGTCGCGCTGCGGTACGAATGAAGTTATCTGGTGATCGGGAGATCGGGAGATCGGGTGATCGGGTGAACAAAGGACGAACCGGTGAATTCGGTGATCGGTGGGTCAGATGAACAAGAAATCGGGACGCCATTTTCTCGCGACCAGGTGCTCGCAGAGTGAAACCACAGTTCCGCTGTTTGTTCACCCGATCACCCGATCCTGCGATGAGGTAAAACGATGAACGCTTTGCTCCATGATGTTCGCTACGGAATTCGCATGCTGGCCAAGGCCCCCGGCTTTACGGCGGTGGCGGTGATTGCATTGGCGCTCGGCATTGGCGCCAACACCGTCATGTTCAGTTCCGTTAATGGCATGCTGCTTCACCCCTTTGCCTTCAAAGACCAGCATCGCATCGTCGATGTGTGGGAAACGGCGCCAAAGCAGAATGAATACCAAATCAAAGTGGCGCCGGCAAATTTGCGAGATTGGCAGGAGCAAAATAAAGGTTTCGAAATGCTCGCCGCCAGCCACGGATGGAACGTTAACCTGACCGGCACTGGTGTTGCGGAACGTGTTGAGGGCTATCAGGTGACCTCGTCCTTCTTCTCTCTGCTCGGAATGCCGCCCCAGATCGGACGCGCCATCACCGCCGAAGATTTTAAGCCCGGCCATGCATCAGTCGTGGTCCTCAGCAACGGGTTTTGGCAACGGCACCTTGGCGCTGATCCCGGCATCGTCGGCAGAACCCTGCACTTGAACGGGCAGGCGTTCACAGTCATCGGTATTATGCCGGCGGACTTCGATTATCCCGTGGGCGGCGAGGCCTGGGCACCGCTTGATCTTAGCCCCGCTGAGAACGCTGACCGCGGCGTCCATTATTTGGAGGTGATTGGCCGCCTGAAGTCCGGGACCACGGTGGCGCAGGCGGAGGCCGATCTCCTGACCATCTCGGCGCGCCTGGCGCAGCAGTATCCGGAGACGAACGCCGGGCACAGTGTGAGAGTGCTGGGGCTGGTCGAAGATCTTACCTACGGCACTCGCCAGTTCCTTTCGGTGCTCATGGGCTCCGCGGTGTTCGTCCTGCTCCTGGCCTGCGCGAACGTGGCGAATCTCCAATTGGCCCGAGTCACCGCGCGGGGAAAAGAACTGGCGCTGCGCCGCGCTCTGGGCGCCAGCCGCTGGCAGATTACGCGCCAATTGCTCGCGGAAAGCATGACGCTGGCCTTGCTCGGTGGCGCGGCGGGAGTGCTCTTTGGCGGATGGGGTAGCAATATGCTGCAGCGCACCATCCCACCCTTCATCCTCGCTCACATACCGGGAATCAAAAACCAGCAAATCGACTCTACTGTGCTGGTTTTCACTCTCTTGGTTTCCCTCCTCACCGGAATTCTCGCCGGGCTTGCGCCGGCTTTGCACGTTTCAAATCCTGACCCCAATGAGGCCCTTAAAGAGAGTTCACGCGGCTCAAGCAGCGGCCCGGGGCGGCAGCGGTTGCGCGCCCTGCTGGTGGTCAGCGAGGTTGCGTTGGCGCTGGTTTTGCTGGTGGGCGCGGGACTGATGGTGAAGGGATTCGGTGCGCTGCTGAATAAGTACCCGGGCTACGATCGCAACCACGTGCTCACATTCCGCGTCTCTCTCGCTCCTGCAATTCCTCTCCCTCCCAGTGCGAAACCAGTAAATGGCGAGCCTTTATCAGGCTCAGGCCAAGCTCAAGAGCCCGGTAATACGTCAAAAGACCAGGAGGATGCGCGCGTGAGGGAGTTCTACAGGCAGGCGATCGATAAATTAGGGGGCCTGCCCGGTGTGGATTCGGCAGCTGCGGCCACCAGCCTGCCCTCAGGTTGGTCCTGGAACTGGAACGAATATACGGCCGAGGGGCAACCTCCCGCCGCCCCCGGCGAGATGCGGACGGCCGTGATGCAGTCCGTTTCCCCGGACTTTTTCCGCGCTTTACGCATTCCTCTAGTGAGGGGCCGGCTTTTCACTAGTCAGGACGGCCCGAATGCTCCGCTCGGCGTTGTGGTCAGCCAAAGCATGGCCAATCGGATCTGGGCAGGTCAGAATCCGGTGGGAAAGCGCATCAAATTCGGCCGGGCAGAAAGCAACGAACCATGGAAGACCGTCGTTGGCGTGGTCGGCGATATCCAGAGATCTCCGTTCGATCCTAACCCGGATCCGACCGCATACTTCTCATTCGCTCAAATGCCAATGGGGTCTTCGTGCCTCGTAGTGCGGGCGTCGGGAGATCCGCTTGGCTTGGCTGCGGCGGTGAGAGCGCAAGTGCGCAGCGTGAGTGCGGACGATCCTCCCTACGACATGCGGACGCTGGCGCAGCTCATCTCTGACGATGTCAGCGGTGTGGCGGCCTCGGCGCGCATGATGTTTGCATTTGGCATTGTAGCTCTTCTGCTTTCTGCTTCGGGAATCTATGCGCTCATGAGTTATTCCGTCACCCAGCGCACTCATGAAATCGGCGTGCGCATGGCGCTTGGAGCAGAGCGCGTCTCCGTCTTGAGGCTGGTGGTGGGTTATGCAATCAAGCTGACGGTCATCGGTCTGGCAATTGGGGTTCCCGCGGCGCTGGCGCTAACGCGTGCTCTCTCGAGCCTGCTCTTCGGCGTGGTGCGTCTTGACATTCCCATTTTCGCTTCGTTCACACTTTTGCTGGCGCTGGTCGCGGCTGTGGCGGCATATATCCCTGCCCATCGCGCAACCCGCGTTGATCCGATGGTGGCACTGAGGTACGAGTGAGGAAGTGGCTAGTGCCTAGTGGCTAGTGCCTAGTGCCTAGTGCTTGGTGAAGCATGGGAATGAAACGAGAAGGTGAAATCCGGAGCTATCGTGACCTCCTGATTTGGCAAAAAGGGATGGCGTTGGCCAAACACGTATACGCAATGACGCGTGGCTTCCCGGGCGATGAGAGGTTTGGCCTGACTGCACAGATGCGGCGAGCGGCGGTTTCCGTTCCTTCGAATATCGCCGAGGGGCAAGCGCGACACGGAGAAAGAGAGTTCGTCCACTTCTTGTCTCATGCGGAAGGCTCTTTAGCAGAGTTGGACACGCAGTTGATATTGGCAGTTGACTTGGGGTGCTGCAGTCCCTCCGACGCACAAGAAAGCGCGGCGATCGTGGCCGAATTGCAGAAGATGATTGCTTCTCTGCGCGGGAAGCTGGCCGCCCGTCTAACGGCCAACCACCCGCAACTAAGCACTAGGCACTAAGCACTAGCCACTTGTCAGTTAGGGAGAAACTAGTGAGCACTTTACCCCACGACCTACGTTACAGCCTCCGCACGCTGGCGAAAAACCCCAGCTTCACCGCGGTTGCGGTCTTGACGCTGGCGCTCGGCGTCGGGGCGAACACGGCGATTTTCAGCGTGGTGAATGGAGTACTGCTGAGGCCTTTGCCCTATCCTCAGCCCAACGAGATCGTCCAAGTAAGTCTGGAGTGGAAGGACGGAACGGTGAATGACACCTTGACCGCGCCGGAGTTTGAGTTCTACCGTGACCACACCGGCGCGTTCGCGGCTGTGGCGGGGTTTCGCGGCGGCGGGGAGGTTTCAATCGAGCGCGGCAACGCCACTGGGTGGGTCAAATCTCTGCGCGTATCGGACGGCTTCTTCCCGGTGCTGGGCGTTCGTCCCGCCCTCGGCCGTGGCATCCTGCGGGAGGAGACTCGGCCCGGCGGCGCACAGGTTGCCATCTTGAGCGACTCGCTATGGCGGAATTTGTTTCGAGCGGACCCCGCGGTCATCGGCCGCCAGCTTGAAATGAACGACAACGTCTACACCGTGGTGGGAGTGATGCCGCCGAGTTTTACATTCGTCGAGCAGCCCGCAGATGTTCTCATTCCATTGCAACTGGGAAGCGGCATTGAGGACACAGGGATGAACACTCGGGTGATCGCTCGCCTCGCTCCGGGAACCAGTCCCGCCCAGGCACAAGCCAACGCCGACGTGGTCTTCGACCAATTTCGCCGGCAAGGTTCCGCCCAGTCAGGACAGCGGGGCATCCAGCTCGAGAGCTACCAGAAGTGGCTGGCCGGCGACTTGCGCACCAGCCTGCTGGTGCTCTTCGGAGCGGTCGGTTTTCTGCTCCTGATCGCCTGTGCCAACGTGGCCAGCCTGATCATGGCGCGGACCAGCGCCCGGCAGCGCGAAGTCTCGATTCGCCTGGCGCTCGGCGCAGACCGGTGGCAGATGCTTCGCCAATTCATGAGCGAAAGCCTGATGCTGGCCGTCATCGGCAGCGCGGCCGGACTGCTTGCCGCCGGTTGGGTGCTGAAGGCGTTGGTTTCTTCAATTCCTTGGGACATTCCCTCATCGGCGAGCATTGGGCTGGATAGCCGCGTGCTTGCATTTACCTTGCTCTTGGCTGTAACTACCACCGTCATATTCGGCTTTACTTCCTACTGGCAAGCGTCAAAGCTGGACTTGAATGAGACACTTAAAGCAGGCGGCGCGCGCGGGGCAGCGGGCACACCGCACAATCGCATGCGCAGCGTCCTGGTGGTCGGCGAGGCGGCACTCTCCGTGATGCTGCTGGTGGGTGCTGGGCTTTTGATTGAGACCCTCTACTACCTGCAGCGGCAAAAGTTGGGATTTGACCCCGGCCACGTGTACACTATGGCCACACCTTTTGCACCGGCGGCCAAGCTCACCGCGCCCCAGATCTGGAATTTCCAGCAGGAGGTGCTTCGCCGCATCCGAATGGCGCCGGGCGTGGTTTCGGCCGCGGCGATCAATAAGCTCCCGTTGTCGGGACCAAATAATTTGCCGACTCAGCAGGAGGGGCGCCCCGAGCATAGTATCGGCGGCATGGAGTACCGGGCCATAACCCCGGAGTATTTCCAGACTATGCGCATTCCCATCCTCCAGGGACGAGGCTTCGAGGCAACGGATTCCATACTGTCGACCCCGGTGGTGATCGTAAGCGAAACTGTGGCGCGGGCGTGGTGGAAGGGGAAGAACCCGATCGGCGAACGCATCGTGGTGGGGGAATACCGGGGGCGCCAGTTCCCCGAGGTGCTGGAACCTGCTCGCGAGGTGGTTGGCGTAGTGGCCGACGTCAAGAACCTGGCAGTTGTTGAGGAGGAGCCAACCACTGTTTATGTGCCCGCCTCGCAGCTTTTCAGTCCACTGGGCACGACGGCGTTCGTGGTTCGCGCCAACGGAAGCCTGGCACTCGGCGCTGCGCTCCGCGGAGCCGTCGCCGCCGTGAACCCGGACCAGCGGGTGTTGGAGGTCCAGGCGATGTCCGATATCGTCGCCCGCGACGTGGCCCGCCCGGCGTTCAATGCGCTGCTGATGGCGGTATTCGCAGGCGTCGCCGTGTTCCTGACCTCAGTCGGGATATATGGTGTGCTGAGTTTTCACGTGTCGCGACGTACCCACGAAATCGGTATTCGTATCGCGTTGGGAGCGCGGCGCGCGAGCGTGCTGCGCAGGGTGGTGGCGCAAGGGGTAGCATTGGTTACAGTGGGGATTGGAATCGGGCTCGCCGGAGCGCTTGCCTTGAGCCGGTTTCTGGCGAGTCTGCTCTCTGGAGTTCGCGCCTCGAACCCTGTGACTTATGCTGCGGTTTCGGGTGTGATGCTCGTTGTGGCAGTGCTGGCCAGCTACATCCCGGCACGCAGGGCAACGAAGGTCGATCCGTTGGTCGCACTGCGGTATGAATAGGTGTCAGGTATCCGGTGCCAGGTTGAAGGAGACAGGGAATAGGGAACGGGGAATTGAGAGAAGGGCGGTTTTTGACGGAATTCACTGAAAGGCGGCATGCCAGCTCGCTTTGAGCTGACGGCTGACAGCTTAGAAAAGGAGATAAAGATGGATTCGAACTCGGAAGTCCAAGCGACTGCTCCACACAACCCGGAGCGAAGTAAATCTAATGGTTCCGAACTGATTATGCTGGATGGTGTAACCAAAGTCTTTTACACCGAAGAAGTGGAAACCCACGCTCTTTCGGGCATCCACCTGTGGATCAAGAAGGGAGAATACCTTTCCATCGCCGGGCCCTCGGGCTGCGGGAAGTCCACCCTTCTTTCAATTCTGGGGCTGCTCGATTCGCCCTCGGAGGGGAAGTACACCCTGAACGGCACGGGGGTGGAAGACCTCTCGCTCTCACAGCGCACCCGGATTCGGAACCGTGAAATCGGGTTTATTTTTCAGGCTTTCAACCTCATCGGCGACTTGAACGTTTATGAAAACGTAGAGTTGCCGTTGACTTATCGCGGTATGCCTTCCTCAGAGCGTAAACAACGCGTGCAGGAAGCGCTCGAACGGGTGGGCATGTCCCATCGCATGAAGCATTACCCCTCGCAGCTCTCCGGCGGTCAGCAACAGCGTGTGGCTGTGGCTCGCGCCCTGGCCGGGAAGCCCTCGATTCTTCTGGCGGACGAGCCTACCGGCAACCTGGACTCGAAGAATGGCGAGGCGGTGATGGATTTGCTGCGCGAGCTTCACCGCGAAGGCGCCACCATCTGCATGGTCACCCACGATCCGCGTTACGCGGAGTTTGCCGACCGCACCATCCACCTCTTCGATGGGCAGATCGTGGAAGAAACACAGTAATCGGGTGGTCGGGTGATCCGGTGATCGGGTGAACAATAAGCCGATTCGTTTCGTGGCTCGCTCGTTGTGTGCGCCAGGTGGCCGACCGACTGCGGATCGTCGGTTGTCCGCCTCAATCGATCCGCGGAAGGGCGCCGCCGCTCGGAGTCCACAGTACGAACCTGGGCGCGTTTTTTGTTCGCCCCGTCACCCGATCACCCGATTGCTCAGCGTGCCGCTCATCGGATCGGAGACGCGCTGCCATGGTGCAACCGGGTTTTGCCCTCTCTCTTGGGGAGAGGGTGGCCAGCGACGGTGCTTTCATCAGCCGTCGCGGGTCGGGTGAGGGGTCACGAGGAAACCATGCCCACCAACCTCGCCATCGATCACCGCTTGATTGCGGAGGCCCAAAAACTGGGGCATCACCGCACGAAGAAGGATGCCGTTAATGCGGCACTGGACGAATATGTGCAGCGCAGGAAGCAAGATCAGATTCTCTCGCTTTTCGGAACTATTGACTACGACCGAGCGTCTGACTACAAGCGAGAGCGGCGGAAACGGGCATGAATGTTTTGGTTGGCAGCTCCGTGGGGTCCCTGGCACTTCGTCGATTTTCGAATTTCGTTTTTCGGACTTTTCCCGGTAAGGAGGCATCATGAATACGCTCCTTCGAGACTTGCGCTACGGCTGGCGAATGCTGGCGAAGAATCCTGGCTTCACGTCGGTGGCGGTGCTGACGCTGGCGCTGGGCATCGGCGCCACGACCGCCATCTTCAGCGTGGTCTACGGCGTGCTCCTTCGCAGCCTGCCTTATCCCCAGCCCGAGCAGCTCGTGAGCATCAAGGAGGTAGCCGCCGACGGCCACCTCATGCAGTTTACAGATCCGAACTTCGACGACTTGCGAGCCGCGAACCGCAGTTTCGTGGCTATGGCGAAGTTATCGAGCTGGGAGGTGACGGTTTCCAGCGGCTCCGTATCGGCCCGGGTGGGTGTCGGCAGCGTTTCGCGCGACTTCTTCCACATCATGGGCGTGGCGCCGATGCTCGGACGCACCTTCTCCGAGGAGGAGTTGCACGAAGGGGGCAGGCCGGCAGCAATCGCGAGCTACGGCTATTGGCAGCAGCACCTGGGCAGCACGACTGATCTCTCCCAGCTTAAGCTCAGAATGGAGAACCGGAGCGTCGCCGTAGTGGGGGTGATGCCGCCCGGGTTCGGCTTTCCCGCGCGCAGCGACCTCTGGACTCCGGCGGAGCTCTGGGGCGAGACGCCCAGCCGGACCTCGCACAATTGGGCCATGGCGGTGGCGCGGCTACGCGACGGCGTGAGCCTGGCGCAGGCTCGCAGTGAACTTTCCACCCTCGCGCACGGCCTCTACCAGCAGTATGAGCCCGAAATCGATATGAGGGACGCCAGCGTGATGCCGCTGCGCACCGCGCTTACCGCCGCTGTCCGCCCGGCACTGGTGATTCTGCTGGCGTGCGTCGGTTTTCTGTTGCTGGTGGCGTGCGCCAACGTGGCAAACCTCCTTCTGGCGCGTGCAGCCGAGCGTCAACGGGAACTGGCGGTCCGCTCCGCCCTGGGCGCGGGACGAGGACGATTAATCCGGCAGTTCCTGGCAGAATCGCTCTTGCTGTCGCTCACCGGCAGCGCGCTGGGCGTGCTGTTGGCAGTTTGGGGCGTCGACACCCTGCTGGCGCTCGCACCAGTCAGCTTGCCGCGACTCGACGAAGTCTCGATCAATCTGCCGGTGTTGGCGTTCGCCCTAGGGCTTTGCGTTATGGTGGCGGTCGGATTGGGAGTGCTGACGGCGCTCCGCGCGGCGTCAACCGATCCGCAGGCGGCGTTGGCTGGAGGAAGCCGGGGAGCTACCGGCTCGCTGGCTTCGCATCGCCTGGCCCGCGGTCTGGTTGGATCGCAGGTGGCCGTGACGCTGGTGCTACTCGTTGGCGCCGCATTGCTGGGTCGCAGCTTGCTCCGCGTGCTCTCCGTCAATCCTGGCTTCCGCACCGCGAACATCGTAACCATGGAACTCGAGGTGCCGGGCTCGCAGCCCACCAATACGGCTGAGATCACGGAAATGATTAAGGATCGAAAGCCGGCAACTTTTATGAGCCACCTCTTCGACCGCCTGCGCTCGATTCCCGGAGTCGAGGAAGTCGGTGGTGTCTCGAATCTGCCTCTTGGGGAAGCGGGGGATTGCGCCGATGGCAAGTTTCTCCTGCTCGACCGCGAGCCTCAACTCGACCCGACTAAGCCTGAAGACCAGGCGCGCTTCGAGCAGTTCTGGACAACCACTCCAGGTGGCAGCGCGGATTACTGCGTCGCGAGCGAGGGATATTTCAAAGCCCTCGCTATTCCGCTGCTGAGCGGACGCTTATTTGACGAGCGCGACGGCCCCGATGCGCCTCAAGCTGCGGTGGTCAGCCAATCGATGGCGCGCGCCACTTGGCCCAACCGGGACCCCCTGGGCCGGACCATCGAGTTTGGCAACATGGATGGCGACATGCGCCTGCTCACCGTGGTGGGTGTGGTCGCCGGCGTGCATTTCCGGAGCCTCGAGAAGCCTCCTGAACCGACCGTGTACGTCAACTATCGTCAACGTCTGCGTGCCGGGCGCGACTTCAACCTCGTGATGCGCGCGGCTACGCCACCCGATTCGTTGGTGGCGAGCGTGCGTCGTGCGGCGCAGGAAGTGGCGCCCGACCTCGCGCCACGTTTCCAGACTTTCCAGGATGTCTTCTCCGCGTCGCTTGCCACACGCCGCTTTAACCTCACGTTGGTCGGCATCTTCGCCGCCACCGCGTTGTTGCTGGCCGTGGCCGGCATCTATGGCGTGATGGCCTATTCGGTGGTGAGGCGCACGCACGAGATCGGGGTTCGAATGGCGCTGGGGGCGAGCGCGCCGCATGTGCTGCGCCTTGTGCTCAGTCAGGGAATGCTGACCACGGTGATTGGCCTGGCGATCGGAATTGCCGGGGCTCTTGTGTTGACCCGCGCCATGCAATCACTGCTCTTCGGGGTGAGCGCAACCGATCCGCTCACGCTTGTTGGAGTCGCGCTGGTGCTCGGTCTTGCGGCGCTCCTGGCCACGTACATTCCCGCCCGCCGTGCCACGCAGGTGGACCCGATAGTGGCACTGCGGCACGAATAAAGCGATCGGTTGATCGGTTGATCGGGCGAACTATTTGTGATTGGCGATTTGCGATTGATCCGTTCGGAAGACGTCTGCGGCGGAGCGGGCCTTGAGCCACAATCGTGGGTGTGGTGGCACACGTGATGCAATCAGCCCTGGTTGGCGGCTCAGGAAAAGGAGTATGCTACTCCCGATGCCCCAGCGGCCGTGCGGTACGAATGAAGCTCTCAGCCGTCAACTCTCAGCCATCAGCAAGCAGTTCTTCAAGAGCTATGCACTATGAGAATGCTGATAGCTGAGAGCTGACGGCTGACAGCTACTGAGAACTGACCACTGGCCACTGACTACTTATGTGAGGACAACGCAATGATAACTTTAAGGAATCTCGAAAAGTATTATCCCGTGGGCCCGGGCAGATATTACGTGCTGCGGCGCATCAACATGGATGTCGCGGAGGGAGAATTCGTGACCATCATGGGGCCGTCAGGAGCAGGCAAGTCCACGCTCCTGAGCATCGTTGGCATGCTGGATGGCGAGTGGGAAGGCGAGTACTTCCTGATGGAGCGCCCCGTCCACAAAATGAATTTGAAACAGCGGGCGGAAATTGGGAAACAAACCGTGGGCTTCGTATTCCAGCAGTATCACCTTTTGGACGGCCTCACGGTCGCTGAAAATCTTGATATTCCTCTTTCTTACCGGAATGTCAAGTCTGCGGAGCGTCAGGCGCTGGTTGCCGACGCGCTCGACCGGTTTCACATTGTGGGCAAGAAGGATCTCTTCCCCAATCAGCTTTCCGGTGGCCAGCAGCAATTGGTGGCCGTGGCCCGAGCTGTAATTGCCAACCCGAAACTGATTCTCGCCGACGAGCCGACAGGAAACCTGCACTCCGACCAAGGCCGGGAAATCATGGAACTCTTCACCAAGCTCAATAAGGAAGGAACGACCATCATTCAGGTGACCCACTCGGAAACGAACGCCGCTTTCAGCCACCGCATCGTTCGCCTGGCGGACGGGTGGATCGTGAAGGAGTAACAGATCGGGTGATCGGGTGAACGATTTGTGATTGGTGATTGGTGATTGGTGATTGAAGAACCCAATCACAAATCAGAAATCAGAAATCACAAATCGTTTACCCGATCCCCCGATCACCCGATTTATCGACCATGACCACCTCACAGACATCCAAAATTCTCATTGCTGACGACCTGCCCGATGTGCTGGAAGCGCTTCGCATGCTGCTTAAAGGTGAAGGTTACATTACCGAATCGGCGACTTCCCCGGCCGGCATCCTGGCGGCGCTCGATGCCCAGGATTTCGACCTGGTGCTGATGGACCTGAACTTCGCGCGCGATACCACTTCCGGCCAGGAAGGCCTGGACCTGCTGAGAAAGCTCCAGGCGATGGACAGCACTTTGCCCGTGGTGGTGATGACCGCCTGGGGCAGTGTGGGCGTAGCGGTAGAGGCGATGCGGCGGGGCGCGAGGGACTTCATCCAAAAACCCTGGGACAACGCCCGCTTGCTCGCCATCCTTCGCACCCAGATCGATCTCAGCCGGGCCCTGCGGCAGGGGCTTCGCCTGGAGGCTGAGAACCGCTTGCTGCGCGCCGAGGGGCGGCCTACGCTCATCGCCGAATCTGCCGTCATGCGCCCGGTGCTGGAACTGATTTCCCGCGTGGGCCCTTCGGATGCCAATGTTTTGATTACCGGCGAGCACGGTACCGGAAAAGAGGTCGTTGCCCAGACTCTCCATTCGCTCTCGGCCCGCGCTGCAAAGCCGATGGTGACCGTGAATGCCGGGGGCCTTTCCGAAGGCGTGTTTGAAAGCGAGTTGTTTGGCCACGTGAAAGGTGCTTTTACTGATGCCAAGACAGACCGCGTCGGCCGATTCGAGCTTGCCGACGGCGGGACGCTGTTCCTGGATGAAATTGCCAATGTCCCCATCAATTTACAAGCCAAGCTCTTGCGCGTGCTCGAGACGGGGCAGATGGAGCGAGTGGGTTCCTCGAAGACCCGGCGCGTCGACGTGCGCGTGCTCTCGGCAACCAACGCAGACGTTACTCAGGAAGTCGAGGCCGGCCGCTTCCGGGAAGACCTTCTCTTCCGGCTTAACACCATTGAGATTCGTCTTCCCGCTTTGCGTGAACGGCGTGCGGATATCCCGCTTCTGGCCAATTACTTCCTGCGGCGCTATGCCGAGCGTTATCGGAAACCCCTCACCGCGTTTGACCCGGCGGCGATCCAATTCCTCCTCGATTACGCCTTGCCAGGCAACGTGCGCGAACTCGAGCACGCGGTCGAGCGGGCCGTCCTGATGGCGCAAGATGACATAGTTCGGCCCAGTGATTTTGGCTTGCGCACGGAGCGCGAAGGCGCCTCGCGCCTGGAAGAACTGAGCCTCGAAGAAGTGGAGTGCATGCTCATCAAGAAAGCTGTGGCGCGATACGGAGGGAACGTCAGCCAGGCAGCCTCGGCGTTGGGCTTGAGCCGCAGCGGCCTGTACCGACGACTGAGGAAGTATGGGCTCTAGAATTGTCGATTGACGATTGCTGACTGACGATTAGCTCTAGTGCTTTGGTTGGTTTAATGAGCGTATTTTCAAGTGCCCCTCGGAAGGGCGGGGCTTTAGCCCCGCCGTCTACCGGTGCATCAGTGGAAGGGCCTTTAGGCCCTGAAGCCAAGCCGCTTCAGGGGCTGAAGCCCCGTAATGATCTCGCGAGACTGGC
>Ga0209415_10009000_pt1 | contig 17200 bp, 18 predicted proteins | sample PeaSoiSIISIP2007_FD_187696 | JGI IMG/M metagenome (GOLD analysis project Ga0209415, IMG submission 187696) | Peat soil microbial communities from Weissenstadt, Germany - SII-SIP-2007 (SPAdes) (version 2) | ecosystem: Environmental > Terrestrial > Soil > Wetlands > Peat | place: Germany... | reverse complement strand
GGCTGAAGGCGGCGGTTTGCTAAACCGTTGTACGGTCAAAAGCTGTACCGGGGGTTCGAATCCCCCTCTCTCCGCCAGGACCCCTTCCGAAGGCTTCCGATAAAATCCAAGAAGTGAAGATAAACCCCAGAAAATCTGGGGTTTACGTTTTTTAGCGTCCAGTGCCGTCCAGTGCAAGCCGGAGATTTTTGGGTATACGTTTGGGTATATAGAAAGTCAAAAAGGGTATATATTGCCTTCGAGGGAGGAAATATGCCGCTTTCCGATACCGCAATCAAGAAGTCTCTACCGGCCGATAAGCCGTACACATTGACCGATAGCGGTGGGCTTTACCTTCTGGTGATGCCCACTGGTGGCAAACTTTGGCGGTGGTCGTACCGCTTTGAGAAAAAAGAAAGGCTGATGGCCCTGGGCAAGTACCCGGATGTTCCCCTTGCCATGGCCAGGACGCGCCATGCCGAAGGCCGCCGTTTGCTGGCAACCGGCATTGATCCGATGGCCGAACGAAAAGCGCAAAGAACCGCCGAAAAGTCCGCTGTAGAAAATTCATTTCAGTCCGTTGCAAACCGCTGGTTGCAGCATTGGCAAGGTGGCGTCACCCCCAGGCACATGGCCTACGTGAAACGCCGCATGGAAGCGGACATATTGCCCAGCCTCGGACCACTACCCATCGCAGAGATCGAAGCGCCGGAAATTGTCGCCATGGTGAAAGCCATTGAAGGGCGGGGTGCCCGTGACATCGCCAAGCGTGCCCTGGAAACCACCGGCCAGGTTTTCCGATATGCCATCGCACATGGATTTTGCAGGCGTAACCCTGCTGCCGAGATTCGGCCCAGCGACGTTTTGAAGGCCACTCGCAAGGTCAACTATGCCCGGATCGAAGGCAAGGAACTCCCCAATCTGCTCAGGGCAATCGAGGTCTACCGAGGAAAACACATTACGCGCTTCGCGCTGAAGCTGATGGCGCTGACATTTGTGCGGACGACCGAATTGATCGAGGCAAAATGGGAGGAGATCGACATTGAAAACGCGCGCTGGAACATTCCGGCCCAGCGCATGAAGATGCGGACTCCCCATATTGTTCCCTTGGCAAAACAGACCCTTGAAACGCTCGAAATGCTGAGGCATCTCACCGGCAATTCTCAGTGGCTTTTTCCGGGCGAACGCAGCGAGAGGCGTCCGATGAGCAACAACACGATACTGAAGGCTTTGGAGCGAATGGGCTACAAAGGCGAAATGACTGGCCATGGCTTCAGGGGTCTGGCCTCAACCCTGCTGCACGAGCAAGGTTACAACCACGACCACATCGAATTGCAGTTGGCTCATGCTCCGCGCAATGCAGTGAGCGCGGCTTACAATCACGCGCTCTATCTTGCACCCAGGGCCAATATGATGCAGGATTGGGCTGACTTCCTGGAACAGACAATGAAAAAGGGAAAGCTCATTCAACTGGAAACCAAGGTCGCATAGTGGTTATGCGACCTTGCCCAGAGTCGCAAGCCCGACAAAGAATTCGAGCCATTGGCCGATGAGAAATCAAAAGCTGCTCCCGAGCTCACATAGAGCAAGGAGCAGCTTCTCCAGATCGGATATTGCGGCTATTCTCGATTTGCCGACTGATCCATTCTTCGATATCCGATTCCACCCAGCCAACTGCCCGGTCGCCTAAAGATACGGGTCTTGGAAAGCGCCCCTCGGTCACCCGTTGGTAGACAGTGCTGCGGGAAAGACCGGTTCGGTCAAGTACATTCGGCAGCCGTAAGATTCTTCTGGGCATTCTCGCACCTCCTCAGATTCAGACCGCCGCGGATAGACCGACTAAGCAATGCATTGGTATCTGCGGCGAATGGCGTGTACATTTCAATAGACGCAGCATGAGCAATACTGGTTGCTGTTTGTTTTCGAATTTTGTCAATTTGAAATCGACTTGCTTCTGACACAAGTCGATGCAGATGCTCAAGCGGTATACTCACCTTCGCGCTGAGGACTTGATTGCGCGCATCGATGAAGCATCGCAGCGCCGCAACAAAACAGCGTGAAGAATGATGACTGACTGAGCATTGCTCAAATCCGTAGTTGGCCGACCGGATTATTTGCGCTGGCCTTTGCCTTTTGCCCTGCTGGCCGCCTCGGCAGCGGCTTCAACGCGCAGGTTGTACTCAAGATGCCGCACTGCGGTTTGGAAGAGGTGTTCCCAGAGGATGGGGTACTTTTCCTTCTGGCCCTGGAGGGAGATAACGGCATACTCCGGGCGGCTTTCAATGATGATCTTGCGCTTCTTTCCGTTTACCGTGATTGAAGAAGCGGTTATGTACAATACCTGCGCTTTGTGCTCGATCAAAAAGGCCATTCGCACGTGCTCCCAGTGCGGTCCTGCACGTAGATCCGGGGGAGCAGGACCGCAAGCGGTAGAGCGACGAAGCGTACGATATTTCGTCGCAGCCATGGGTATGGAAAGCAGAGAGCTTTCCCTTCATTTTTCATGGGTAACAAAACGCAAGAAGGGGCGCGAAGTACGGCAGAAGGCAAATGTGATTGTGAGACCATCGAGACGGACTTGCTTCGTGCTCGTGCTCTCTAGTTTTTTGGGTACAACGACTATTTGACGCTGAAGTTTCGGAAACTGCTCAAGTTAGTCCACCACATTTTGAGTTTTTCAGACAAAGACATCACGACAAACTGTCGTCTAAATAACGGAAAACTTCCCTAGATTACGTTGTATAACTGAAATGTACGGTTCATTGCGTATCGCTTTATGAGATGCGCATCAGATGCGCGGCACGCGGATTGCGAGTGACAGGTCGTTCCCGCGTTCGGGAGTATGATGGCGCTGAGCAATTGAAGCAACGGGGTCAGCATCGACGGCCAGCATGATGAGGCGGCGTAACTGCGCCGAGCGTTCGGCTTGTTCCGCTAAAGCGACAGTATCGCTATCGACCTCCGGTGCCTCCCGCCATTCAAGTTGCAGATTGTTCTTGCGAGCAAGTTCCGTGGCGAATTCCTGGATGGCAAGATCATTGCCCGCGATAAACGGATGAAGTGAGCGCAACTCTTCGATATGGTCAGTGGCACTGCGTGTCCATGCGTCCTTGTCGAGACCCTTCAGGAGATTCTCGCGGCTCAATCGGTCGAAGGCACGATTGAGGGCGTTCTCCAGGTCGGATGATGGCGCGCCACTCTTCTCGATGTGCCGCAATTCTCCAGCCCAATCGAAGACATCCTGATAGAGGTAACGGTGAATTTCCTGAAGGTGCGAAGCATCGAAACCGCCGCGAATGGGCGACGCCTGAAGCTCGGCCAGCCGGCGCGACGTACGTTCCAATACCGCTGCGGCCAGTGCCTCTGGCTTCGTGATGCCCAGCTTGTTATTCAGTGTGGTGCTGCCTGGTAACTGGAAATCATCTGCGTCGATCATCTTCGCTTCTCCGGGGCGGATTGGGATGGGCTGGGCTGGCGACGGAGGGCTCCAAGAACCCTCTGAACGTATCCGTTATCAAAACCACGTGCGGTGTCGCCGGTGTTGTAGCGCGAGAGCGCGTGCTGCAAGGCCGTCTGGCCTGGGCCATAGGTGACAACCTCGATCCGGTATGCGTCTTCAAATATCTGCCATCCGGCTCTCAGGTTGGTGCAGGGATCGAGCAGCGATTCAAGATCGATCTTGCGGCGCTTTGCTTCGTAGCTGCTGATGGGCCACGTAGAGGCAGCGTAGTAGAAGACGGCGCTGAGCGTGTCGAGGCGTCGGCGCGAGTAGATGTAAACGAATGGGTAAAGTAGGGCCAGAAAATGCAGGGTGGGGTTGCCGCTCCAGCCGAGTCCGCCAATTAGAGAGGCAATTGCGAAAAGCGCAACGGAGTTCCCAGTGTCGGGCAAATGTAGTTTTTCAATGGTCATCGCTCCTGACCTCCTGCGGGTGCCGGGTGATAGGCGCGCTCTACAAGCAGGGGACGAAGCCAACTGTGAACGCTTTTGAGCGGGATTGGTCCGAAGTATCGAGAATCGAAGCTGCGTGGACTGAAGCCGCTGACAACCCAAAGCTCTTTGGGGTTGACTCGGTACTCCCCAATGGCGAAGGGGCGAAGCTGCTGGCCTTTCGAGTCGCGCTCGATCGGCGCGGAGTTCTTGAGCATGTGTCCGTTGACGCTGATGCCGTCGGTCGAGACCGAGACAAGATCGCCGGGCCAGGCCACAACGGGCTTAATGAGGGGTGAGAATCCATCGGGACAGGTGCGCATGGGGTCGCGGTAATTTGGCTCTCCCCGCATCGATAGCCAGCGACGATCCGGGCAAAAGAAGACGTAGGGGGCGGGCGAGTGAATCGCCGCTTCCGAGTCAAATTGCTCGCGGTAGAGGCCAAAGGGCGCCGAGTGCGTGTAGTTGAAGACGACACCGAAGCCGGTCCAGAGAAGCATGGCGGCGATTGCCAGTGCGCCAAGTGACACAAAGACGACACGCAGGCGCGCAACCGAGCGAAGAATTCGAGCGATGCAACGCTTAAACAGGCCAATCATGGATGCTCTCCTGAAGGAATGCGGGAATCTGCTTTGCGTCGTTGGTCCGGCGAATCTCGTTCTGGTGGATTGCCGCCGTTTCCGATTTAGAGCTGGTGGCGATGCGGAATGTGCGAATGACGTGAATCTCGAAGATGGTGCCCACTTCGCGGGTGGCACTCTCGCCATCGGTGCGTGGTCGCGGCTCGCGGCGGATGAGCTGGCCCGTTACGTGGATGTTGTCGCCCTTCTGGAAGGTCTTGGCGACGATGGCGCTCTCGCCAAAGAAGGTGATGGGCAGGAATTGGCGGTGCTCGATGGTTCTTCCCTGGGTGTCGTAAAACCAGCTCTGCGCAAGCCGCGCCCGCACGAACTGACGGCCTCCGACATCGGAGACCGAAGGCTGGTCAGTGAGGTTTCCGGCAAGAATGATCTGATTAAGAATTTCCACGGACTTTCTCCTCAATAGCTTGGTCTGCAACTGCGGCATGGGCGATGGCTGCGATGTCGAGCGATGGAGTTGACGCCACTACTGGCTTTACCGGAAGCGGTTCCGCTGCGGTGGGAAAGTTGGGCGGCTTCAACTTCGTGCGGGCCAACAAGGTGTCGTTCAAAAAATAGAGGCTCTGCACGCCATAGATGGGCGCGACTCCGTTGATGAAGATGAGCATGTCACCGGGCGCGGTGATCTTGCTGTTCGGGTCATTCGTGGCCTTGGTTGGCGGCTTGATGCGGCGTATCTCATCGACCGTGATGAGCGGGCGTTGCACCTGTTCCACGCTGCGGAAGATGTGCTTGAGGTAGAAATCCGTGCGCTGGCCGCTGTAATTGACGGTCTCCTTTTCGACGGTCATGTTGCCGCTCAACTCGGAGAGATTTTTGCAGGTCTGGAGATTGTCGGTCTGGAACGCTGCCTTGATGTAGCAGTTGTCGGTGATGGACTCGTTTCTTTGGCAATCCACAACTGAAATCAGATGGCGTGAAGTTCTGAGGAGCAGCACCAATGGCGCGAAGACAGATACTCCTTCTTGTGGCGGCTGCGGCGATGGCCTCGGCCGCCACTGCTCATGCGCAGGCCCCGGTCGATGTCGGCGGCACATTTGATCAGATAGGGCAGGCGGCCAACGCATGGATTCCCACCATCATGCAAGAGGCAACGTACCTCTTCTACGCGCTGGCGACACTCGACTTTGCATGGAGCGCGCCGCAATTCCTGCGTGAGCACGATTTCATGGGCCTGTTCATGAGCCTGATCAAGAAGCTGCTCGTCATTGGCTTCTTCTATGCCGTGCTTATCAACGGTCAGACCTGGATACCGGCTATCGTCAACAGCTTCGCGCAACTTGGCGCGAACGCGGCTGGCGTATCGGTTGTGCAGAATCCGTCCGACATCATGATGCAGGGTATCCAAATCGTCTCGGACCTTTTTACCAAGGTCTCTGCGGTCAACTTGCTCTCGGAACCCGGCGGAGCGATCACGACTATTCTTGCGGCCTGCATTGTGCTCGCATCCTACATCATCATCACGCTCCATTACGTCGTCACCAAGCTCGAAGCGATTATCGTCATGTCGGCGGGCTACATCTTCCTTGGCTTCGGTGGTAGCCGGTGGACTGCGCCTTACTTTGAAAGGTACATTTCTCTTGCAATTTCTACCGGCGTCCGCCTGATGCTGATTTACCTGATGCTAGGAGTCTTCAAGACGATCTCGGCCAACTGGATTGCCACGATGAACGGATATACAGCCGATCTGCCCATCACCCAAATCTTCCCAACCCTGATGTCGATGCTGCTCTTCGCCTTCGCGTCGTGGCTAATCCCGAAGATGGCGGCTTCTGTCGCCTCGGGAACTCTGGGTGCAGGCGCGGCGGACCTGGTTGGCATGGGAATGGAAGTCGCAAAAGGTGCGGCTCTCACCGCCGCGACGGTCGCTGTAGTCGCGGCAACCGGAGGCGCGGGAGCAGCCGCGGGCGGTGCTCTGGCGGCAACCGAAACGGCAGGCGCAGCCGCCGAAGGAGCTGGCGCGGCAGGCAGTGCCGGAATGGCTGCTGCCGGTGGTGCGGGCGATGCTGCGATGGAAGTTGCGAGTTCACCTCCGCCGCCAGTTCCCAGTGCAGCGGAAGCGAGTGCGCCGAGCGCACCGCCTCCACCTCCGCCCCCGCCCTCTGCGGCTGAAAGTCCGGCAAGTGCTCCGTCAGCTCCACCGGCGCAGTCTTCAACGACTAGAAATCTCCAGACACTATCCCAGCACGCCACCAACGTCCACGTCCCGCACGATGGCTCAGGTCATTCGCCATCTGCGCAACTGCGAGTCGAGAGAGAGGAGTAGCTCGTGACAGAAAAAACAATCGTACAAACGCCGTACCTCCGCGCCCGCCAGGAGTGGGACGAGCGGTTCGGCGACCAAATCAAGAGCCGGAACAACTGGCGCTTGGCGGCATTTCTTTCGATGGCGACAGCTCTGGTCTGTGTGACCGGCATGGTCGCCATCGGCTACCGATCCAACACTGTTCCCTACGTCGTTGCCCTCGACGATGTAGGGAGGTCGGTTCCGGTCATTCCAGCCAAACAGGTCGCGGTCAAAGATGTGCGCCTGCAGGAAGCGGTCGTCGCCCGATGGGTGACGAACATGCGAACGGTCATTGCAGACGCCGTGGCTCAGCGGCGGCTGGTCGATGAGGTCTATGCCGAGACCGGTCAGAACTCGCCGGCCTCGGCGACGATCACGGAGTTCTACTCAAAGAACTCGCCTTTCGACTTGCTGACCAAAGAGACCGTGGACGCCTCGGTCGAATCCATCGTGCAGCAGTCGCCCAAAACCTACGAAGTGGCTTGGACGGAAGTGACGCGTGATCTGAATGGCAACCTCATGGCGAGCCACAGATACCGGGCCTTCGTTTCCGTCGTGACGCAGGAAGTGACGGATGCAAGGCAGGCACTGGTCAACCCTCTGGGCCTTTACGTCACGAACCTGACCTGGGGTGAAGTGGTTTCGACTGCCACTGACCAGCCAAACAGCAACACCCAAAGCAGCAACGCTCAGAAGCCGAACGGAGGACAGAATCAATGACACGGTTCGTAACTATCGCAGTAGTCCTTGTACTCACAGGTGCAGCGGCTGGAGCGCAAAATACTACGCCGTTAACACCCCAGCAGAAGCAAGATCTTTCCGGCTACAACTTCAAGGGTGCGGAAACCGCGCTTCAGGCACAATCGAATAACCCTGCGGCCAAGCAGCAATCACTCACGCCGATTCCTGCGATCCCAGTTCCGAAACTCAGTGTCCCGCCGATTGTCAGCAGCATACCTGCTGGACAGGCATCCCAATCGACGGACTCAACGGAAAAAGGCGTGGCCGTCCCGTTGAATTGGAAGCTGCCTCACGCTGACCTGAATGCCGTGGGCCTCAGTGCGGCGGAGGTTTCTCGCCTCTGGGAGGCGGGCGTGTCGATGCCGACGCAGGGTGAGAACGGAAAGGTCGTTTACATCTACGGCCAGGGGATGCCGGTTCTGGTTTGCGCTCCGCTACGCGTCTGCGCCATCGAACTCCAATCGGGCGAGCATCTCCAGAGCCAGCCGCAGATTGGCGACTCCCGCCGTTGGGAGATCACGCCGGTTCTCTCTGGCTCCGGCCTCGACGAGACGCCGATTCTCATCGTGAAGCCAATTGAGGCGGGCCTTGAGACCGATTTGATTGTGCCGACGGACAAGCGCACCTACGTTGTGCGCCTGGTCTCCGATCACACGCGCTTCGTTTCACGCTTGGCCTTCCAATATCCCGATGAGGACCGCGCCAAGTGGGTTGCCTTCGCGGTCCGGCAGGACGAGTCCAAGCGTAACGCCGAGGCCATTGCCGAGGAGCGGCGCGAAAAGGACAAGAAAGCTGAAGTCGTGCCGATGGCCGACAACGCAGTGGACCGGCTCTATCTCGATTACAAGTTCTCGGGCGATGAGCATCTCCGCCCCGACCACGTCTTCGACGATGGCCAGCATACTTATCTGATCTATCCGAATGATGGCCGCTTCCGCGAGCTTCCGACTTTGCTCTTGGTGGTCAACGGCAAGACGGAGCTGGTCAACTTTCGCGTCGAGGGATCGCGCTACATCGTGGACAGGCTCTTCGACAAAGCGATTCTCGTGGTCGGCGTGGGCAAGAAGCAGACCCGCGTGACGATCACGCGCGAGACGCCCTACTCCCAGACCGGAAAGGAAAACTGACGATGATTAAGCCAGACGAAAATCCCAAGCCGGTAAATCTCGAAGGCGAGCGCGAAGAGAATCAGGAAGAAGTCCTCGCGGCGGCGCAGCCGGATAGCGTAGTGCGTGGCGTCAACGGTTCACTAACGCCGAAGGCCCGCAAGCTGCGCCCACTGGCCGGAATCATTCTGATCGCGCTGGTCGTGTTCGCCGCGGCCTATATGCGGCATGGCCTGGCCAACCGTCACAAGAAGACAGTCAAGCAAACTGAAACGCAAAAGGTCGGCGCGGGACCGGCGACGACCGTCGAAAAGGGGCTTCTGTCGGATCAGGCGCGTAGCGGCCTGAACACCGGGCAGACCCACGTCCCCGATTCCTCAGCGCTCCGCACATCTATATTGACCGGCGAGACCCCGGCAGGCCGCCCGGCACAGCCGGGTGCGCCGGGTAATTCCTCGAAGACTGCATCCATTCCGCCTCTGGAGTATCGGCAGACCCCGGTTTCGACAGCCGCCAACGGCTCATTGTCTTACACCGAGCAGCGGCGGCTCGACGAATACAACCGGGAGCGCGAGGCGATGGAGGCTCCCACCTCGGTCAAGGGCAACCTTCCCGGCACTTCCAAGGAAACAGCATCGACCAGCTCCGATCCGCTGGCCGCCATTCAATCCGCTCTGCTGAATGCTCGGTCGATGCTTGGGGGCGGAACTGGAAGCTCCCCTCAGTCGGCTCTCGCACAGGCCGGTACGACCGGAACAGCCGAGCAGAGGTCGGATTACGACCGCCAGAACGATCAGGAGCAAAAGATGGCCTTCGGCCAGCAACACTCAAAACAAGAGACGGAATACCTGACTGCGACACGCGAGGCTCCAAAGGGACAGTACGAGGTCAAGGCCGGGTGGTTGATCCCGGCGGTTCTTGAACAACAGCTTAATTCCGATCTTCCCGGAATGATTCGTGCTTTAGTCCGTGAAAATGTGTATGATTCCGCTACTGGGAGGTACATTTTAATACCTTCGGGGAGTACACTAATTGGGGTTTACAACTCCCACGTAGGCTACGGACAAAACGCCTTGCAGGCCGTCTGGCGAAGGATCGTCTTCCCGGATGGCTCCAGCCTCGCTCTTGGCGGGTTTGAAGGGGACGATAGCGCGGGCGCTGCCGGGTTCCGGGACCAGGTAAACAATCACTGGGGCCGGCTTCTCTCTGGCGCGCTTATGACATCGCTCTTCGCCGCCGGTATCGAGGTCAGCCAGGGAACGAACTCCTCGGTTCTGCAATCGCAAAGCGTCGGTCAGACGGTGGGACAGGCAGTTGGCCAGCAAGTCGGCGAACTCGGCACGGAAGTCACGCGCCGGAACCTGAATATCCAGCCCACGATTGTCGTGCGGCCCGGATACAGGTTCTTCGTGAGGGTCGAGAAAGACGTGAGATTCAACGGTCCGTACTCTCCGATGACGGGTGCAAGCGGCCGGAGCAGCAGAATTACCGCAGTAGCAGGAAGGGATGCCAGTGGCAGTCAAGAAGTCAGTAAAGAAAGCAGCCAAAAAGGCGGCAACGCGCAAGGTGAACCGTGAGGGGCAGCGCTGGACGGAAGACCGGCCAGGCATGACGCTGCGCCTGCCTCTCGATCTCCGCGAGGCGATAACTGAAGAATCCCGCGTAAAGGGCGATCTGGCCAGGATCGTCCTTTTTGCGTTAAGCCATGTGGACCAAGATGAGGTCGATATTCAGCAGACCCGCAAAGCCGGTATGGACCTGACTAATCCCCAACTCCTCCACGTCGGCGCGGAGGCACGCACCAAGCTCAAAGACTGGGCGGAAGCCGAAAGCGTCAGCGTCAACGCAATCGTCGTCAGCCTGCTCGATGAGTTCTTCGCGCGCCTAAAGAAGAGTAAGGCGCTGCGTGAGGAATTGCGGCTAGAGCTTCGCGCGCACCGGGGATTCTTACCGAGCTGAGATCCCAAGATTTGAGAAGAATCGGCCGCGTTTGTTTACCTTCTAACGCTTCACAGCAGCCAAGAGCTTTGGGACAAAGACTTAGTTTGGCGGGACACTACACGAGGAAAGATCGGAGATTGAATGGAGATCCTGCAAATCGATAACCCGGCCACAAAATCCCTATTTGAGACGATGTTCCGACAGAAAAACCTTGTTCCGGTATTGGGCGCTGGATTCAGTAAAGGGGCAAAGACGGCTTCTTCCCATGTTCCAGACGCTGTTGAATTCACTGCGGCGATGTTGGAATGCCTTGAAAGAAACGCAGGTTCGGATGCAGGGTCACTTTCTGATCGTGCATTTTCAGAAATCGCGGAGTATTTTCTAAATCCAGAGTTCGTACCTGTGGCAGAGGCGAAGGCGCTCATTGAAAAGCATTTCGTAGGCGTAGATTTGGATGCTCCCCGAAAGAATTTCCTCAAGGCTCCCTGGCCATATATCTACACGCTCAATATTGACGATGCCATCGAGTCAAATTCGGCATTTCGTACAAAAGTGGTACCAAACAGGCCTATTTCGGACGATTCAAGACGCCTTCCGTATCAACTCGTATATAAGGTTCACGGAGATGCTGCTGAGGAACTGCTCTATGACGAGCCCTCAAAAATTATCTTTTCGACAGGTCAATATATTCGAAGCCTCACAACTAATGCATCAATGCTCAACACCCTGAAAACGGATCTAACCGAGCAAAATACGCTATTTGTGGGCTGTAGCTTATCAAACGAAATAGACCTCCTGTTCGCTCTAGCCGAATATCAAGGGAAATTTCCTGAAGGCCGCCGAAGCATATACGTATCAACCAAAACGCCGAATAAGTTTGAATCGGCGAAGCTTTCCTCTCACGGAATCAACACAGTACTCTTGGTTGATAGCTATGATTTGTTTTACGCCCAAGTTGCAAATTATGGGAAACAGGCGCCGCCAACCTACGGCACTTTCAGTAAATCAACTCTCGTGGCAACAGGTACCATTCGTCAATTGGGCAGCGATCGAGTGAAAAATCTATCGTTTCTGTTGAGAGATGCAGAAATCGAGAAATCAACTTCTCCAGCGGTTCTTCCCGCATACAATATCAAACGCGATCTCGAAGATGCGATCATTCGAGCTTCCGAAGCGTTTCCCTTGACACTAGTTCGAGGGCGACGCTTCAGTGGCAAGACCCTCCTTCTACGCTCTATTGCGTCATCTACGAAATCCAAGGAAGTCCACTTAGTTAGATCTGATATGAGGGTCTCAGAGGAAGACTTGGCCGAGTTATTGGCGTCGGAAAACCGGTTGTTGATTTTTGATACCAATTCGCTGACCGCAGCAACAGCACAGAAACTCGCTAATGCGTCTAAGATGCTTGTGAGCGCAAGAATAAGTGCAATCATTGCAGTGAACCGGACCGAACAAGATATTGTAGGTCCACTTGTCCGGCACGTTGATGATGCAGCAGATTTCGAACTGGATGCGAGGCTATCTGCGTCGGAATGCACTGCGTTGAATCACCACCTTGACTCTCTTGGATTGCTGCGATTTATTCGCCGCCGGACGTTGCTTGAAAACACATTCCAAATTCTTGAACAACATCCTAATAGGTTCTCGGATCTCTCGCGAGTTCGCAAACTTGACGGAAAGGAAATCGAGCTACTCCTTGTCCTAGCGGTCGCAGATAAGGCGTATAGTAGCCTAGCAACCGCACTTGATATCCGGATCGAGGAATTGTTTTCTCTGTGCGAAAAAGTTGCTCCTATTGTTGATCTGATGGATACACGCTCGGGTGAAATGTCTGAGATGCACTCCCGGCATAAACTCGTTACAAACTCGAAGACTGGTCTTGCAATTCAAATCAGAGGTCTAATTAAAGCAAATGGCTATGCGTGGATTGCTGACCGTCTCGGCAACATTGTTAAGAGGCTAGTTGAATTGCCAGAATTCGCGTCCACAGCGCACAGCATGTATATGTTCGATGCAATCAATGATGTTTTGTCTTCCGGCGTGGACGTAGGGGAAGGAACCGGATACCGGCCTGTCGTTCGCGCTCTCTATGAGGGACTTCAGGAGTGTTTAAGCCATTCTCCCGATTATTGGCTACAACGTGCAAAGGCGGTCCTTAGAATCGAAGATGATGCTGCACTACTGCTTGAGGGAATCGATTTTGCAAAGAAATGCTATCGCGAAGCAGAGCGCGAACGCAGCATTGACAACGCTGAATTTCTGATTGCCCAGCTGCATGGGAAGTTGTGCACTGCAACAAAGTATGAGAACATCGACCACATAATTTCTGCAATTAAGTGGTATACAAAGGCAATAAAAAATTACAGTAGGAATTCCAATTACATTCGGTCGATGTTGGATAATGGCCAGCACCGCAGAGGATCTTTTGACTTATTATGCGATCGTTTGGAACGTCCTGGCTTGGATTCACGGATTTTATCGTATAAGAAAGATGTTGATTTCTTGATTGCATTTCGCCGAAACTGGAGGCAATCTGAGCATTCCATAGTGTCATAGTGCCAAGCCCGTCGGGTGGGCCAAACGAGACTGGCGCGAAGCGGCAGCACATCACAGGGCGGGAAGACGGGCGCTAGCAAAAAGCAGGGGCCTGCCTCAGCAGACCCCATGATTCAAGGTTCATGAATTGCCGCTACGCGGCTTTTGCCTTCTTCGCTGTCACGGTGCGTGGCTGGTTCGGTTTCGCTTTGTCCGTCGCCTTCCGGGCGGCTTGCGTCTTCTCCTTGGCCGCGAACTCCTGCTTGACCTTGCTCGTGATCGCGGCCACGTCCACCTTGTAGAACTCCGCGGCTTCTCGCAGGGCTTTCGCGGATTCGTTGGGACTGTGCGCCGCTTGCAGCACGGTGATTGCCACCAAAATGCGGCCAATTGTGCTCTCGTCGGCTTTGCGAAGAAAAGACGTGAGCAGTTTCGCCGGGGCGTCTCCGGTGCCGCTGGCCTTGCCGATGCCGTGAAGGCGAAAGATGACCGCCAGACGGCGCTCGTCCAAGACGGCGGCGAGGCGCTCGGCAACAAAGAGCAGGTCGCGCTTCATCAGCCGGACGGGAACCGCGTCGCTGGTTGCTTTGAGGACGCGAAGGCCGGTTGCCTGGGCAATGGCTTCCTCGCGGCGGCGCTTCTCCTGTTCTGCCTTGAATGCCGTATCTGTCGCGGGCTTCTGCTTGCGGGCGTGGTGGATGGTGCATTCGGGATTGGCACAGATGGTGCGGATTTCGCCTTTCTCCGTGCCCTCGGTAACGATGGCCTCGGTGGTGTACTTGCACGTTTTGTATTCCGGCCAGTCGCGCTGCTTCTGGTTCGTGGGCTTCTCGGTGTGAATCTCCACGAACTTGTTGCGCGGCAGGGCGGCGCTGGCCTCGGTCGCGGTGCCGTAGGCTGATGAGATTTGAACCAGCTTCGGCTTGGCGGCGATGGATTGCTTTACAAAGCCGTCCACTTTGGCCTGATAGCAAGCCGGATCGGTGCAAGCGTCCTGCGCGATGTCGGCAAAGAGCAGCGCGTTTGCGCCGGTGCGTTTCGGGCAATTGACGCAACTTCCGGCGGCGGGGTTGAGCGTGGCGTCGGATTTAGAGAATGGAGCGTCTTTGAGAATGAGCAGGATGTTCTGCTCAATCCACTCTTTCAGGTGGCGAACGGGGAGCAGGATGCGGCGTGCCTTGCTCTGGTTGCCGTTCCAATCGCTGCGGAAGCAAGCAGCGAGGGCTTGTTCCTGCTCGGCGGGTTGGTGGATGACAGGACCAATCGAGCAGCGGACGTCATCAAGGAAATCAGCGGCCATGTGGGCGGCCAGCAAACCTTCCTTGGACCAACCCTTGCGATCCCTTACAACATTCCACCGCAATCACAGAGTGATGTTGCAAAGCATGGTGTGTATCTGGTTTTTCCAGCGCGAGCATCGGCTGTGTTAAAGACTGCTACGGAAGAGCGGCATCGCTCACTCTTCAAGGTGCCGGTCTTCCAGGCTGATTTGAAGTTCGACGCGGCCTTCGATCTGACAGGAGTACCCAGTTCTGCACCGCAAGGCGCTGAACTCGATTGGAGCCATGCAGAAATCGTGGTTGGAGTCAGCGACGCGCGCGGCGCTTTGTCCGACGCGTTACTGACAGCAAACGGAAAGACCGTGACACTTGTCCCCGCTGAAGTGTCCGCGAACCTTACGCTCGGCGGAGAACAGAACCAGCAAACCAAACTGACCCTTTTCGGCGCGAAGGCAGATGTGGTCGCAAAGCCAAACGCGCAGTTCAATGTGACATCTTCTCTGCGATTTTCAGGCGCACAGCGGGTGGCCGTGCTTGCCTATGGCAAGACGACTCACCTTACGATGCAGGGCGATTGGCCGAGTCCTGGATTTGATGGAGGCTTCCTGCCGATCAATCGAACGGTCTCCAGTAACGGCTTCAGCGCGGAGTGGTCCGTACCCTTCATTGCTCGCGGCGTGCGCGCCGAAGGACAAAGCGATTCGATCACCGGGCTTGATGCTACCGCACTCGGCGTTTCGTTCATCGAAGTGGCCGATCCATACCAGTCCGTCAACCGCTCACTCAAATACGTTGCCTTGTTTTTGGGACTGATCTTTCTCTCCTACTTCGTCTTTGAAGTTACGACAGGCAAGCGCGTTCACCCCGCACAATATGTTCTGGTTGGGATCGCGCAGATCATCTTCTACCTGCTTCTGTTGTCTCTCGCAGAAAGAATCGGCTTCGATTTTGGATTTCTACTTGCTGGCGCTGCCACTGTGGTACTGCTTTCAGTCAATGCGGGATGGGTATTCGCGAGCCGTTTGCAAGGTCTGAGGGCTTTGGCCATCTTTACCTTGCTCTATGTGCTGATCTATCTTCTACTGCGACTGGAAGATAATGCTTTGCTGGTGGGCGCGATTGCCAGTTTCTTGGCGTTGACTGCCGCCATGTACTTCACTCGTGGAATCGACTGGTACAGTTCTCTTCCAGGATCAAGCCCGACCGAAGACCAAGCCACTTCATCGATTTCATAACACAGGGCGCAAGGCTGTAATTCGGTGCGGCATCGGTCCTCGGTAGGTCCTACAGTTGCCGCCGGGGAATGGCTGCTGCACCCCCAAAAAGTGAGAAAAGTTACGCGAGGTAACTTTACAATGCAAAGTAAGAACACTGACGGATTGCACGTGGCCATCATCATGGATGGCAACGGCCGCTGGGCTACGCGGCGAGGATTGCCGCGCATCGCCGGGCATCGCGCAGGGGTACGGAAGCAGCAGGCGCGAAGTATCTATCGTTGCCGGATAGGGAAATCACCTGGATTCGAAAGCTTTACGAGAAAGGGATCGCGGGGTTCTACAAAGTCGTGCTTTTCGGGAAAGGATGGCGGGTCGAGGCTGGTAAAACGATGGGCTGGCTGATTGAAAGCAGGAGTCCGGGTATCGACAGAATACTCCCCTCTATGCGTACAGACATCATTCTGGACCATTCGGGCACGGGACGCCGCATTGTCATCGACACCAAGTTCAACTCCGTGGTGACACGCGGCTGGTACCGGGAAGAAACACTACGAAGCGGATATATTTATCAGATTTATGCTTACTTGAGGTCTCAGGAAGGCAACAGCGACCCGCTTGCCGAGACAGCCTCGGGTCTGCTCCTTCACCCCTCGGTGGGCGATATGGTTAACGAGGCCGTTGTGATCCAGAACCATGAGATTCGATTTGCTACCGTTGATCTTGGAGCAACGGCAAAAGAAATCCGAGCGCAGCTGTTACAGGTTCTGGAATTGTCCCATGGAAGTTGATTGTGCCGATGGTTGCCTTCTTGGCCATCTGGCCGGAGATGCTTTCGGGAGTCTAGCCGAGTTCCATTCGCCGGAGGAAATCAGTTGCAACTATCCGGACGGTGTGTGGGAGACGGATGATGGCGGTGCCTGGAATTCTATCGCCGTGTAGCTCACGGACGACTTTGAGTAGCGCTCCTGCTTGCACTGGTGCTGGCTAAGCTTGGACCCTACGATTCCCATGCCGCGCTCCGGGCCTATCAGCTATGGCTCGACTCCGATCGCTACTTGATTCGCAGATGTGACCCTCGCCGCAATTCGGCACCCGGAACCTGTTCGTCGCGTTGGATAGCCGCCCTGATTGTATCTGCGTCCGGTCTGAGTTCTTGCGCTGTATCCTCCAGCATTTGGGAAAGCTCATTGGGCAGATTTGCCAGCACTGTTTCCCAAAGGACACCGCCAAGGCGGACATCGATCCGACGAAACGCTACCGGCACTGCGGTTTCGTCAGTAATGCACACTGAGTCCTGACTGTTCTTTTGCACACGCAGGGTGAATTCGCGTCCCTCGATCGCTTTGAGATCGCGACTCATCAGGTAGTAGAGGACCATGTTCTTAGTTCGCTCCACCTTGCCTGCCGCCGCGCGCGCCCGGTCGCTGAGCCGGGCTATCTCGGCACGGCAAAATTGCTCACGCTCTTCCATCCGGCGCAGGAAACGCCCGATCCGGTCCACCTTTTCACCGTGGGCCGAACAGAATTGCTGGAAACGGGCGAC
>Ga0209415_10008999_pt1 | contig 17201 bp, 11 predicted proteins | sample PeaSoiSIISIP2007_FD_187696 | JGI IMG/M metagenome (GOLD analysis project Ga0209415, IMG submission 187696) | Peat soil microbial communities from Weissenstadt, Germany - SII-SIP-2007 (SPAdes) (version 2) | ecosystem: Environmental > Terrestrial > Soil > Wetlands > Peat | place: Germany... | reverse complement strand
CGCTGATGAACACGGATAAACGCCGATTGAAAACAAAGTCCTTGCCGTTTGCGAATCCGCGTCCATCTGCGTTTATCGGCGGCCAGAAGTCTTTTTCAGCAACCTCCTAGTCCTCCAACCCCAGATGCCAGCCCAGCTTGGCCGCGTCGAACCAGGAAATGCGCGATCCAAACCAGGTCGACCTGGAGGCCGTCCGATACTTCGTCCCGCTCTTTTTGCCCTCACTGCGACCGAGCACGAAGGCGCACGGGCCCTCTCCGAACTGCGCCAACCGCGCCGCGACCCAGGAATGGAGGCCGATGGGCGTCGCCAGCACTACCGGCGTTCCCGGCAATCGCGCCAGCCGAGCGCCGAACTTGGTGTCGACCTGTTGTTCCGACGCCGGCAGTCCGTATGCCGCCCGGTAGCGAGCGATCGACTCATTCAAATCCCGGACCGCAATCACGATGATCTTCAGTCCGCTCAAACCCTTCGTCGTGGGCGGCCCGGTGGGGAAGGCCCGCGCCTCGCGTGGCGTGAAATCGTGAACCAGAAACGGGAAGAACGTGCCGTTCGGTTCATCGCCCACTTGCGCGCTTTCCCATTCGAGACGCACTCCATCCGGCCGCGTCCGTCCGCTTCGCGCCGGCGCGCGCACTTCGACGCCGGTCGATTGCAGCCGCCGGACCTCCGCCGCGATGTCTTGTGTGCGGGCCGCCCACGCCGTGGGACCTGCCCCGCCGTTCATGTATTTCGCCCAGTAGTGGGCCGCCAAAGCCTGTGGATCGGCTTTCGCCTGCGGAGCAATCAGCTCGATATACGATCCGTCAGGAAAACTTGTGAGCGCCATTTCGGTCGCGCGGTTGCTGTGCGGGCCGCCGTATTCGGAACCGATTCCGATCGAGTCGAGAGCCGCTCGCATTTGCCTCAGGTCCTTCCCGGCGACGGTTACATGATCGATGGTCAAGCCGGCGGCTCCGAGCCGCATCGGGATCGCCATCAGCGCGACAAGAGTGCGGTACACATCTCGATTTTAATGTAGTGCGTCTCACGGAGTGAACGGTAGGTGGGGCGGACGCCCTCGTCCGCGCCGGACCCCTTGGTCCGGCTTTTCGCCTGCAAACAATAGGCCGACGAGGGCGTCGGCCGCGGACCAGGGGGTCCGCCCCACCCTTGGCTGATTTCTTGCACGAATCTTGGGGACAGGAGACTAGCGAGGACGATTCGGGAACACCGGACGGAGACTTAAGAGGGAATACACGCCGCCAGCAGTTCGTTCTTGAGCCGGACTTCCAGATCGTCGTCCAGCTTGCGCCCGCCTCTGGTCACGTAAAACACATCGAGGGCTTTGTGCGCTTCCGTATCCACCAGGACCACGTCGATACTGCAACCGGATGCGCTGAGCGTCCGGGCCAGGTCGTACAGCAAGCCCGGCCGATCCTCGGCGACGATTTCGATCAACGTGGCGGTTTCAGAGGCCTCATGATTGAAGGTGACCGCCGGCTTGATCCGCGTCGCGTGTGCCCGCCGCACCACTCTCGGACGGCCGCGGAGCAGGTCCTCGACGCTCTTGGTTCCTTTGGCGACACTCCCCACGATATCGCGCAGTCGCTCCACTTCCGAGGGGTTCAGTTCCAGGGTCCGATACGGGTCCGAAAATGAGAAGGTATCGACCACTACTCCTTGCGAGTTTGAAAATGCTTCGGCTTTGAGGATATCCAGGCCGAAGCTCGAGATGGCGCCGGCCACGGAAGCAAACAGCGCGGGACGGTCATGCGTCAGGAGCGTCAGCCGGTAGATGTCGCGTTCGTGCTCGATCCCGATCGACACGCCAGGGCGCTTGAGTTGCCGGGCGGACTCGAAATGACGATCGATTTCCGCCGGAGTGTGCGTGCGCAGATAACGGGTGGGAAGACCTTCGAGGAACGCGGCCCGATCGGCAAATGTATCCACGGCATCGTGGATGCGGTCGGCATACAACTCCCTGGTGAGTTCTTCGTGAGCGAGCATGTACACGCGCCAGAGCTGTTCCAGGCGCCATGCGGTCATGGCTTGCGGATTCACGGCGCTGATGTCGGCATACGTCATCATGGCGAGCTGCTTCAGCCTCTCGATGGTTCCAAGATTCTCCGCGAGCATTCGCGCCGTGGTGCCGTCGTGAAGGTCGCGCGAAGTCATCACGGCCGAGAGATCCAGGTGATGGCCCACCAGAAACTCGACTGCGTCGCTGTCCGGACCGGGGGTTCGCAAGCGTTCCAGCACGCCTCGCGCGACCCGCATCGATTCGCCGACGTGCTCGTTTCCGGAGCCTTTTCCGATGTCGTGCATCAGCAGCGCGAACCGTACCAGGAAAGGGTCGCTGGTCTCCTCCCACAGGGCGGAAAAACGGGCATCGGCGATCGATTCGAGCGATTCGATCGCCACCAGCGTATGCTCATCCACCGTGTATCGATGGTAAAAGTCCCGCACCACCAGGCACTCGATTTCCGTCCATTCGGGAAGAGCCGCGGCCAGCGTACCGGCTTCCTGCATGGCTCGCAATCCGAACGACGGCCGCGGCAGGGAGAGCAGTTCCTTCCAGATCTCCCAGCCCGCTTGCGGCACAAATCCTTCCAAGGAGTCGACAGTAGTGGAGGCAAGACGCAGTTGATGGCGGGAGACGAATTCGAACAAGCTCAGATCGGGCGGTATCCGTCGCGGGTCGCGAAGGTGTACGCGATCCCGCGCCACCGTGAAGGCGGATGTGGAAAGCCGGGCGCGCCAATCGTGAAATCCGCCGAGCAAGGTTGCCGGCGGCGGGGGCGACTCCAGCGCCCGGGCCAAAGACCGGGCCACTCCCCTCGCTTGCCGGTAGTAATCGCGCATCAAGGCGGCCGGATGGGAGCTTAACGCCTCCTGCATGTCGAAACTGAGTACATTCTGATCGCGGCCGGCCGCTTCATGCAAGCGAACACGCAGCGCCGCGAGCAGGGCGAAGGGCGCCGATAGATCCTCCGGCTGCTCTTGTCTCAACTGGGCCAGCCATCGCACGGCATGCAAGTCGCGCAGCGCCCCGGGCGTCTCCTTGAGGTTCGGCTCCAGATGATACATGGTGTTCTGGTACTTGGCGTGACGCACTTCGATGAGGCGCCCGAGCCACCGCGCCACGATCTGGCCGCGCTTGGCGAGGAATGCGCTGAATCGCGCGTCGAGTGTCCCGGAGAGCGTGCGGTCCCCCGCCAGGAAGCGGCGGTCGAGCAGGCTGAGCGTCAATTCCACATTGCCTTCGTGCTCGGTTGCGCACTCGCTTACGGTGCGCACGGAGTGGCTCGGCCGCAATCCGGCATCCCACAGGGATTGCAAGAAGACAGACAGAGCCTCGCGCAGCGCGGGAATGCGATCCTCCGATTCGGCCAGAAGAAGCAGATCGACGTCGGAATGGGGAAACAACTCGCGCCGCCCGAATCCGCCCACGGTGAGCAGGGCGATTCCGGCGGGCAAGCGGCTCTCGATAATGGAGTAGCAGCGGCGAACCAAGTTCTCCACTTCGGCGCAGCGCGCGGCCAAGGTCTCGCTCACCGCTTCGGGCGAAGGCAGGACCATTTCACCCGTTTCGATCACAACGCCGCTTCACCTCGATCGTCATTGCGAATGCGAATCGCCTCGGCCACGTCGAAGACGAAAATCTTTCCGTCGCCGAGCTTGCCGGTGCGCGCGGCGGTAATCAAGGTGTGAATCACTTCGTCGGCCCGGGTGGCCGGCACCACCACTTCCAGCTTGATCTTGGGCAGGAGATCCACCTGGTATTCCATCCCGCGATAGATCTCTTTGTGGCCTTTCTGGCGGCCGTGGCCCCGAACCTCCAGGATCGTCATCCCGTCAATGCCGATCCCTTTGAGGGCTTCCTTCACTTCTTCCAATTTGTGCGGCTGGATAATCGCTTCGATCTTCTTCATGGAGATGGTCCTCAGGCCTCGAAATTGTATCCCTCTTCGCCGTGCATGCTCAAGTCGAGACCTTCGATTTCGTCTTGCGCGTCGACGCGTACTCCGATCACGGTATCACACACCTTGAGGATCGCCCAGGTGGCGGCGGCGGCCAGGGTCCATGCGATCAGGCACCCGGCGAGCTGGTTCAGCACCTGCCCGGCGTTCCCATCCACCCAGCCGAGCGCCTTCCCATTTAGCACGTCATTGACTTCCTTGGTGGCGAAAATCCCAGTCAACAGCGCGCCCAGCGTACCTCCGATGCCGTGCACGCCGAAGGCGTCGAGCGAGTCGTCGTAGCCCAGGGCATGCTTCACCCGGCTGACCATGAAGTAACAGGCCACGCCCGCAGCCACGCCGATGAGCATGGCGGGAAATGGTTTTACGAATCCCGAAGCCGGCGTGATGGCCACCAGTCCCGCCACCGCGCCGGAGATCGCGCCTAGTACGCTCGGCTTGCCGGTGTCCATCCACTCCGCCGCCATCCACGCGAGCGCCGCCGTGGCCGCTCCAAAATGGGTTGCGACGAAAGCGCTGGTGGCGAGCGAGGATGCCGCGAGAGCGCTGCCCGCATTGAATCCGAACCATCCCACCCACAGCAGGCAGGCGCCCACGGTGCTGAGTACCAGGCTGTGCGGGCGCATGGGATCCATCCGATAGCCTTTGCGGCGTCCCAAGTACAACGCGCAAATCAGCGCGGAAATCCCGGACGTGATGTGAACCACGGTGCCGCCGGCAAAATCGAAAGTCGGAATCTTCCCGCCCAGAGACGCGTTGAGCAACCCTCCCTTGCCCCACACCATGTGCGCCATCGGAAAGTAAACGATCAGGGCCCACAGGATCGTGAACAACAGCATCGCGGAAAATTTCATGCGTTCGGCGAACGCCCCGGAGATCAGCGCCGGAGTGATGATCGCGAACATGAGCTGATACACCATGAAGGTCTGCTGTGGAATGGTGGGCGCGTAGTCGGGGTTCGGCGCCGCGCCCACGCCGTGGAGAAACGCATATTGCCCGCCGCCGACAAACGAATTCCAATCGCCGAAGGTCATGCTGTAGCCGATCACGGCCCATAGCACCGTCACCACGGCCATCAGGATGAAGCTGTGCATCATGGTGCCGAGAACGTTCTTGCGCCGGACCAGTCCGGCGTAGAACAGCGCCAGGCCCGGGCCGGTCATCATCAGGACCAGCGCGGCGCTCATTAGCATCCAAGCGTTGTCCCCCGCGCTTTGAGCGGACTTCACGGCCTTGTCGAGATCGGCCAACTTCTTCTCGATATCCGGCGCAGTCTGGGCCGCGGCAAATTTGCTCAATAGAAATAGGATGGGAAGAATCTTTCGCATGCACGCCCCTAAAACGCTGATAGTGTTTATTAGACCCCAACCACTTACAAAATCCAATGACCCCGCAGGTAGCGATCCACCGCGGCCGCAACCCCACGTCCTTCCGCGATCGCCCACACTACCAGCGACTGCCCTCTTCTCGCGTCGCCCGCGGCGAACACGCCCGGAACCGGCGTTTGATAGCGATCGGTCGCGACATTTCCCCGCTCCGTGAACGTCACTCCGAGTTGGGAGAGAAGCCCCGGTCTTCGGGGGCCGGTGAAGCCCGTGGCGAGGAGCACCAGATCCGCGTCGAGCGAGAACTCGGTTCCCGCGACCGGCTCGAAGCGCGGTGGCGGCCCGACGCGCACGGCGTGGAGTTGCCGGACCTGGCCGGATTCGTCGCCGCTGAATCCGGTGGTCGCGACCGCCCAGTCCCGGATGCCGCCTTCTTCATGGGAGCTCTCCGTGCGCAATTGCAGGGGCCAGAGAGGCCACGGCGTGGACGCCGAGCGTTGCTCCGGGGGCATGGGCAGAATCTCGAATTGATGCACCGAAGCCGCGCCCTGGCGGTGCGATGTCCCCAGACAGTCCGCGCCGGTGTCTCCGCCCCCGATGATGACGACGCGCTTCGCGGTGGCCAGGATCGGGTCTTCCGCGATGGCATCTCCGGCTCCCCGGCGGTTTTGCTGCGAAAGGAAATCCATGGCGAAGTGAATCCCCTTCAATTCGCGGCCGGGAACGGAAAGATCTCTCGGTTGCTCGGCGCCCACGGCAATCACCACCGCCTCAAACTCGCGCCGCAATTCTTCGACTCGCCTGGCCGAGCCAACCTCGGTTTCGACGAGGAACTCCACGCCCTCGGCCGCCATCTGCTCGATCCGGCGATCGATCCAGCGCTTTTCCATCTTGAAGTCCGGGATACCGTAGCGGAGGAGTCCGCCGATCCGGTCCGCTTTCTCGAAGACCGTGACCCAGTGCCCGGCACGGATCAGTTGCTGCGCCGCCGCCAGACCCGCCGGACCGCTGCCGATCACCGCAACCCTGGTTCCCAGGCGCGCCGAGGGCGGTTCGGGATGAATCCAGCCTTCTTCAAAAGCGCGTTCGATGATGGCGCGTTCAATGGCTTTAATCGCCACCGGGGACTCATTGATTCCGAGCACGCAGGCGGACTCGCACGGCGCGGGACAAATTCGTCCGGTGAACTCCGGGAAATTATTGGTCGCGTGCAGGGAGCGCACCGCGTCCTGCCAGCGGTCGCGATACACCAAGTCGTTCCAGTCGGGGATGACGTTATTCAGGGGGCAGCCGGTATGGCAGAACGGGATGCCGCAATCCATGCAGCGCGCGGCTTGCTGCCCGGCCTTTTCGGCGGGAAACTCCCGGTAAACCTCGAACCAGTCGTGGACGCGCTCGGCGGCCGGTCTCCGCTCCGGAGTCTCCCGTTCATATTCCAGGAACCCGCGCACTTTACCCATGGGCCAAAGCCTTCCCGTGGGCGACGCCCAGTACGCGCTGGTATTCGCGCGGGAACACCTTCACGAATTTCGGCGCGATGGCATTCCAGTTTTCCAGAATCCAGTTGCCGCGCGGGCTTCGTGTTTCCTCGGTGTGCCGGGCGATCCAGTAGCGCAGCGAGTCGAGGTCCTGCGGATCGAGCGGCATCAAATCGACATCGCCGTGGTTGCATTGCGTGCCGCTGAACTCGCCGTTTTCATCCAGAACGTAGGCCAGGCCGCCGTGCATGCCGGCGGCGAAGTTCCTTCCGGTGTCGCCGATCACCACCACCAGACCCTTGGTCATGTATTCGCATCCGTGATCGCCCACGCCTTCGACCACCGCCGTCGCGCCCGAGTTGCGCACCGCGAAGCGCTCGCCGGCGCATCCGTTGAAGAATGCTTCTCCCGAAGTTGCCCCGTACAAGGCGACGTTGCCGATCAGCGTATTCTTTTCGGGCAGGAACGTCGTGCCCCGCGCGGGATACACCACCAGCCTTCCGCCGGAAAGACCCTTGCCGGCGTAATCGTTGGCGTCGCCCTCCAGCTCCAGCGTGACGCCGCGCGCAAGGAAAGCCCCAAAACTCTGTCCGGCCGAGCCGGCGAACCGGAAATGAATGCTGCCCGGATCCAGGCCCTTGGCTCCCCGCCGGCGCGCGATTTCGCCGGAGAGCATGGCCCCCACCGATCGATCGCGATTGCGGATCGCGAGCTTGCATTCGACCGGTTCGCCCCGGTCGATCGCCGGACGCGCCAGCACGATCAACTCGTGATCGAGCGCCCGGTCCAGGCCGTGATCCTGCGCGATGGTACAGCGCCGCCCGACTTCGGGCGCGAGCGCCGGGCGGTACAACAATTGCGAGAAATCGAGGCCCCGGGCTTTCCAGTGTTCAATACCCGGGCGCAACGCGAGCAGATCGGACCGGCCGATCAGATCGTCCATCTTCCGGAACCCCAGCTTGGCCATCCACTGCCGGACTTGCTCGGCGATGAAAAAGAAGAACTCGATCACATGCTCCGGCGATCCTCGAAATTTCTTGCGCAGCGCGGGATCTTGCGTCGCGATTCCGACCGGACAGGTGTTCAAGTGGCACTTGCGCATCATGACGCAGCCCATCGCGATCAAGGGCGCGGTGGCGAAACCGAACTCCTCGGCGCCCAACAGCGCGGCGATGATCACGTCCCGGCCGGTTTGCAATTTTCCGTCGGTCTGAACGATCACGCGGCTTCGCAAATCGTTCAGCAGCAGGACCTGCTGCGTCTCAGCCAGGCCCAGTTCCCAGGGGACGCCCGCATGCTTGATGGAAGTGAGCGGCGAGGCGCCGGTTCCGCCATCGTGCCCGCTGATCAGGACCACATCCGCGTGGGCCTTGGCCACCCCGGCGGCCACCGTTCCGACCCCGGCTTCGGCCACCAGCTTCACCGAAATGCGGGCTTGCGGATTCACGCTCTTCAAATCGTGGATGAGCTGGGAGAGATCCTCGATGGAATAAATGTCGTGATGCGGCGGCGGGGAGATCAGCGGCACTCCCGGAATGGAATGCCGTACGCGCGCGATCTCCTGGTCCACTTTGTGGCCGGGAAGCTGGCCGCCCTCGCCGGGCTTGGCGCCTTGCGCGATCTTGATCTGCAGCTCTTCCGCGTTCACCAGATAGTGGGTGGTGACCCCAAACCGGCCGGAGGCAACCTGTTTGACGGCGCTGCGCCTCCAGTCGCCGTTCGGGTCGCGTTCAAAACGAACCTCATCCTCGCCGCCCTCGCCGGTGTTCGACCGGCCGCCGATCCGGTTCATGGCGATAGCCAGCGTCTCGTGGGCTTCCTTGCTGATCGAACCGAACGACATCGCGCCGGTGGCGAATCGCTTCACGATCTCGCGGGCGGGTTCCACTTCCTCGATCGGGATGGCCCGGCTCGCGGTCCGAATCTCCATCAGGCCGCGCAGCGTGCATAGTTCGTGGTTCTGTTTGTCGATCAGGTCGCTGTATTCCTGAAACGTCTCCGGGCGGTGATTGCGCACCGCGTGCTGCAGCTTGCTGATGGTCTGCGGGTTGAACAGATGATACTCGCCGTTGGCGCGGAACTGATAGTTTCCTCCCAAGTCGAGCTCCGTCTCGGAATCGGTGACCGGACGGAACGCGTGGGCGTGCCGCATCTGCGACTCCCGCGCCAGCACATCCAGGCCGATACCCTCGATGCGCGACGAGGTGCCGGTGAAGTAACGGTCGATCAATTGCCGGTTCAGCCCGATCGCCTCGAATCCCTGCGCTCCGCGATAGCTCTGCAGCGTGGAGATTCCCATCTTCGACATGACTTTCAGCAGCCCCTTATTGGCCGCCTTCTTGTAGTTCTTGAGAGCGGTTTCAAAGGTGACGTTTCCCAGGCGGCCGCGCTGTACGGAGTCCTCCAGCGTTTCAATCGCCAGGTAGGGATTCACCGCGCTTGCGCCATAGCCGATCAGAAGGGCGAAATGCGTCACCTCCCGCGGCTCTCCGGACTCGATGATGAGCGCGACCTGGGTACGCGTGCGCTCCCGCACCAGATGGTTGTGCACGGCCGCCATCGCGAGCATGCTAGGGATCGGCGCGTACTCCTCGTCGAGACCACGGTCGCTCAGAATCAGGAGCCGGTAGCCGTCGCGAATCGCGAGTGAGGCGCGCCGGCAGAGACCGTCGAGGGCGCGCTCGAGTTCCACTTCGCCGCCCGAAACCCGGTACAGCGACGGAAGCGTCGTGGCAAGGAAGTCCCCCCAACTGAGCCGCCGCAGCCGCTCGAGATCCAGATTCGTCAGAATCGGGTGCGGAAGCTTCAGCGTATGACAGTGCTCCGGGGTCTCTTCGAGGATGTTGCGCTCGGTGCCGATGTAGCTGCTGAGCGACATCACCAGTTCTTCCCGGATCGGATCGATGGACGGATTCGTCACCTGCGCGAAGAGTTGCTTAAAGTAATTGAAAAGCAGTTGAGGGCGGTCCGAAAGACACGCGAGCGGCGTGTCGGTGCCCATCGACCCCACCGGCTCGTCGCCCGCCGTCGCCATCGGCGTGAGGATCAAGCGGAGATCTTCCTCGCTGTAGCCAAATGCGCGCTGCCGTTGGACGATCGTCTTGGCGTCGGAGGCGTAGGTGCGCCGCGGCTCGGGAAGCGAAGCGAGAGTGACTTGATTGGCCTTCAACCACTCCGCATAGGGTTGGCGGGTAGCGAGCGCATGCTTGATCTCCTGGTCCGGCACGATGCGCCGCTGCTCCAGATCCACCAGCAGCATCTTGCCGGGCTGGAGCCGGCCGCTGTAGCGGATTTGTTCCGGCTCGACCGGCAGGACGCCGGTCTCCGACGCCAGGATCAGATGATCGTCCTCGGTCACCAGGTAGCGGGCCGGACGCAGGCCGTTGCGGTCGAGCGTCGCGCCGATCCACTGGCCGTCGGTGAAGGCCACGGCCGCCGGCCCGTCCCACGGCTCCATGAGTGACGCGTGGTATTCGTAGAACGCGCGTTTCTCGGGCGGCATGGTCGCGTCGTTGTCCCACGCTTCCGGAATCAGCATCGCCATCACGTGAGGAAGACTGCGTCCGGCGAGCGTCAGCAGTTCGACCACGTTATCGAGCGACGCCGTATCGCTGCCGCCCGGCTGAACCACCGGCAGCAGTTTCTTCAAATCCTCGCCAAACACCTCCGACTCGAGTACCGACTCGCGGGCGTTCATCCAATGCACGTTGCCGCGCACCGTGTTGATTTCGCCGTTGTGGCAGATATACCGGTAGGGATGCGCCAGCTGCCAGGTGGGAAAGGTGTTGGTGGAGAAGCGCTGGTGCACCATGCAGAGCGCGCTGCGGGTTCGGGGATCGGCGAGATCCAGGTAGAAGTCGGCGATCCTGGGAGCGAGCAGCAGGCCTTTGTAGATGATCGTCCGCATCGACATCGATGGCACATAGAAAAACGCGCGCTGCGCCAGGCCGCTGGCGGCGATCTCGGACTCGGCACGCCGCCGGATCACGTACAGCTTGCGTTCGAGCTTGGTTTCGCTCATCGCCGGCCCGCCGCCCAGGAATATCTGCGCGATGTAGGGTTGCGTGAGGCGTGCTTGGCGCCCAGTGGCATCCTGTCCCACGGGCACCGCTCGCCACCCGAGGACCGTGAGGCCCTCCTCTTGCGCGATCCGCTCCACCACGCTCTCGCATGCGCGGCGATCCTGCTCGTCGGTCGGCAGAAACACCATGCCGGCTCCGTAGGTGCCCGGTTCGGGCAGCGAGAATCCGAGCTTGGCGCACTCCGCGGCAAGGAACTCGTGCGGAATCTGGATCAGGATGCCGGCGCCGTCGCCGGTTTCAGGGTCGCAACCGCAGGCCCCGCGATGGGTCAGATTAATGAGAATCTCGATGCCCTTGAGGATGACATCGTGAGAGCGCTCCCCGTTGAGATTCACGTAGAACCCCATCCCGCAGGCGTCGTGCTCGTAGCGCGGGTCGTATAATCCCTGTTGGACAGGAGCTCGCGCAGGGCCAGCGAGGCCCTCCAAACTCCCAGTAACAGCCCGCAAAACGGAGTGCGGCGGCATGGTTGTTTGGCTGAAATGAGGGTGCCGCCGTACGCTTTGCGGGCTAGCAGGAACCCTAAGCGTCTCCCCCGAGCGAGGCTCCGTTGTGCGGGCGAGTTCCTCATAAGGGAAAGTTCGCGCCTGGGGATGCTCCATGACTCAGAATAACCGCACCACCATTATTAGGTCAAGCGAAAATAACACTTGACAGTATTACCATATGCGATTCTATAATAAGTTCAGTGACCTACGAAACAATAAGCCTTTTCAGAGATATAGCCCAGACGCGCAGCTTTAGCCAAGGAGCGGCGCTGAATGGCATCGGACAGTCGGCCGCGAGCCAGCAGGTGCAGGATCTGGAGAAGACGCTGGGGGTTCAACTGCTGGATCGTTCGCGACGGCCCCTGGTGGTCACTCGGGCGGGCCAGTTGTATGCCGAGTTCTGCCGCGACTCGCTTCGGCGCAAGCAGGAATTCGAGGCGGCCCTCAGTCAGTTGAAGGAATTGGTGGAGGGCACGGTAAAGGTCGCGGCGATCTACTCGGTCGGCCTGACGGAGATGGCTCAGCTCGAACGGGAGTTTGCCCAGCGGCGGCCCGAGGCGCGAATCGACGTTCAATACTTGCGCCCGGAGAAAGTCTACGATGCGGTCCTTCAAGACGAGGCCGACATCGGTCTCCTCAGTTACCCGGAACCAAGCCGGGAGATTCGAGTGATCCAGTGGCGGCAGGAGGAGATGGTGGTGGCGGCGTCGCCCTACCATCCGCTCGCGGGACGCGGCGCGATCCCCGCGCAGGAACTCCAGGGCGTCGAGTTCGTAAGTTTCGATGAGGAGCTGCCCATCCGGCGCGAGATCGATCGATTCCTGCGGGACCAGGGCGTGACCGTTGTGCGCAAGGTGCACTTCGACAACCTGCAAATGATCAAAGAGGCGGTCGCGCATCGCGTGGGCGTGAGCATCATGCCGGCGCGGGTGATGCTGGACGAAATGGCGCAGGGCCGTCTGGTGGCCATTCCCATCGACGGCGCGGAGCTGTACCGTTCGCTCGGAATCATCCACCGGAGGAAGAAGCGCTTCACGGCCGTGACGCAGGCGTTCCTCGACATGCTTTGCGAAAAACCGGGCGCCGCATACACGCCCGCGTGAGCAAACCCGGTAGTCAGTCCCGGTTGACACCTTGCGCTTTTGAGGAACTCGCGCAAAACGGAGTGCGGCGCGAAGAAGTTCCTTACGGTTTTGGCGGTGCGCGCCGCACCCTTTGCGCTTCTAGGCGTCCTGCAGTAATATGCAGAAGAGCGAGGTATCGCAATGAAGCCCAAATCGGATCTACCGCAAGGCACGCTGGACCTCTTGATCTTGAAAGTGGCAGCACAGGGCCCGGTCCATGGTTATGCGATCGCGCAGAGGCTGCAGCAGGTTTCGCGCGACGTGGTGCAGGTGCCGCAAGGTTCGCTGTATCCCGCGCTGCATCGTCTGGAAAATCGCGGACTGCTGGCCGCGGACTGGAAGGAGACCGAGACCGGGCGCGAAGCCAAGTTTTATCGCCTGACGAGGAAGGGGCGCGCGCAGCTTGGGACTGAAACCGCGAGCTGGCGGCGGCTGACGGCGGCTGTTGGCCTGATCCTCCGGCTGTCGGAAGGAGGCGCCGAATGAACTGGTGGCATCGCCTGCTTCATCGAAATCGGATGGAACAGCAACTGGATCGGGAACTGCGCTTCCATCTGGAACAGCACACGGCCGATTTGATCGCGCAAGGCTGCGAACCGGGGGAAGCGAGGCGATTGGCCAGGCTTACTCTAGGCGGTCCGGAGCAGGTGAAGGAACAGTGCCGCGATGCGCGCGGCACACGCTGGCTGGAAGATCTGGCGCAGGACGTCCGGTACGGGCTTCGCACCTTGCGTCAAAATCCGGGATTTGCGGCGGTGGGTCTCCTCACGCTCGCGCTCGGCATTGGAGCGACCACCGTGATGTTCACGGTGATCAACGGCGTTCTGCTGAAACCGCTGCCGTATCCGGAACCCGGCCGGCTGGTCTGGTTGCAGGAACGGACGGATTGGAAAACGCAGAGGGGCGATGTGTGGGCGTTGACGTACCCCAACTATCTCGATTGCCGGCGTGGGACTCCGGCGCTCGAAATGGCAGCGCTATTCTACGGCGGCGGCACGCTGAGCGCGCCCGGAGCCGCGGAACATGTCACGGGCTTCGAAATCTCCTCAGGGCTGTTCTCGGTCCTCGGCATTCGGTTATTACAAGGGCGGGCATTCTTGCCCGAGGAGGACCGGCCCAGCGGAGCGCCCGTGGCCATCATCGGCTACGACTTGTGGCAGCGCCGATTTGCCGGAAGCGCAACTGCTATCGGGTCGGAAATGGTGCTCGACGGGAAACCGCACACCGTGGTCGGCATCGCGCCAGCGAGGTTGAAGTTGCTGGAGGAGGACGTGGAAGTGCTCACGCCGCTTGGCCAGGATACTTCACCAATCCTGCACAATCGCGAGGCTCACGGAATTGGGGCGTGGGGCAGGCTACATCCCGGCGCGACCATTGAAGAGGCCAATACCGAACTGGCCGCGGTCGGCCGCCAACTGGCGGAGCAGTATCCGAAATCGAACCAGGGCCGCACGTTCTTTGCCGAGCCGCTCCGTCCGCAGGTGGGCGATAACCGCGCGACGTTATGGCTTCTGCTGGGCGCGGTCGGCCTGGTGTTGCTGATTGCGTGCGCGAATATCGCCAGTCTGATGCTCGCGCGCGCGGTATCGCGCGACCGTGAGCTGGCCATGCGCGTGGCGCTGGGGGCGGGCCGTGGCCGGCTGGCTCGCCAGTGTCTGACGGAAAGCGCGGTGTTGGGGCTGGCGGGAGGCGCGCTCGGCGTGTTGCTTGCGGCCGTGGGAATCGGCCCGTTTGTGACGTTCTGGCCGGGTAGTTTGCCGCGTGCCGAGGAGGTCCACCTGGATGGGCATGTGCTGCTGTTCACGCTGGCCGCCTCACTCGCGAGCGGCCTCCTGTTCGGACTGGCGCCGGCTCTGCGCGCTCCCGCGCGCGAACTGGAGCAGGCACTCCGCGCCGGATCGCGGACGGTCGCCGGAGGATCACGGCGTCTGCACGGGAGTTTCGTGATATCCGAGATCGCGCTGGCGGTGGTGCTGCTGGTGGCTGCGGGGATGCTGGGGCGAACCATGCTGCGCCTCTCCTCGCTCGATCCGGGAGTGAACATACACAACGTGTTGATCGCCCGGACGGCGCTCGCGCCGGGCACTCTTGCGAGTCCGGCGAGGATTCGAGCGGCCTGGGAGGAAATCCTGGAACGGGCGAGAAGCGTACCGGGAGTGCAGTCCATCGCAATGGTGGATACGGTTCCGATGCGGGGCGGAAGCAACCAAATTCCGTATTCGACCACACCGGCGGCGGTACCGCGGAACCAGCAGCCGCTGGTGTTTGCGAACTGCGTGACGCCGGACTATCTCAGCGTCATGGGCATTCCGCTGCGCCGGGGCCGCTTCCTGACGGACCAGGATCGCCTTGGCGGCGAGGCGGTCGCCGTGATTGATGATGTGATGGCGCGGCAAGGATTCGGCGGGCAAGATCCGGTCGGCAGACAGGTCTGGCTCAGTTTCGCCTTGGGTCGTCCGCCGGAACCGGTGACGGTCGTCGGCGTGGTGGGACATGTGCGGCAGTGGGGGCTAGCGGCGGACGATGAAGCCGCGGTGCGCGCGCAGCTTTACTATCCTTTCGCGCAGGTTCCGGATGGACTCTTGCACCGCTGGTCCGAAGTGATGTCGATTGCCGTTCGAACCGGCATTGATCCCTTGAGCGTGGTCGAGCCGCTGCGCAAGGAAGTGCGCGGAGCCTCGAACGATCAAGTGATCTACCAGATTCGGACCATGGAACAGCTCGCCAGCGCGTCGCTCGCCCGGCAGCGTTTCCTGTTGCTCTTGTTCGGTATTTTCGCAGGACTGGCGCTGCTGCTGGCCTGCATCGGGATCTACGGCGTCCTCGCGTACCTGACCAATCAGCGCGTGCCGGAGATGGGCGTGCGGATGGCGCTGGGGGCGAGCGCGGGCGATGTCACGTGGCTGGTGCTGCGCGAGAGCCTCGGGATGATTTTTGCCGGCGTTGCAGCGGGCTCATTGTGCGCCGTTGCGGCGGGAAGTTTACTCCAGCGATCAGTGGAAGGAATGCGCAAAGCCGAGCCGTCCACCTTCGCCATCATGATCGCCGTGCTGATGATCGCGGCGTTGTTCGCGAGTCTTCTCCCGGCGCGCCGCGCGAGCCGGATCGAGCCGATGACTGCTTTACGGCAGGAGTAGACCAGTTTCAGGGAACTCGCCCGCACAACGGAGCCTCGCTCGGGGGAGACGCTTAGAGTTCCGGCTCGTTTGGAGGGCCTCGCTGGCCCTGTGCGGGCTTCTGAGTAACTCGCGCAAAACGGAGTGCGGCGCGAAGAGGTCCCTTATGGTTCTTGGCGGTGCGCGCCGCACCCTTTGCGCTTCCTAAGAAATTCCACAAATCCGATACGATGATAAGGCGGGAGAGGCCGCGAGCGAAATGGGGTGCCCGGAGAGGAGCCGTCTGATGGCGGAGTATCGACTCGCGGTGAAGGCGCTCGCCGAAGCCGTCCGTGCAATGCGGTCGGCCCCCGGCGATCCGCATGCCGGCGAGCGAGTGAACGCGGCCATGGCGGCCTCCGAAGCGGCATCCCTCGCGCTTCAGGCGCATTCCCGCCAGCACTCCTGTTGAAACACCGCCCGCCGTCGCCTCACCGCACGATTGATAAACCCCGGGTCAGCGGCGCGTGGACGGAGCGGGTCCCTTCGCCCCATTGTGTGGGATCATGCCGGTTACCGGGGGATGGGCGGCAACAGGCCGAGCTTAACCAGGACTGCAGCGTGGTAAGACACAAAACTATGCTGAATCGATGAGGCCGGACATCCGCTGCCCGGCACGGATTTGTCAAGTCCCCCGCCTTAAGGAGCATATGAACGATGTCCCTCTCTGAAATGGAAGAGTCTTCCCCGGTTGGCGTTCCGGTCGACGCTCGACCTGCGAAACGCCCGGAAAGAACGACGATGGAAGGACGGTTCGTTTCCATCGTGCCTCTCGATCCCGAAGCGCACGCCGAATCGCTCTACGCACGCAGCCATGGCCCGGAGAAAGAGCTCCTGTGGCGTTACATGTCCGAGGGACCGTTTCCCGATCGCGGCGCTTTCGATTCGCACCTTCAAAGGAAGGCTGCTTCCGAAGATCCTCTGTTTTTCTCCATCCTTGAGAAGCCCACCGGGATCGCGGTCGGCTATGCCACCTACATGCGGATCGAACCCGCACACCGGTGTATCGAGGTCGGGAACATTGTGTATACGCCAGCTTTGCAGAGGACGCCGGGGGCGACCGAAGCCATGTACCTCATGGCTCGACACGCTTTTGAGAATCTGGGTTATCGCCGGTACGAGTGGAAGTGCAATGCACTAAACGCGCCCTCGCGCCGGGCTGCGCTGCGCTTGGGCTTCAAATTTGAGGGCATCTTCAAGCAACACATGATCGTCAAGGGCCGCAACCGCGACACGGCGTGGTTCTCCATGCTCGATTCCGATTGGCCCAGGCGGCGGGGCAACTTTGAGCGTTGGTTATCGCCATCGAATTTCGACGCGGGCGGCCGCCAAAAAGTCGCGCTATCGGACCTGAACGCGGAGACTGTCTGATTCTGCCGGACGAAGCGTCGGATCAAGTCTCCCGTCCCAGCGGTTCGCCGCATAAGTTCTCAGGGTTAGGAGCAGCACACCTGCCCCTGTCATTCCGAGCGGCAGCGAGGAATCTGCTTTTTGTTCGCGTGCTATCAATGCTTTAAAAGCAGATCCCTCGCTGCCGCTCGGGATGACTGGCGTTGTAATTATGACTCCGCGGGAAGACTATTATTC
>Ga0209415_10008998_pt1 | contig 17202 bp, 15 predicted proteins | sample PeaSoiSIISIP2007_FD_187696 | JGI IMG/M metagenome (GOLD analysis project Ga0209415, IMG submission 187696) | Peat soil microbial communities from Weissenstadt, Germany - SII-SIP-2007 (SPAdes) (version 2) | ecosystem: Environmental > Terrestrial > Soil > Wetlands > Peat | place: Germany... | reverse complement strand
CTCAGTTGGTTAGAGCGCCAGGTTGTGGCCCTGGAGGTCGGGGGTTCAAGTCCCCTCGGTCACCCCAACGATCGTGCGGCCGCTCCACGGCGCGGGCGTCATCTTCTACACTCGCCGCTGCGCCTCTAGCTCAACGGCAGAGCAACGGACTCTTAATCCGCAGGTTTCGGGTTCGAATCCCGAGGGGCGCACGAGAAAGACCAGGTCAACACGGTCGACGAGCTACGCCAGGCCGAACAGACCGTGACAAAAGGGCCCCCGGGGAACGGGCCTTGCTCCACGAGCTTGCTGAAGCCCGACCGGTCAATCGCTCCCCAAGGGGACAGGTCGTAGGTGAGATCCCGATCAGCTTGGCCCCGAAGAGTCTGGGGCTGAAGGGCTCAGCTCGACAGAGCGACTCGATCGCCAAGGACCTGAGAAGTCCCTGCGGAGATCGAGATTCCAGGGAAGGTCTCTCGACGCAAGCGCCAGTACGCCCTCTACAGGGCGGCCGCTCTGCATGGAGGCGTGTGCGGGCCGACTGCCCCGGCGCCGTTGGTGGCAAGCAGAGGGGTGACAGTGCGGTCCTCTTGACAATCGAGGCTCGCCAACCCCCTATCGGGATGGGCACATATCGTGCGGGCCTGACAATCGTGACACGACGCCCTAAGGTCAGCTGGTATGCGCGCTGCGGTGAATCTCCACATCGACGCACCGCCGGACAAGGTCTGGGGGCTTATCAGCGACATTACGAAAATGGGCGAATACAGCCCCGAGGTAATCGAGGCCGAGTGGATCGACGGCGCCTCCGTCCCGGCAGTCGGTGCACGGTACCGGGGCCACGTCAAGCGCAACGAGAACTGGCCCATCCTCTACTGGACCACATGCAAGATCTCCGAGTGCGTGCCCGGTGAGGTCTTTGAGTTCGCGGTGATCATGCGCGACCGGCCTGTGAACATCTGGCGCTACGAGTTTCGTATCGCGGACGACGGAGGCACCGACGCCACCGAATCCTTCGACCTCGGGGACAACCTGGTCACCAAGATCTGGCGCCCGCTCGGCGGGTTCCTGCGGGAACGGCGCAACCGACGTGACATGCTCCGCACCCTCGAACGAGTCAAAGCAGTCGCCGAGGGTTCGTAGCGGCCATCTCGCTCCGGGGCCGCGGATACCGCTCGGTTCGCCGAGCTGAAGCGGCGCGCGATCACTGCTCGGTGCCAAGGCCCCGAGGCTCGTGGGTCGATTATCTCGACAAGCCTGTTGGCATGACGGTGGTCAGTGGGAATTGTGGCCGTAGCCCGATTCGACGTCGTGGAGCACGCCCAGCGCCGACGCCAGATCCTTCGTTCCGGTCGTCATGATCAGGCCCATCGCTGCATCGTGCATCTCGACAATGTCGAGGTCACGCACCGCCCAGGATTCTCGGAGTCGAGTAGCCGCAGCAATGATCCGCTGTGCCGGCGTGTACTCGATCGAGGATGCGGGCATGGCAGATCAGTTGAAGTTCATCGGTGTGACGGGAACAGACCAGGATCCGTCCTTCGCCCGTCCGAACCAGAGTGCCTGGCATCGACAGACTCTGGCTCTGTAGATAACGAAGTCCCGATCACTCCCGTGCGGATAGATCCGCGAACGGAGGAGGTCGCTTCCACATTGAGGGCAATAGGGTTGATCGGTCGTGGAGGACACCGTAGATCCGTATCGGCCCAACCGCAGGATGGCTTGAGAATCGCTGGCCACACGGGGCCTAGCCTTGCTGCAATGACCGCTCCATGCGCTCACACGGATTGCCCACACCCCCGACACTCTCGGTGAGGCGCTGAACCCGACTGCCACATTGGCAACAGAAGACCAGTCCGGTGGGGTGCCCCGCCCGGCTCTGTCGGCCTCTCGAGGAGCCTTCGGGGTGGCGACACCCGCCGCTCTACCGAGTCTTGCTCCTGCGGTGCAGTGGCCTGAGCGGAACCGACCAGGACCCGTCGGCTGCTCTTCCGAACCAGAGACGTTGCGTGCTGCAGGACTTGGCCTGGTGGAAGGTGCCGTCGGCCGATGTGCCCCGGGGGCACTCCGATGAGTTCTGAAGGTCCCTGCCGCATTGAGGGCACGGATGAATCCGATCGAGGTTCTTGCCTGACTCCGGCACTCGGGGGCCGCCGACCATCACGGCCTATCGCCAGGTGACACGAACGTCACCCAACCGAACTCAGCCCCATCGCCCTCAAAGAACCGACGAAGATCGATACGAGCGATGTCACCAAGGGCGAGGGTGTCGGCGTCAGCAACTCCGGTGTCGACCGTCTCGCGCATCACCTCGCACCGCCTCCCGCCCGGGGCCACGTCGTTATCAAGCGTCCAGCGGCGGCGCCGCAGCATCACGCACCGACGGGAACCTGCCAGATCAGTTTGGTTCCGCCACTTTCCGGCGTTTCGGTGGCGAACTGGCCGTGCAGCTTTTCGGCCCGACGTCGAAGGTTGACCAGACCGAGTCCACCCTCTCCTCCGGCGGAACCATCGAGTCCGCAGCCGTTGTCGGTAACCTGGAGGCGGCACAGTCCGTCGTTGACGCTCACGGACACACTGGCCTCCGTGGCATGAGCGTGCCGCCCAATGTTGGTCACCGCCTCCCGCACGACGGCCAGCAGGTGATCAGCCAGTTGGGCGGAAATCAGGGTGTCCACGGCTCCGTCGAACGTCACCCGGACGACGAAACCGACGACAGATGCGAGGTCGCGCACGAGTGAGAGGACTCCCGCTCGCACGCCTTGGTCAATCTCAGCCGACCCAAGTTCATAGATCGTCGATCTGACCTGCCGGATCGTCTCATCGAGATCAGCGATGACCATTTCGAGTCGGTCGGCGATCTCAGCCGCCGCTGCTGTTACTACCATGCTCTGAAGTGACAGGCCCGCCGCGAAAAGGCGCTGAATGACGTTGTCGTGAAGATCACGAGCCATCCGGTCACGGTCTTCATAGACCGCCGCCTTCTGTATTCGCGCATGGAGGCGAGCATTCTCGATTCCTATGCCTGCGCCGAGGGCGAGCGCACCGACAAGTGCCTCGTCATCACTCGTGAACTCGGACCACCCGATCTTGTCGGTGAGATAGAGGTTGCCATAGACCTCTCCTCTTCCTTTGACGGGTACGCCCAGGAACGAGTTCATCCGCGGGTGGTTGGGCGGGAAACCGTAACTATCGGGGTGGGAACTGAGATCGGCCAGTCGTACAGGGTGCGGGTCTGTGATGAGGAGCCCCAGCACACCTCGTCCAGCGGGCCGTGGACCGATCCGCTCCTCCTCGTCGGGATCGAGCCCGACGGTGATGAACTCGGCCAAGCCCGTACGGTCATCGTTGAGGACACCGATCGCTCCGTAACGGGCGCCCGTCATCGAGCGAGCCTCTTCGATGAAGTGGCGAAGGAGGGTCGAAAGGTCGAGTTCTGCCTCTAGTAGCAGGGTCGCTTCAAGCACGCGGCGCAGCTTGACGGGGTCCTCGATCGACCGATAGGGCATTCTGATGCCATCCACATTCTGCGGCATCGCCAGGGTCTGGATCGACGGTACCCGCTGGGGGGATCTCCGCGACCATGACTCTACTCGTGAAGGGCACCAAGAGGCGACCGGGGTTCCGGCGGGGATAGACCCACCCGCCATGGAACCCTTCTACGGAGCGACCGGGGGGAGTTGGCTCCGTGGTCTTCGTCGAGTATCTCCGGGAGTGAGTACCCGGCTGTAGAGCCGAAAGTCACATTTCGGGTCGAAAGACCCTGATGGAGAAGAGGTCAGGCGGGATACCGTCAGGGCATGATCGTCAGCATTGCCATTGGGCTTGTCCTGGTTGTACTGGCAGTCGGCACCGTGGTGCAGAGACGTCGGAGCTATCCGGACCAGGAGGCAACAGCATCGTCCGGTGCAGCAAGGGCCACGTCTTCACCACTATCTGGGTGCCGGGTGCGTCATTCAAGTCGATTCGGCTTGGAATGTCGAGGTTTCAGCACTGCCCTGTCGGGCACCACTGGGCTCTCGTCACTCCGGTCAAGGACTCGGAGTTGACCGAAGAGGAGAGGCGGCTCGCGGCCGAGCACCACGATGTGCGAATCCCCTAAACGGACGACGGATCGAGCGGGAGCTGTCCGGTAGGACGGGTGATCACAGGTGAACAGTTTGCGCGCGCAGGTTCTTGAACGACGTCAGGCCCGGGTGCAGCATGGCGATCACATTGCCACCATCACTCCACCCGTCTGCCGACTCGTGCATCAAAGGCCCTGATAGGCAATCGAGAGATTGACGTCGACCGTTCGACCGGCAGTTGCCGTGATCTCCACACGCTTCCTGGTGAACGTCTGGTTGGTGCCGTACTGCCGGTAATAGGCGTAGATCGTCCACGAGCCGGGAGATAGGTCGATCGAATACGGTTGTCCGGGCAGGATGTCTTCATAGGCTTCGGTGCCGCCGGAACACCCGGTCTTGCCGGCTGGGCAGCCCTGGACTCCCATGTACGCCTTGGCGTTGAAGTCCTTTGGAGCACCTGTCAGCCGCACCCTGCCATCCGCGGCTGCGATCACATAGGCGACCGCCAGATCCATCTTCACCTCCTGCCCGGCGCTGACCGTGATCCCGACGGGAGTGTTGTTGATGATCTGGCCGTGCTCTGTGTAGTAGTACAGGCCGACCTTCCACGTGCCGGCGGTCACCCGGAGGGCGTAATGACCTGGCGACGACTTGGGCGCCGCCGTCCTCCCCCCCTTGCAGCCATCGAGGAACGGCAATGAGGCTGGACACGCCTGAACATAGAACCCGGCGTTCTGCCATCCACTCGGCGCACCGGTGATCTGCGCCGTACCGGTGATCGTGGCGAGCGGCGAACCGCCCGCCGCCCCCGCCACCTGCGTGCCGGACACTCCAGCTCCGACAATGCTCGTCAACAGGATCAATCCGGCCGGTACCAGGGTCCGGGAGACCCTCCCAATGGGCATGGTGACCTCCTTACCCACCATGGTGAGCGAGTGGAGGACCGGTCACCATTGTCAGATATGACGAGGGAGGGAGGTCACTGGTCGGAACCCGTGGGTTTGAAGACGTTCGACAGGCCCTCGAGCAGTTGTTGCCATTCGGTCGGAATCGATGTCGGCACTGGTGAACGGACGCTGACCGCCTCCACCAATGCCACAGCGTCACCACGCAGACACGGCGCCTCGAGAAGTCCGACGTCGTCTCGCACCACGACGCATTCGCCGACATCGAGAACCAGATGCAACGTGGGGTCGGTCCCACGGATGGCATAGGCCCCGGCGACCCCGTCGTCGGAACCCACCGCCAGCGCGGCGCTCAGCGCTGCCACGTAACAGAGGCAGGAACGGATCTCGTCGGCCTCGGTCGGGGGGGTCAGACCGAGAGGGAAGGCGATATCGCGCTCGTGGATCCACGAATCCCATAGCGCATGATGCGCGAGCAGGCGAATCGGCAGATGGCCGGGAGGGGCCTCGGCCAGCATGGCCCAACCATCGTGGTCGATGGCGTCGAGGACACCCAAGAAAGAGTCATTCGACGCCACAAACTGATCGAGGATGTCGGCCGGACCGAACTCCCGCATCTGGGCGACCATCACAGCTGGTGTCGTGGCGGGGTCGAACCGGGTCAGTACTTGCGTGGGGCTGCCTGACAGACCAGCGACAACCGAAGCGCGCCAGAACCTGTTGACTCCGACCAGATGGGCAACCACGTCCTGAACGGTCCAACCTTCGCAGCGGCTCGCCGAACTCCACTCATCGTTGCTGAGATCGGCAAGCATCGCTTCGAAGCGTCGACGTTGCCGCACCAAGGGTGCGATCTGATCATCGGGCGCTCCCTCGATCGACATGATCGGCGATCCGTCGTAGCGTGGAAGAGCAGACATCGAAACGACCTTACCAAGTGACGCACCGTTGAACACAGGCCGACCGCAACCGTGTTGGCGCTCGAGGCGGCTGTCAACCGATGGGGATCCTTGGACGTGACACTGTCATGGACCGATGTCGCCTCGCTCTCGTTGCCGCTGGGCTCCTGACCCTTGTGGCGGCCTGCGGCAAGGTCACGCCACGGACCGAGACATCCACCGTCCCCCCGGCCACGACTTCTGCCCCTGTCTCGACATCGTCCCCACCCGCCACGGCCATCCCCCGGGACTTCAGGGCGGTGTCGGTGACTTTCGTCTCGGCACAGTCGGGGTGGGTCGTCGGGACCACGCCCTGTGTCGGGACGTGTCCCCCGGTCCTCCTCCGGACAGACGACGGCGGGCAGGACTGGAGACGCGTTGCCTCACCGCCCATCGGCAACGGCACGACCGTGCAGTCGGTCCGATTCGCCGACACCCACGACGGCTGGGTGACGACAGACGACACCGTGTGGGCCACCCACGACGGCGGCGCTCATTGGGAACGACCGGTCTTCCCCGGTGTCCCGTCGGGCGATCGCGTCTCTGACGTGGAGGCTGCGGCCGGTACCGTGCACGCCGTCTTCTCCGGACCACCGGTCCAGATCGCCACGAGCCCCGTCCACCGCGACGACTGGACGCTCTCCCCCACGACACTCGTCGGCGGCGCCGGTCCCGTCCCCCACGAGCAGATCGTCCTGCAGGGAAGGGACGGTTGGATCATCGAGGTGGATCGGGTCGTGATCGCCGGCGCCCGGCTCGACAACGGGGCGTGGGTGCCGTGGAACCCCCCGTGCCTGCGGGCCGGCGGACCGGCCGACCTCGCCGCTTCCGACCCTGTCCATCTCGTGGCCCTCTGTGGTGAAGGGGTCTACTCGGAATCGGGACAGGCGACGGTGAGCTCTTTCTCGAGCGACGGTGGCGCGACGTTTCAGCCCGGTCCCGCACCTCTGTCGTTGAGCAGTTTCGGACCCATGGCCAGTCCGGCCGTCGGCGACGCCATCGTCGGCGAGGGGTCCAATGGCGATCTGATCGGTACCTTCGATTCGGGCCAGACCTGGACGATCCTGTACCGACCGCCGAGCCCTGAGACGTGGCAGTACCTCGGATTCACGACTGCCGGTCAGGGCATCGCCATCGAGGTGGGCGGGATCATGCTCATGACCTTTGACGGAGGACACGATTGGGCTCCTGTGGACTTCTCCCACGGGGAGGCGTAAACCGCACCATCGCCCCCGTTCACCGGGCTTGGATGCTCAGGGCGGCGGCCTTCCGGCTGGCCGAGATGTCGACCGCCTCCGCGGCATCGCTGTGCGAAACGCTGACGACCTTGACCCCTTGCAGGGCGACGTTCAGTTCCTGATTCGCCCACGACGCCGCGAACGGGGCGAACCGGCCCACGGTGGCGCCCAGAAGCGCCGACATCACCGGAACGGTCAGGGTCTTCTTACTGTTCGGGCTCAGTTTCTGTCCCGCCCCACAGGCGATCGAGATTCTGGCGACATCGCCAACGGGACCGATGATCTGGACGCTGCACCCGGTACCGGTCCCTCCGTCTTCGTTCCGCTCACCGCACAGGGGGGAGCAATCGGGCCCGTTGATGCTCTGACCCTGGCCCCAATCCCGGCTTTCGGCACCCCGGGCGTTGTAGAAGGCCTCCGCCTGCCCAAGGGTCACTGACAGCCCTTTCGCCGGCGGTGCCGTGGTGGCGGGGGACGACGTGCATCCCGCCAACCACACGCCCGTCACCATGGTGGCGGCGAACAGCAAGGCCAGTCGCTTCGTCATGGGGATGACCATACCGGTCGCCGGCGCGGCGGAGCCCTCCGTCACCGAGGTGCGTGGAGGGCTCCGGCCGTAACCTTAGGACACCGACACCGGCACCGACACCGCCGGGGGCGGGGCGCCGCTCCCGGGGACGGCGCCGGGGAATGTCAGCTGACGGTGATGGTCAGCGTCGACGTCGACTTCTTCAGCCCGAGGACAAAAGTGGAGGTGCCGCTGCCGTAGAAGCACAGCCCGATGTCGTCGCCCTTGGGGATCTTCCCGATCACCTTCTTGTTGAACGTCACCTTCTGCGTCTTCTTCGTGGTATTCGTGACGGTGGCCTCGAATATGGTCGACGTGCACGGCGGTTCCGAACCCGAGGAAGGCGCCGACCATCCCGTGCTCAATGCCGTCGGGCTGTAGACGTTCGTCGTGCCGCTCTTCTGGATATTGCTGTTGGGCAGTGTGACCGCCGGTCCGGGCTTCGACAGGCCGATCGACGGGGCCTGTGTGGTCGCGCCGGCCATGCTGATCGGGAGCACGACGGCCGAGACCACCGAAGCGGCGATCAGGCTGACCGCACCTTTCAACGAGTGACGCATGATCTTCCTTCTCCTGCTCGATGGACTCGGAACCGCACCATTCCTACGCAAACGACAGGAGGCTCGGGTCGCCACCGAGAATGCACGGCCGGGCCGCCAGATCCCGCTTCATCATGCCAACTGGGCCCTGCCCGGGCAATCGCGCCCCGGGGAGACCGCCGGAGTCATCCCGGATCGACGGTCAGCGTGAACCTCTGGCTCACCACGTCGCTGGTCCTGCCCCTCTTGAAGGTGGCCTCGATGAGGAGGGAACGGACGCCCGTGGCGGTGGGCGTGCCCGAGATGGTGGCCGTCCCGTCGTGGTCGTCCACGAAGGACAGGTTCTTCGGCAGCTTGCCGATCTTCCTGATCGACGGCGGCGGGCTGCCGCTCGTGGTCACGGTGAACGAGAAGGGGGTGGCCACCGAGGCGTCGGCTCTGTCGGGACTGGTGATGGCCCCGGATCCTGACCCACCCGTGGCGATCCGCCCGATCGAGTTGTTGCCGGAGTTGGTGAACCACATCGCCCTGTCGGGCCCCGCCGTGATCCCCAGGGGGGCGTCGATGGTCCGGCCGGCATAGTCGGTGACCACCCCGGCGGTGGTGATGCGCCCGATCGAACCGGGATCGCTCGCCCCGTTGCCGACGTTGGTGAACCACAGCGCCCCGTCGGGTCCGGCCGCGATGGCGCCGGGACCGTCGATGGTGGCGGACGAATAGCCGGTGACCACCCCGGCGGTGGTGATCCGACCGATCGATCCGTCGTTGTAGTTGGTGAACCACAGCGCCCCGTCGGGGCCGGTGGTGATGGCGTAGGGACCGTCGATGGCCGCCGCCGTGTAGTCGGTGACCACCCCCGCGGTGGTGATCTGCCCGATCGAGTTGTTGCCGTAATTGGTGAACCACAGCGCCCCGTCGGGCCCCGTGGTGATGCCGAGGGGCTCGTCGATGGTGGTGGATGTGTAATCGGTCACCACCCCCGCCGTGGTGATCCGACCGATCGAGTCGTCATTGGTGAACCACAGCGCCCCGTCGGGTCCCGTGGTGATGGCCGCCGGACCGATGATGGTCGGATCGGTGAAGTAGCTGGTCACGCCGGCGGTGGTCATCCTCCCGATCACGTTGTTGCCCAGGTTGGCGAACCACAGCTGCCCGTCGGGGCCCGTGGTGATCCCCAACGGAATGGAGCTGTTCGGATCGACGTGGTTGGTGACCACGCCGGCCGTGGTGATCCGCCCGATCGAGCTGAAGTTCTGGTTGGTGAACCACAGCGCCCCGTCGGGCCCGGTGGCGATCCCGGTGGGCCCCGAGATGGTGGGATCGGTGTAGTTCGTGACCGCCCCCACGGCGCTGGCTCCGCCCACGCCGGTGCGACCACCGGCGGTCCTCACCCCGGCCGCCGCCATCGGAGTTCCGGTCGCGACCGATCCGGCCACGACGATCAGCGTGACCGTCGCCGTCGATGCCACCATCCGGGTGGCCGTGCGGAAGGACAGGGCGAGCCCCATCGCCTGATCCTACGCAGAGTAGTGATATCACCACTATTGTCACAAATGACGAGATGGCGGTCCGGCCGCCCCGAACGGGTCACCGGGCTGGCATCGAGCGACCGGCGAGACCCTTCGGTCCGCCGGTCCGGGGGTATCGTCGCCGGTGGTGCGTCGTGGTCCCATGACACAGGGAGGCTGGCCGTGACTGCGCAGCGGCAGGCCGGGACCGACGACTACGACCCGTTCGAGGCGTTCGACGACGTCATCGGCGGCGACCTCCGTGACCCCTATCCCGATCTGGCGGAGAAGAGGACGGCCACCCCGGTGTGGAAGGGGAGCCTGATCGGTGCCGACATGCTGCCCGAGGGCATCGCTCCGACCGAGTCATGGACGGCGTTCCGCTTCGACGACTGCTCGCGGATCCTCCGCAGTGCCAAGCTCTTCAGCTCCACCGGGTACGACAGCACCATCGGCCTGGTGATGGGGCACATGATCCTCGGCATGGACGACCCCGAGCACCGCCTCCATCGCAACCTGGTGGCCCATGCCTTCCGGGAGAAGGCGTTGGCGCGCTGGGAGCTCGATCTGATCGGCCCCATCTGCAACGAGCTCATCGACCGCTTCGCCGGGCGCGGGCACGCCGAGCTCGTCCGGGAGCTCACCTTCGAGTTCCCCGTGCGGGTCATCGCCCGCCTCCTCGGGCTCCCCGAGGAGGACTTCGCCCAATTCCAGCGGTGGTCCATCGAGTTGATCGGGCTCGGAGCCGACATCGAGCGGGGGCTGGCGGCCTCGGAGAGCCTCAAGAACTACTTCGCCGGCGTCGTGGCCGACCGGCGACGGTCCCCGCGCCAGGACGTCATCAGTGACCTCGTCACGGCCGAGATCGACGGAGAGAAGTTGACCGACGAGGCCATCTACTCCTTCCTGCTGCTCCTCCTCCCGGCCGGCGCCGAGACGACCTACCGGTCGTCGGGAAACCTCCTGTTCCTCCTCCTCACCCATCCCGACCAGCTCGCCGCCGTCACCGCCGACCGGGGCCTTCTGGATCAGGCCATCGAAGAGGCGCTGCGACTCGAGCCGCCGTTGCTGCTGATCAACCGGACGGCCACGGCCGACGTGGAGCTGAGCGGCGTGACCATCCCCGCCGGCGGCGACATCACCACGTGCCTCGGGTCCGCCAACCACGACGAGGGGCGTTGGGAGAATCCCGACACCTTCGACGTCTTCCGGACGCCCCAGCAACATCTCGCCTTCGCCTTCGGTCCCCACATGTGCCTGGGGATGCATCTGGCGCGCCTCGAGACGCGGGTCGTCGTCAATGCGGTGCTCGACCGGCTGCCCGGGCTCCGGCTCGACCCCGACGGGGACGACCCGCACATCAGGGGCATGATCTTCCGTTCCCCGACATCGGTGCCGGTGCTCTTCGACGCGTAGCTCAGAAATGCCCCAGCACCGGGTGGGGCACGTAGGGCTCCTCGAGACGGGTCATCTCGTCGTCGCTCAGGACCAGCTCTTCGGCCGCCAACGCGTCCTCGAGGTGACCGAGCTTGGTGGCCCCCACGATGGGAGCCGTCACGCCGGGGCGCCGCAAGAGCCAGGCCAGGGCCACCCGGGCGGGGGGGACGCCGTGCCCGGCGGCGATCTCGGCCACACGGTCGACGACATCGAAGTCGGTGGGCTGGCTGTAGAGATAGTCGGTGAACGGGTCGGTGTCCGAGCGGGTCGTGAGCTTCCCGCCCTCCCGGGTGCGGTTGCCGGCCAGCACACCCCGGGCCAACGGGCTCCAGGGGATGACACCGACACCCTGGTCGAGACACTGCGGGATCATCTCACGTTCCTCCTCGCGGTAGAGGAGGTTGTAGTGCGGTTGCATGGAGGCGAAACGGGTCCATCCGTTGTCGTCCGCCGTGTGTTGGGCCTTGGCGAACTGCCAGGCGAACATGCTGCTGGCACCGATGTACCGGGCCTTGCCGGCACGGACGACGTCGTGCAGGGCCTCCATCGTCTCCTCGATGGGGGTCCGGCCGTCCCAACGGTGGATCTGGTAGAGGTCCACGTAGTCCATGCCCAGGCGCCGCAACGACGCGTCGATACCGGAGAGGATGTGCTTGCGCGACAGACCACCGCCGTTCTCGCCCGGGGTCACCGGCATGAACACCTTGGTGGCGATGACGACCTCGTCACGACTGAGCATCTTCCCCACCAGACGCCCGGTGGCCACCTCGCTGGCGCCGTTGGAATAGGTGTCGGCCGTGTCGAAGAAGGTGATGCCCCCGTCGACGGCGGCCCGGACGATCGGCTCGGCGGCACCCTCGTCGAGGACCCACGGTCTGTCGCTGTCGTTGCCGAAACTCATCATGCCGAGACAGACCCGCGACACCCGCAGACCCGTCCGGCCCAGATTCACGTACTGCATGAGGCACCTCTGGTGGCCCGGACACGGGCCATCCGTGCCGGGAAGACCCGCAGGCTAACCAGCGAGCCGCCGGTCCAAGAGGCGGGGAAGGTCGCGGAGGCCGGGCCCGCCCCCGTCGGAGGAAGACTCCCTGCTCGGACGCCATCGCTCCTGGTCCGGGCCCGTCTCAAGGGGGGGTCTCGACCAGCCGATATCTGGCCTATGGATGGCATGACGGAGGAGTCGACGCGCACGGCCGTGCCCGGATTCCCCCGACGCCTGGGCCGGCGTCTGCTCGACCCCACCATTCTCTCCGTCCCCATCGTGGTGGTCGTCTTCACCTTGTTCCGGTCCAAGCACTTCATCGCCAACCTCCCCGTCGGGACCATCGCCCTGCTGGTCGGCGGCTGTTACCTCCTCACGGTGCTCGAGGCGGCCCTGTGGCCCGAACCCACGGTGACGGGATGGCGTCTGCAATTCCGGGTCGGCACCGTCCTGGCCGCCATCACGATCGTGATCTACTCGGTGGGCTGGGGGCCCACCTTGGCGCTGGGGCTCCTGTTCGGCGTCGCCGACTGCATGCGCAACCTCGGCTCCCGGGTGGCGCGCCCGGCCATGGTCTTCAGCGTCCTGTTCATCGGCATCGGCCAGCTGGCCATCGCCACCGGGATCGTCCCCACCCTGGTGGCCCAGCCCTTCGTCCACGGGCTCGCCGCGTTGGCGGCGCTCGGGATCGTCTTCACCATCAAGCTTCTCGAGTGGGTCTTCGCCGCCCGGGAACGGACCGAACGCCGTTTCAAGGCCCTCGTCCAGCACGCCGCCGACATGATCGTGGTCACCGATGCCGAAGGTCGCGTGACCTTCCTCAGCCCGTCGTTCAAGGACCAGCTCGGCTATGACCCGAGTGAGGCGTTCTCCCTCACGGGAGGCGACCTGGTGCACCCCGACGACATGAAGAGGGTGGCCGACACCTTCGCGGCCGCCCGGCGCGGCGCCGGGGAGCCGCTCTCACTCGAGTTGCGCGTCCGGGCCGCCGACCGTACGTGGCGCTGGTTCGACGTGACGATCACCAACCTGCTCGACGATCCCGATGTGGCCGGCGTCGTGTCCAACCTTCACGACATCACCGACAGCAAGGCGTCGGAGGTGGCGCTGCGCGACGCCGAGGAGAGGTTCCGCACGTCGTTCGACGAGGCGCCGATCGGCATGATCCTGGCCAGCCGCCAGGGCCTCGTCCTCCAGGCCAACCGGGCCTTCTGCGAGATCGTCGGGCGCCCCCAGGGCGAAGTCACAGGGATGTCGGTGCAGACGCTCACCCATCCCGACGACCGCGAGGTCAGCCGGTCCTGGAGGACCCTTCTCCTGACCGGCGAGGTGAGCAACTATCAGATCGAGAAGCGCTATCTGCACGCCGACGGGCACGCCGTGTGGACGTCCCTGCACGCCAGTTTCGTCAGAGACGCCGGCGGGAACCCGTTGTACGCCATCGGCCAGATCGAGGACATCACCGAGCGACGGGCCATGAGCGCGTTGATGGCCCACGCCGCCATTCACGACCCCCTGACCGACCTTCCCAACCGCGTCCTGTTCGCCGATCGCCTCGAGCTGGCGTTGGCACGGTCACTGCGGGGGTCCCGCCATGTGGCCGTGATGTTCCTCGATCTCGACCACTTCAAGCTGATCAACGACAGCATGGGCCACGACGGCGGAGACCAACTGCTGCGGGCCGTGGCCGAGAGGATCCGGGGTTCGGTGCGTCCCGGGGACACCGTCGCCCGCTTCGGCGGCGACGAGTTCACCATTCTCTTCGAGGACGTCATCGACGCCGGCAGCGCCCGGGAGGCCGCCGAACGCACCCTGGCCGACCTGACCCGGCCCTTCGAGCTCGACGACGGCGAGGTCTTCGTGTCGGCCAGTGTGGGCATCGCCCTGTCGGCCACCGGCCACGACACGCCCACCGTCCTTCTGCGCAACGCCGACGCCGCCATGTACCGGGCCAAGGAGCGCGGGCGCGGCGGGATCGAGCTCTACGACCTCCAGGACGACCCGTGGACGGTCAGGCGCCTGCGGACGGGGAACGATCTCCATCGCGCCCTCGAACGCAACGAGTTCGAGCTCCACTACCAGCCGTTCGTCGACCTCCATACGTCGACGATGGTGGGCGTGGAGGCGCTCGTGCGGTGGCGCCATCCCACCCGTGGGCTGCTCCTCCCCGGGGAGTTCATCGATCTGGCCGAGGACACGGGCCTGATCGTCCCCCTCGGATACTGGGTGATCGGCGAGGCGTGCCGGCAGGCCGTGGCCTGGCGGGAGCTGCGGGACGGGGCCGGACAGGAGGCGTGGCGGTTGATGATGTCCATCAACGTCTCGCCCCGCCAGCTGGTGGAGAGGAACTTCGCGTCGCGGCTCCTCGAGATCGTCGACGCCTCCCGGGTCGATCGCGACACCATCCTCCTCGAGGTGACCGAGACCACGGTGATGCGCGATCCCGAGCACGCCATCGCCGTCCTCGAGACCTTGAAGGCCCAGGGGATGCACATCTGCATCGACGACTTCGGCACCGGGTACTCGTCACTGAGTTACCTCAAGCGTCTCCCCGTCGAGACGATCAAGATCGACCGGAGCTTCGTCGACGGTCTCGGCGAGAACCCGGAGGACACGGCGATCGTACGGGCCGTCATCGGCATGGCCGACTCGTTGCGCCTTCTCTGTGTGGCCGAGGGCGTGGAGACCCACGACCAGGTGGACGCTCTGCGGACCCTCGGGTGCCACATCGCCCAGGGGTTCCTCTTCGGGCGTCCTCTGTCGGTCGACCGGCTGGCACCGTTCCCCCGTGATGATCTGAGCTCGTGGGCCGACACCCAGGTGATCAGCGCATCCTGATCGCCGATCGACCGACGCGCCGTCAGCGGGGCGTGATGCCCCAGGTGGCGCGCCAGGACGCTCCCGGCTCCAGCCGCACCAGATCGGTCCCCGAGCGCAGTGCGTCGGGGGGGCACGTCATGGGCTCGATGGCGATCGACTGCCGTCTCCTCCCGGCGGGCTCGACGGTGTCGGCCGTGTACGCCATGACGTACCCGAAGCGGTCGTCCATCCACACCGTCACCCCGCGCCCCGTCTCGGTGTCGTCGAGATCGACCCGGGCGACGCCGCCGGCGCCCCGGTCCAGGTCGGTGAAGGCGGTGTCGAGCTGCGTGGGTCCGATCCGGCGCCCCGATGTGAAGTCGAGTTCGCTGCCGGCGACGATGGTGTCCCCCGTCGGCAGGCCCCTCTCGTCGGTGACCAGGCAGCGACGTCCGGGCAGTGTGAGCCGGACGGATTCGATGGAGGGCGAGCCGAGGGTGAGATACGGATGGAAGCCCAGGCCGAACGGGGCCGGGACCTCGTCGGCGTTGGTGACCCCGGTGGTGACGACCAACCCGTCGCGCCCGAGCCGGTACTCGACGACGAGCTCGAGGCACCAGGGGAACCCGGGTTGGGCGAAGAGCGTGCAGCCGAGGACCACGACGTTCTGCGCCCGCGAGCGGAGCCGCCACGGCAACCAGCGCACCAACCCGTGGATGGCGTTGCGGCGCTCGGGTTCGTCCCAGGCGGCGCGTCCCGTCCGTCCGTCGATCGAGTAGCGGCCGTCTCCCAGGCGGTTCGGCCACGGAGCCAGCACCTGGCCACGCCCGGCGCTGCACATGTCGGTGACGCCGAACCCGTCGACGACCGGGACGCCGTCGACCGTGTAGGAGCGGAGGGTGGCGCCCACCTCGGTGACGACCACCTGCTGGCGGCCGTGTCCGATGTCGTGCTGTTCGCCCGCGGGCGACACCTCCGTCACGGGTGGTCCAGGCATCTGGGTGGCCCTCGAAGCGCTCGGTGGTGATGGCGTGTGGTTCGGCCCGACGACCCCGGCGTCAACGGTGCCGGCGGTGCCGTTTTCCGGAACGGGCACCGGTATGGTAGTTGCCGGAGTCGACACCGGCGCCCGCCACGGTGGTCGTCGCGGAGGAACGCCGTGCGCATCCTGGTCACCAACGACGACGGCGTGCGCGCCCCCGGCATCGGGGCCCTGGCCCGGGCGGCCGCCACCCACGATCACGACATCGTGGTGGTGGCCCCCATGGTCGACTACAGCGGCGCCGGCGCCGCCGTCGGTCCCGTCCACTCCCGCGACGGCGTCGACTACGAGACCTTCGAGATCGAGGGACTGGCCGGCGTCCCTATCTACGGGATCGACGGGCCGCCGGCACTGGCCGTCATCCTGGCCTGCGTGGGCGGCTTCGGAGCGCGGCCCGACCTCGTGGTCTCGGGCATCAACCACGGGGTGAACGTGGGGCGCTCGGCTCTGCACTCGGGCACGATCGGGGCCGCCCTCACCGCCGCCCATTTCGGACTGCGCTGCCTGGCCGTGTCGATTCGCTGGGGGTCGGATCCCGTCCCCTGGGACACCCCGGCCACACTGGCCGGCAGCCTGATCCCCGTCCTGGCCGAGGCCCCGCCGGGCACGACCCTCAACCTGAACGTCCCCAACGTGGCCCTGGCCGACCTGCGCGGGCTCCGCCACGGGCGGCTCGCCCGGGGAGGCACCATCCGGTCCGCCGTCCACGACACCGGCGACGGTCGGGCCCTCCCCCACGTCTCTCTCCCGCCGGAGCCGTCGGGGACGTTGCGCCTGGACCTGGGCCCGCCCGGACTGGGGTCGGTGGTCGAGCCCGACAGCGACGCCGGGCTGGTGGCCCGTGACTACGCCTCGCTCACCCCCCTCGTCGGGGTCCGCGAGGCGAGCGACGAGGCCGGCGACACCTTTGGCCACGCTCTCTCCGCCCTCTATTCGGTGCCCGGGGTCGGACCGGGCCCGGAGCCGGACGAGGTGGCCGAGGATGGCCGGGCCGCCGCCGGGTAGGTAAAACACCAGGTCATAGGCCTGGTTCTTCGTTCGGGTGCCGGCGCCCGCCGCCACCAGTCCGCCTCCCGACCCGGGGGTGGGCTTGCGAAGGCGTGCACAAGCGGTAAGGTGGTTGCGACCCGAACCATCGGATGGTGGAGTCCATGCGGCAGCAGCGGAGGCTGCCGACCGGGCCCTGACCGGCCTGCG